>TARA_R110000824_G_scaffold74892_10_pt1 | contig 11565 bp, 16 predicted proteins | sample TARA_R110000824 | Tara Oceans TARA_R110000824 (sample SAMEA4397747) | marine metagenome | biome: Polar Biome; feature: [MES] marine water layer (ENVO:01000295) within the mesopelagic zone...; material: water (ENVO:00002006), including particulate matter (ENVO:01000060) such... | reverse complement strand
GCATGCGTAAGAATCTGTTTGAGAAGATCAAGTCGTCCTCCAAAGGCGGTAAGCCTGGCCAATGGTCTGCCCGTAAAGCTCAGATGCTTGCCAAGCAGTACAAGTCGAAGGGCGGAGGCTACAAGTGAAAAAGACCCAGAAGTCTCTCAAGCGTTGGACCGACCAAGATTGGACTACTGCGTCTGGCAAACGAAGCCAAGACACGGGTGAAGTCTACGCCCCACGGGCCACGATAGAGAAACTGAAGGGAACACCAAAGCTCGCCAGAGCAAACGCCGTCAAGCGCCGAGCTCGAGCCGCAGGCAAGCAGCACGCCAAGCACGGGTTACATAAAGGCAAGAAGAGGTAGTCATGGCGGTCACGGCTAAAAAAAGACGCAATGCTGCAAGAGGCGCGATGCTCATGAAGAAGCACGGGCTGTCTGGTTACAACAAGCCCAAGCGAACGCCCAAGCACCCGAAGAAATCGCACATCGTTCTCGCAAAAGATGGCGACCGCATCAAGCTGATTCGCTATGGCGAGCAAGGAGCGAAGACAGCAGGCAAGCCCAAGAGGGGCGAGGGCGATAAGATGCGGAAGAAACGTGCCAGTTTTAAGGCAAGGCACGCCAAAAACATTGCCAAGGGCAAGATGAGCGCCGCTTTTTGGGCCAACAGGAGCAAGTGGTAATGAAACAGCAACTAGAAAAAATCAGTGGTGAGCTTGAAGGCGCGTCAAAGCTGCACAAGAGGCAGTCTAAGGAACTTGCTGGGGCATCTAAGATGCACGGCGGTCAAGCGGTAAAACTCAAAGAGCTTGTCAAACAAGCGGCCAAGAAAGCTATGAGCTCATAATGGGCCTCCCTCTAGAAGGCGAGGCTCTTGAAGCTTTGGCCGATCCCGCCATCAGCCTCCGCGCTTACGCCAAGATCATTGACCAGAAGACCGGTCAAGAACATACCTTCGATCCGTTTGCGATTACCGACCGATTACAGGAGACGGTCGTCTCGTACTACTCTGAGCCACCAAAGACCGCTCTAGGGCAGACCAAGTGGCTGACCCTCCTTGGGTATCGGCAGGCAGGCAAGAGCCTTACAGCAGAGCTCTGCGGCTACATACGATCGGCCTACACGCCAGGTCACGATCACGTTTGTATTGCGGATAACAAAGATAGGGCTGAGTACCTGCACCGACGCATTCACCTTACCCATAGCCGCTGGCCAGAACTGGTTCGCTCCGACACTGTGCCCAACCGAGAGGTTCGGCAGTTGACGTTCCAGCACGGCGGCAAGATGCGTGTCCTGTCTGGTGAGTCGGGCGCGGTTGGTATCGGTCAGTCACCCGACAGCTTTCACGGGTCAGAGCTTCCGTACTGGCGTAATGCTGGTCACCAGTTTTCGATGATTTACCCGTCGATGATTAACCGAGACCACTCACAGGTTTTGCTCGAATCAACTCCCTCGCCAATGAGCGAGCCTTCTGCGGAATGGTGGCGCGACCACTGCCGTGACGCAAAACTGGGCCGAGGCCGATGGGCGTATGCGTTCTTCCCCTTCTGGGACGGTGTGCTCAACCGACGCCCGTGGCCCAAGGGGCAGAAGCTCACCCTTGAAGAAATGGGCTTGCTTGACAAGTACGGGCACCTCGGACTGCGAGAAGAGAATCTTCAGTTTCGCCGATTGATGATTGACACGGACGCAGAGATTCGTCGCAATCCAGACTTGTTCAAGGTGTACTACCCATTTGACGACATCAGTTGCTGGATTGCATCTGTCGGCTCGGTCTTCCATTCCACTTTGCTTAAACGGCACCAAGACGCTTTATTGGTTCCGTGGGCAGGCCCATACATGGAATACGAGAAGCCGGAGCCGGGAGCCGTTTACGCTATCGGAGTTGACCCAGCGGGTTATGCTGCTCGCGATCATGCCGCATTCCAAGTGCTGAAGGTGTACGATGGAGAATGGACCCAAGTCGCAGTCTACGGAGGCGTCACTGACCCCGTCGTATTTGCAAAGAAAATCAATGAGGTTGGCAAGAAGTACAACAATGCGCTTGTGGCTGTGGAGAGTAACGGGGTTGGTGTTGCTACTCTGGCTCTACTTGAGGAGCTGGGCTATTCAAATCTCTACTACGAAAAACCCTACAAGCCTGGAATCGCTGCTACCGCCAAGTCTGTGACGATGATGTTGTCGTACCTTCAGGACGCACTCCGTGATGAGTTGATCTTAAAGGACGAAGACACCGTTGGTCAGCTCGGCTCTTACCGGGAGGACAAACGTACTGAGCGAAGCGCGCTCTCAGAGATGTTGCACTCCGGCAAGACCGGTAAGCGCAGAGACAGGCACCACTGGGATAAAATATCTGCGCTACAAATAGCCTGTGTTGCCGCTAGGTTCTGCCCTCGCAGGTACAAGAAAGACGCGCCAGAGGGCATGGAAAACGTCATTCCGTTCAAAGATTTGAGTTACGATCAAATCCAAGCCTACAGAAAAAAGGGCACAGGCTCTGAGCAGAAGAATCGTTGGCGAAAAAGTAAATATCCTTACCGGAGAAAATAATGCCCGAAACCGCCGCGCAAAGCAATAGCACTGCTCCAGCCTCGAGAGCGCGCAAGCTAGTTAAGAGGTTGTCCGAAAGACGTATGGGCAAAGCGGACTCTACGTTACGCGACATCAACGATGAAGAAGAAGGCGAAGAGATTGCCAACCCAGATGTCTTGGAATACAAACGGTCTATGCGAGGTTAAGGTTGGCCAAAGTTACGCCCCCCACATTCATCGACGGGACCACAGTAGCAGGGGAAGATGTTTTCGACTCCATCTACACGTTGTCAACCGATGCCCTCAACGGTAAAATCGAAACCGTAAACCTCAAAGACCTTGGCGACAGGACGGTAGGCCATACGTTTTTGCAGAAGAAGTCGTCATCGGGCGGCGGCATGACCGCCGGAACTGCCAACCTTGATTACTTTACGCACCAAGTGATTCGGCACAGCTCCGACTCCTCCCAAACATCGACCAGCGGCGTTTACCGAGGCGCGGACAACATGGGTAACGCGGATGCGAATGACTTCATCGCGATACCGGGTGCGTCGATTCAGTTTTACCTACCCTTTAGAGCCTACGTTCTTTTAACGTGGCAAATCACTTGGACTTGTGACGCGAAGATGGGCTTTACGGACAGCTCCCCTTCGGTTGGAGACCGAACAGGCCGCAGAGACGGTTGTCATGTCCGACTTTTCATCGACAATGAAAAAGGCGGCAACCTAGACTGCAATGTTCGCCGTGTTCGTGAAACCATGTTTCAGGTGGCTGACGACTCTGGTACAGGTCAAGAGGCAAACGTCTACCTTCGCGATAGATACAAAGGCCGATACTGGTCAGGCCACAAATGGGTGGGCGCTCCGATGAGCAAAGGCTTTCACTCCGCTTCTCTACGGGTTATCCAAACGCCTGGGACGCCTCAAGTTCGTGTCCGCGCTCGCTCAATGAAGTATATTTATTTTAAGGCGCAGTCGCCCACATGATTGGAGATTAGTATGGGCATCTATGATTACCAAGAAGATAGCACCCTTCCGTACTCTACGTTTCAGGAAGACCAGTCCCCAGCAGCGCCAGTTGTTCCCGGTTTGTCCACTGCGGCAAGCTTGGCGTCCCTCGGCAAAACAACCGGACTGATTGGCGGGGCAGGCGGAGGAACCGCTGCTGTCGCTCCCGCTGCCGCAACCGCTGCAAAAACAGGCTTGTTTGCGGGCGGTACAAATGCACTCGGCATTGCAGGCCTTAGCACAGCAGGGGCAATCGGAGCAGGACTTCTAGGCGCAGGCGCACTCGGCTACGGCCTCACCAAACTTATTCCAGGCAAGCGCGAGAAGGCGTACCGAGACCAAGGTTACAAAGCAGGTGCTGCCGACAAGATGGCGCGGGCCGACCGTCTTGAGGAGCGTGGCAAGAAAGCGAAGGCCGAGGACGTGCGCCTCAAAGCAGAATACGGAACCGCAGACCGCAAAGAGATTGGTGCCGCCATTGCTGCGGAACGTATGCGCGAGTTTGAAAAGAACCCATTCAAAGCTGCTGGCGTAGGTGACCGCAAGACGGACGCCATGATGCGTGCCGCACAAGCGACTCGGCAGACAACCTCGGACCAACTGCGGCAAGCACTTGGCCTAGCGCAGATGCGTGGTCAGGTTGCCGACACGACAGAAGCCTTTGCTGCAGCGCAGGAGCAAGCCGACAGCGCGCAAGCAGCCGAGCGAGCTCAGATTGCACAGATGGTTCGGGACCGAGTCCAGCAAGAAAGCCAGAATCGCTTTGCTGCATTTATGGGCTATCCGACACAACCCTCCGCGCCCAACCCAGTAGTCACTCGCGCTCTCGGTCAAGTAGGTTCAGACCTGTCTGACCAAGCCGGGACTGCATAGGAGCCTCCATGACGCCCGAAGAAACAGCTATGCTAAAACGCTTCCAAGCAGGCGAACAACTTTCTGAAGAGGAAATGTCTGCTTTGTACCCGTCTATGGTGGACGAGAAGATAAAGCGGGCAAAAGGCGCTAAGACGAGAGAGTTTTTATTTAACGCGCTATCTCAAGGAATCCGAGCGGGCACAGGCCTTCCTCTTCAACAGTCGTTGCGTAACCGACGTTTAGCTACGGACCAGCAACAACGTGCTCTGGCGAGAGAGGACGTGGACCAAGACACGACTGAAGCCCGAACAAAATACTTTGAGTTGAGGCAGAACTTTGTTCAAGGCATTGTAGACGACGCCCAGGCTTCAGTCACCCCCGAGAATGAGGCGGAGATAAAGCGGGCAGAGCTCGAATCGCAACGCGAGGCAAAGCTCCTTGAGATGGTTCAAGGCGGAGATAAGAAGGAAATCTCGGAGGAAGACGCGAAAGCCCGTGCCGCCGCGCAAAGATTTATTAACGCTGTCTCTAGGGGGCAAGGTTCCACGGCGGCGATTCAGGGGCAGATGAGCAAGCTCAACACACAGTACGCTCTCGATAGGTTTTCGTATTGGGTCAACTCGATTGCCAGAGAGGCCACTGTAGGCGAGATTGAAGAGCAGAGAAGGTTGGCAGCAGACCTCAATAACCGTGTAAAAAAAGGTGAAATCACAAGCCAGCAGGCCGAAGACGAGTATGTGCTGCTCACCAAAGATGGCCAAGACGAAATCTTAAAGACTATGGGAAGGCCAGATGGCTCCGGTTTTTACGACCCTGTAGATTACGGCGGCAGCGCCACGCTCCCTGAGTCCTACAAGCTGGACAGCACCTACATGAAGCAGCGTCAAGCCATCATTGACGGCGGCACGCTTCGGCCAAACCCTACTGGCTTCTCTTCCCAACAGCTATTGGTGCTGGACACTGGTGATGTTCGGCAGGCGATGGATCGGTCCAAGAAGGCTTTGAAGAATCTGTCGAGCCTACCGGGGATTGAGCAGCAGATTCAAAAAGTTGCGCGCCAAAATCTTAGCCGTGAGCAACTTGCGGGACTTGGAGACGACTTTACCGCTGGTGACGTGTTCGATCAAATCAGCGGCCTGTCTCAACGAGAAGCTTTTGCAACAGATGCGCGCACACAAAACGAAGTCTCACAGGCGATGGACATTCTTATGCGAACGGGTGACTACAGTCCACTGACGGGCGATAAGCGCATGTTGAACGACATGGAGTCAAAAGGACTTAACCCAAAAGAGTATGCGTTTTTCTTGAAGAACAAGTACCAAGACAAAACCCCCGCGCTTCAGCCCGTCAGTGAAGAGGCGGTGACCGCCGCTGTTACTCAAGACAAGGCAGACGACGAAGCGGTGGAAACTCCGGGATCGTCCACAACACCAAGCAAGCCCCCGACAGCTTCTGCCGCTGCGGCGAATCCTGGCAAGCCTGGTGACCCTGTTACCGCGAAGAAAGAAGCAGTCACAAAAAGACTACCGGGCGGAGCTGGCAAAAGAGGCGGCGGCGATATTTTTGTAACTTAGGGAGAACACATGGCATTAACGGGCAAGCAGGTTCAGGGCATCATCCGAACCCACAAATCGAAATCAAGAACCGAACGACAAGACTGGGACCGATGGCGGTCGTGGTACATGTCAGAGTATTGGAACCAGTCGAGCGATGGCCCGTCTGGCTCTGCTCCGGTAGGCAACTCCAACGGTGATGAGGGCGTCAACTTCGAGACGAACTACCCCTACGCTTTTATCGACACCATGATTGCGAACATCTGCCCCCAGAATCCGCAAGTCACGGTTAGCGCACGTCGGGACAAACTGCGCGGAGCCGCTAAGTTTCGGGAAGCAATCATCAACGATACATTCCGCCGAAGCAACTTTCACACCTTGCTGTGGAAGTCATCGACAAACACATCAATCTGTGGTCGGTCGTTCCTCAAAGTCGTCTGGAACTTCCGCAAGAGCACGCCGGAAATGTATTCGGTAGACCCTCGGTTTGTTTTCTTTGACATGTCTGCCGCCAAGTTTGAGGACATCCGCTACCTTATTGAAGTGACCGTGCTCACAAAATCTGAGTACAAGCGGCGTACAAAAAAGAACGGACGCAAAGGCGCTCTGTACAACAACAAAGTGTCCGAAAAAGCCGTGTTCGGCGGCTACCCTACTTTCCTCAAAGACCACTCTCGAAACAAAAGTTACGTCAACGAGGCATCGACTGACGTATATAGTTGGGTGACCGTCTACGAAGTGTACGATTTTGAAGGCGAAGGCAGGTACTATCACTTCCTTGAAGATGTCGAAGAGCCGCTGTTCGAGGGCGAACTGCCTTATCGGTACATCCGCAACCCATTTATCGGGCTCACGTTCAACGAGAACATGACCGACCTCGCAGGCCTGTCCGACGTCAAACTCGTCCAGTCTCTCCAGCAGAGGCTAAACGAGATTGACACGTTGGAGCTCTGGCACGCTCATACCTCGACCCCCGTGATGCTAGTCAACACAGCCTTGGCTGACAACCCCGAAGCCATCATGACTGCACTGCAAGATGCGAATCAACCTGGCACGATGATCTCCATCCAAGGCAAAGCAAACGCGCCGCTAGGAGATATTATTGGCCAAACGCCCGTCCCGTCCTTCTCCCCCTCCTTTACGGACATGCGGAATCGCTGCAATCAAGTCATTGAGTTTATCCTTGGCATCCCTCAGTATAGTCGGGGGGTTGTGGGCGTGGCGGACGTTGCTACGGAGGTCGCGCTTGCCGACACTGCGACCCGAACAAGAAACGGACGAAGAATAAAGCAGATTGAAGACGTGGTAAACGCCGCCGCAGAACGAGTCATCGGGCTATACGAAGAGTTTCTCGACCCGAACACCAAGCTGCCCGTCCGACTTACTGGAAGCAGGGAAGTCCTGAAGGCCACTCGCCAGAGCCTGATGCTCCGACCTGACCGCGACCCCGGCGAAAACCCCCTCGACTTTGATTACGATGCGCTGCCGTACTCGCCTACAGAGAACCACAAGATTATTCAGCTCCAGAAGTTTCAGCAGTATTTGCCGCTGCTACTGGAAGCACCAAACGTAAACAAAGAAAAACTGGTCCTCAAACTTCTCGACCTGCTAGGCATGAGGGACTTGGCTGAAGACGCTCCTCCCGCACCTCCGCCAACACCCGCGCCTATGCCTGGACAAGCGCCTCCAATGATGCCGGGAGTCCCGCCTGAAGCAATGCAACCTCCGGGTGTTGACAGCGTCGTCACAGGAGGGTTACCTCCAGGTACAGAGGCACCACCGCAAATCCCACTTCCAGCCGGCGGGCCGGGCTTTCCCTCTTCATAGGATGCATCATGGCTTTTAAGTATAACAGTCTAGGCACCGGCAAGTCTCTGGCAGATGTCGCCGCAAACTCTCTCGCAAAAGTTTTAGGTCCGAAAGGCAAGATGAGTGACGCCGGAGAAAAGAAACGCAACGCCAAGAGCAAGGGTGGTCCCCGCCACGGTGCTCCGAAAAGCATTCCCACAAACGCTGCGGATGCAAAACGAGCCGAGAATGCTGCGGCGCAACGCGCTAAAGACTCAAAACAAAGTGTAGCGGACGCAGCAGGTCGCGCCCCCGTACGCCCGTCTCCGCGCCCGCCCGGACGCCCCGGTGGTGGCAGGCCGTAATGCGTTTCCCCATCAAGAAAATCCTTGATATTGTAGGCTCTGTCCTTCGACTTGTGGCCCCACTTGTTAAAAAACGGAAGAAATAATGAAGATGCCCAGCACAAAAAAAGCAGCCTCTAAAGCCTTTAATAGTCACAATAAGGGCAAACAGACCCCAGAGCCGAAGGGCAAAATAACTGAGTCAACAAAAAAGAAGGCTAAGAAAAAGGCGACGTACTAATGCCTATGTACGACTTTAAGTGCCCAGAAGGATGTGGGTACTTTAACGATATTTTTGTGCCTTTGGCGCAACACGGCAAAACAACTTGCCCGGAATGCGGGGCATTGATGTCCACCGTTATTGGTGACGTGGCGTTGATTGGCCCTATGCCGTCTAAGCCCCTTGTCGTAAAGCAGGTGGGCCGCACGTTTGAGTCAGGGGCCGAGTGGCGGGATTACCAGCGAAAGAACCCCGACTGCCAGATTGTTTCGTCAGACTCCTCTGAATGGAGGAAGCACCGAGACACTGTTGCGGAAAAAGCCGAAGCGCGGGCACGCAAGATGGGCTACCGAGACCACGCTGACAGAAAAGCCAAACGCAAAAAAGACAAAGCTAAACGCGCCGGTAAGGTTGACAAGCAAATATATGTCCACTAAAGACATCAAGAGGTACCCATGCCAGCTCAAGACAAACTAATCCGAATGCTCAACGAGAATCCTCCCGGCAACTTTGCTGAACTAGAGGAGTTGATGTCGGATTGTGGTTATGGCGTGACCGTTACAGACCCTGGTGCGGGGATGGGCGACGAGACGTATTCCGAAGAAATGCCGGAAGACATGGGTCCAGAAGATGAGGGAGAAGAAGAGCCTGTAGACGACTTGATGGATATGATGCCCCCAGGTATGGGCGCTCCAAATCCAGATGAAAGTCCTCGCATGAAGGTTCGCCGCATGACTATTGTTGCGGCAAAAAAAGCTCTCCCAAAGGATAAGAAAAGGGAGGAGTAATGAACGAAGAAGATTTTGAGGCGGGGGTTGATGCTCCCGTATCCGAGGCAGTTGACGCTTCTGTTGATGCGGCCCCGGTTGATGCCGCTTCCGATGAAGCGCCTGCCACTTCGGAGCTCTCCCTCTCCGCCGACACAGATTCCGAGGAGTCTGCCCCCGTCTCTTTTCCTTCTGCTGATGACTTCGGTTGGGACTCTTGGGATGGCGAGTTTGAGCAACTTCCCGAGCAGCTCCGCAGTTGGGGCGACAAGTTCAACGGCTACTACGGGTCTCGCCATCAAGCGGCGCTAGACCAACAGCGGCAACAGATTGAACAACAGCACAGTTTGTACGAGGCCTTGATTAGCGGCAAAGAAGATCCGCGTGTGGCCGAGTATACGGGGCAGTTGCAAGATTGGGAGCAAAAGCACAGCGTTCTAGAGGCAAAGTTTGCGTCACTAGAATCTGACAACAAACTTTTCGTAGAGAGCGTCAACAAGTCTATCGAGGCAGAGGCCGAGCGTTTTGCTCAAGCCTTCCAAGAATCGAACACGGATTTGTTTAATGATGAGGCTCTCTCGAATACTTTTGCAGACCTGCTCGAAGAGGGCTGGGATCTTGAGACCGCTGCGGAAGCCTCGCGCCTTCCACAGAATGTTCTTGAGGTTGCAAAACAGGCAAAGGCAGATGGTGTTCCTGATTCGTATGCGCTCAAACTTGCGCGTGGTACGAAGATGCGGTCACCTCAGCCTCGGCCTGGCGCTAAGTTGACGTCCGGGGCCACAACCCCCAGCCGCTCCCCCGAGCAGGTGGAAACGACGAATACTGGGGCGATGTCCTTGGCGGACTGGCGGAAACATGTTGCGCGTAATGCTCTGAACACTAGTAAAAGGAGGGCCTAATGGCCATCTCACCCGACGTACTGGCGACGGCGCTCAATGAGCTTATGCCTTCGTACAGTGAAATGTTCGTCAAGTTTCACCCCTTGATGGAAAAAATCATGCTGAACGGGAATATGACCCGTGACACACTCAAAGGCCCGCGCCGCGAGTTTGCTGTTGTGACCGATGGTCCCGGTACTGTGACGCAAGTCAACACCGGTTCTGAAGTCATCGCAGGCGGACGCTCGCAGAATGCACACCGAGGTAACGTGCTTGCACCACGTCTCATCTATGCGTTCGACGTTCCCGGCAAGGACTTGGCTGAGGCCAATGGCGAGATGGACCTCGCACGAATCCTTCAGCACTACCCAGAGCTGGCTCTGTCCGACTTCCATGAGCGGATCTCGAATCAGCTTGGAACAGGTAACGGCAATCAGGTCGGCGGCTTCGCTACCCTGAACGGCAACACTACGTTCAACCCAGACGGAACTGCCCGTGACGGATTCCTTCAGATCTCCGCCTCTTCTGCCAAGACAGTTCACGGACTGAAGTGTGCAGGTGCAGGTGCAGGCGCTATCAGCGGCTGGAACAACCAGTACGAAGACATCACTTCGTTCGCTGTCAACGGTCGTAGCCAAATGCGTAAGGCGTACTTCGCCGCATCACGCCAAGGCAAGACTGCTGGCCCTGTTGACTTGATGATCGGTGACGAGTCCTCTTACCTCAACTACATCGACGACTTGGACGATCAAGTCCGCGTGGTCAAGGTTGAGGGCGACAAGGCTCCACCTCTGGTACGTCAGGGCGTCAAGTTCCTCGACGCTGACTTCTTCCTCGACGACTCGATCGACGTGTCTGACGCAGCCTTCAAGGATGCTGCAGGCAACGCGACTGCGGCGACCGATGGCATCATCTACGGCCTCAAGACTTCGGTCTGGCACATGTTCACTCTTGGCCACGACGCGGCTCGCGAAACGAAGGGCGACTTTGCTCTCCGTGGACCGTTCCGTATCCCTGACCAAGATATCTTCCGCTACGAGTTGGTGCTCATGATGGGCATGCACACTACGCAGCTCCGTTCCAACTTCGTCGTCACCGGCGCAGGCACACCTTAAGGAGGTCTCATGTCTGGATTTACAGCAGCAGGTATTAATACTACCACAGTTACCACAACACAACAGGCTCCTCTGGGGTTTGAGTTGACTGTGCCTGATGGCGATAAGGGTCTTCAAACTTGGATTTACGTCCAAAACAAAGACTCTGTAGAGCTTGTGGTCGGAACCGTTTGTGGCCGAGTTGGCTCGTCCCTCACCTATCAAGTTCTTCGCTGCCCTACCAGTGAAACGACTTCGCGGGTAATCGGATGTGTCCAAACCGCGATTCCAGCAGAGTCGTATGGTTTTATTCTCCGCAAGGGCGTTGGCACCGTGTTGATTGACACGGGTGTTAGTGCGAACGCTGGACTTCAGGTTGGCAACGGCACCGCTGGACGCGCAGATGCGTCTGGTGGCGCGCTGACCCACCCGACGTTCGGGCTTTCCCTCGCGACGATTGGTACAGGTGAGACGGGCAACGCTCACATCAACTGTATGGGCTAGTAGATGAATCTCAAAGAGATTCGGGATGCGATGTT
>TARA_R110000824_G_scaffold86623_2_pt1 | contig 11581 bp, 15 predicted proteins | sample TARA_R110000824 | Tara Oceans TARA_R110000824 (sample SAMEA4397747) | marine metagenome | biome: Polar Biome; feature: [MES] marine water layer (ENVO:01000295) within the mesopelagic zone...; material: water (ENVO:00002006), including particulate matter (ENVO:01000060) such as...... | reverse complement strand
TCGGCCTCTGGTACCTTCTCGATCCTCTGGAAGACCGGGACCCACGGAAAGGATAATGGGCTCGGGAGGAATTTCGCCCAATGGCTCGGTTTCGTCACGCCGACATCGGGGGCGATTGAGGACTCGACCGGGGCCTCCGCGTACACCGGGCGCTCGAGTCGATACGATACCGAATTGGCGATGAAATTCGCCCGGCACGAATTCGAGGAAAAGACCTTCGCTCACGTCTTCGCGGCCGTCCTTCACTCGGTGGCCTCGTCGGAGGGCGAGAGCGTCGACTTCTCCGACCTCAAAATCTACGGATCAAACAAGGATCTACCTCTGACCCGGTCCCGCTGGGAGGCGGAGGCGGATATAAATCTGACCTTCTCGCCTCGGTCGGAGGACCCCGAGGCCTCGGAGCCAACCAACAAAATACAAATCGCCTTCGCGGCCGGAGGGGCCGCGATGGGGGCGTCGTATTGGTTCGTCTCTTGGCGCTACTTCGACGAGACCAAGGGGCACTCGATGGGCCTCCTCAAGGCCCTACAGATCGTGCAGTCGTCGACGAGGCAAATCTCCCAGATGCGACGACACGGCCTCATCGACCCGAGTACGCCCCTCGGGGTCGATACCTATTGGCCGGTCCACAATCAACTCCGATGGGTCGCCCCCCTCTCCTTCGACGCTTGGGGCGGCTCCGACTATCGGGCCGTCGTTCAGGAGGCCGTGAAGGCGGGCCGATGCAAGGGCCTACTTTGGGCCCTCCGATGGGACAAAATTGTCGACGGCACACACAATGCGAGGGACGAGGCGAGCAAGGGATTCCTGCTCTGGGCCGCGATTCAAGACTATTCGGACGACGATTATGAGGGCTCCGGGACCAACGAATTCCTCTCGGGAGAGCTTACAATCGAGCAGGTCCGATAATGGCGATCCTCGGCTCCCTAGACTGGACCCGGCCCGATCTCAAGCTGGCCTATCTCGTCGAGGGAGTCCTCTCGCCGTCGGGGGGGAGTTGGGGCTCGAAGAAGGTGGTCCGCTGGTGCGGCCCGAAGATTCGGACCGGCTCCGGGACCCTTGCCAGGCGGACCCTCGCCGACGACGGGACGCCGATTACAGGGTCCGGAGCGGCCGACAGGGCCGCCCCGCCCGGCGACCCGACCGGCTGGGAGGCTCGGCTCTCTAAGGGCGTCTATGACCAATCCTTGGGAGGCTGGAAGAGGAGCGTACAGTCGATAAACGACGTGAAATTCACGGTCGACCTCTCCCCCGACGACGACAATCTCGACACCGAAGCCTCGAATATAAATGACCTCCTCGACAACGTCCTCCGCGGTCGATGGAGGGGCCAGCGGGCGCGGCTCATCGTCGTCGACCTCGAGGACATCGACAACTTCGAGGTTCTCGTCGATGGGACCTGGGATCGGGACCCGGACGAGGTCAAGCAAGGGTCATTTAGGATGACCATTGTCGCCGGGAATATCATCCCTCCTACGCTTCCCTGGTTCATGTGGCAATGCCCGAATGACGTCCCTCCCGGCTGGAACAGCTACACGGCCATCGGGACGGGGGGGTCGAATCCTGATTGGAATCCCGTCGGCTACGGCCGCCAATGGCCATCGACCTTCGCCCTCTCGGACAATTGCAAGGGGAAGTGGATCGGGCCGTCCTTCGGCGGCCGAAGCGGCGAGACCAACGCGAATAATTGGGCCGAGATTATCCCCTATGGCTACGTCGGATCGACGAGCTACGGCCTCGCGAGTCCGGGGAATTGGGACATGGTCTATGACGTCTTCTACACCGACGCATCCGGGAATCACGAGAGGGTAGCCTCCCAGACCGACAAGACGATTCTGGTGGCGGTCAACACGGCCCCGGCTCGAGGGCCGCTCGGTACCATCGTCCGCTGGACCGACGACGGCACCCTCGCTTGGAAGTCTGAAGGGACCCGAGTATTCGCGAAGCTCGGCGGGACCGGGTCCGGGCCTCGCCCATCGAGCTGGGGATCGGGCGAGAATAACCAGCCATTCGTAGGCGCTAATCGGTTGACCTCGACGACGTCGACGACCGGGGAGGCCTACCCGCTCGGGACCCCCTCCGCCGGGACCTCCGAGCTTTCCTATATTCTTCGGACGATCTTCGAGGAGGCGGAATACGGGATCGCCGGGACGACCGTCGCGGGGCTCCACACCGACGCGATACCGGACCTATACGTCGGCCTGACCCTCATCCAACAGAAATCGAGACGGTGTTGTCGAATCCCTCGAGACCTCGTCGATGAGCCTCCCTCGATGGCGAATGTCCTCAGCGATTTAATGGAAAGCATCCCGGCCGACCTCATCCTCCGCCGAGACCCGGCCGTCGGATTCCCTCGCTACTACCCTCGTGTGCGACCGACCATCGGGGGCCTCGTCGTCGACTACTCCATCGACGTCTCCGCCCTCTACCGGAGCGAGGTACTCGACATCGTCACCCTCGACGACCCCGATGGCTTCTACGCGAATGAGGTCTCCTATGAAGAGTCCGTGAACGACAACGGGATCGAGGGTACCTCCTCCGACGTCGGCCGGATGCCGGAGACCGTCGGCCACGCCTTCGGGCTCCGAGACCTCGCCGAGCAAGGCCCGGAAGGCACGAATCAGCCGATCTTGGGCGAGAAAAAGATCAAATTCTGGATGCACGACTTCGACGGGGGCGAGGCGGCGGGGGCACAATTCTTCCTTCGGTACGTCGGCCGACAACAGAAGGTCATGGAAGCGACTCATGGCATTCAGGCGATGGCAATGCAATTGGGCGAAACGATCCGATATCTTCCGACGTCCGTGTTACGGTGGGCGGGACAAATCAGAGGGATGCGGCTCGATCTGGACCGGCAGACGGTCGCGATAAAAAGCTACCATTGGAAGGCCGCCACCTCGACTACTTCGACCGTCTTCGTCGACGAGGGCGTGGAGGATAAGCAGACCGGCGAGATCGTAGATATCCCCCTCCTTGGTGTGGACGTCTTGACGGTCGAGCAGGTGGCGACGGGGGCGACCGCGGCCTCGAGTGCCAGCGCGGAGCCGACGACTCGAGCAGAGAAGATAGAGAAACGAAAAAAGGAAGACGGAGAGGAGAATTAGATCATGCCCGGAGGCTACTCATTCCTGGGAGATTTTCGCGTCGAGGAATCAGGGGGCGAGGTCGTCTCTCAATCCATCGGGCCAAAGGCCCTGAAGGCGACCGCGGCGGACCAATCAACTCTCGAGGTCAACACCTCGACGGGGGCGCTTCAGGTCGCGGAGCAAGGGGCCGCCCTCTCGAATGGCGTCCAGAGAAATCGGATGTCGAAGTACACCGGCACTTGGCTTCAGGGCTCCTTGGCGGTCTCGGCGTCGGTCGCCGGGGTCTTCCAATTGACTAATACCTATTCGGTCGATCTCATCGTCACGGACGTCCTAATCCACATCACGACCGCCGCCGCCGACGACGGACGGGAGATCGACATCGGAGTCGGGAGCGCCTCCGGGACGAGCTACGCGAACCTGATTGATGGCCTCTCCCTTACGACGACCGGGGCCTTCTCGAATGCCCACGACGAGGGCACCGGGGGCGGCATCGCGGTCTGGAAGGCGGGCGAATACGTCAATGCCTCCGCCTCGGCGGTCCCGACCTCCCTCGTCGGTTTCTACGCCGTCCATGTAATCGACATCTCGGCGTAGGCCGACGCGAAAAGGAGCGCCAAATGAAGTATTTTCAGCCCGACCAAATGACCGGGACCTTGACGGCCTCGTCCTCGACCGCGGCCCTCCTCAAGATCGGCGGCTCCGCCGTCTCGACCTCCTTCCAGGGGGCCGTGGTCGGATGCACTTGGATGTCTACCGCGGGATCGCCCGATGGCCTCTTCTCTATCGACTTCTTCGACGCCGCCTCGAATGGCTCCCTCCTCGGGTCCTTCGGGGCCGAAGACCTCGGGACCAACGACCTCGGGATTGACATCCTCGCCTCCCCGGTCCCGTTCTTCTCGGGGATCTGGTTTCAGGTCACCGGAGACTCCGACAGCAACGGCGACGGCTACGCCTTCACGCCGATACTCGTCCAACTCGAGCCGTAGCTCGTCGTGGACGAGATGGTCACCCAGGTCGGGGTAGGGGGGATTCTCGCCGTAATGGTAATCCGCGAGGTCCTCAACTTCCTAAAGACGAGACCCGAGGCCGGTCTCGGCGGCCTCCCCGCGCCCGGCGAAGACGGATGCGACGAGGCCCGGGCGGAGCTTGACCAAATCGGCGAGCGGACCGAGGCGCTCGTCGCGTCGACCACACAAATCGCCGCCCTCGTCTCGGCGACGGACCCCGCCGGACTCCCGCTCATCTACCGAGACTCCCAGGCGATGACCCGGCTGAATACGACCCTCGAGGCCCTCCAGCGGTCGATAGAGCGCCTCGGCGACCGGGTCGACAGACCGACAGCCACATGATCGGCCCGGGCGACCGGGGGCCGCTCGTGGCCTCCCTCCAACGATTCCTAATCTCCGAGGACGTCCTCGCCCTCGGTCAAGACGACGGCGTGTGGGGGTCGATCTCGGCGGGGGCGCTCCTCGCTTGGCAGAAGGACTATCGACCCCTCGAGGCCGACGGCCTCCCAGGCCCGAAGACGATGGAGGCCGTGAAGGCGTCCGGCTGGGTTCTCGTCGACCCGATATCCGACCACGTCACCTCGACCGCCGACCGACTCGGTGTGCGTCCCGAGCTTCTCGAGGCCTTCCGACTCGTCGAGTCCGGCCGAGGCCCGGACGCCGCTCGGGCCATCCGATTCGAGCCTCACGTCTTCCTCCGGCTCGTCCCGGGGGCGGCCATCCCCTATACCCCCTCGAGCCGCGGAGCGTGGAGCCTGACAGCCTCGGAGACGGGCCGCGAGGCCTTCGATAGGGCCTACGCCCTCGATGCCTTCGCGGCGGTCAAGGCGACGTCATGGGGCCTGTTTCAGGTCCTCGGGGAGCATCTCCTCGACGCCCATCGAGGCGGCGACGGCGAGGAGAGCCCAGAGGCCGCCATCGTCCATCACGAGACCGACCCGGTCGGCTCGTCCTTCCGCCTCGTCGAGTCTTGGTTCCGGGCCTCTCCCCGGGCCCTCGCCGCGGCCCAAGCGGACCCCCCCGACCTCCGGCGGCTCGTCCGCTACTACAACGGCCCGGGTCAAGTCGACCGCTACGCCGGGAAGCTCGAGGCCGCCCTCCTCGAGGTCGAGGCTCGGGCATGAGGAGCTTCCTCGACGGCGACCCTTCCCCGGCCGAGGAGCGCCTCATCTACCTCGCGATCTCCCTCGTCGTCGTGGCCTTGATTGTCGCCTCCCAATGCGCCCACGAGAGCCCCCATCGTCCGGCCGAGCGCCGACCCGATACCCCTCCCGAGTCCCTTTATTGATAGGAGAAAAAATGCCCAAATTCCCCCCCAAGCTCCGAAGTCGGAAATTATGGATGGCCCTCGCGGGGGCCGTCCTCCCCATCGTCGGGGCCTACCTCTCCGCCGAGGTCGACCTCGGCGAGGCCCTCAAGCTCTCCGTGGCCGCGGTCATCGCCTATTGCGCCTCCCAAGGCATCGTGGACGCGAAGACGATGGAGGGCTGGATTCCTCCCGAGCTAAAGGACCCCGCCGATGAGTAAGCAAATCCGGCGACTCGAGAAGAAGAAGGCCGCCGCCGCCTTCCTCGAGAACCACACCGGGCCGGTCATGTCGATGCTCGCGGAGGTCGTCGAGGACCTCGCCGAGGAGACCGAGGGGATGCGTCAATTCGACGCCGACCTCTCCCTCGCTCTCGAGTTGGGGCATCGCCTCGACGAGGCCGTGACCTTCCCGGACCCCGTCCTCGAAGCTCTGGACGGCGTCGTGGCTAGCTTTGTTGCCTTAGTTGCAATCGGCATCTACAGGGCGGCGTGTCGGGCTGAGAAGCTCCGAGGGGCGAAGCTCGACCGCCTCCGAGACCGCCTCGAGAGCCGGGGGCCGAAGATGGCGAAATTCGCCCGACGGCACCTCGAGCGTAGGATCAAGAAGATCGAGGCGGCGAGCTAGAATCCAGGCGGATGAATCGGCCGCCGGACGCACACAAGACGGCGGCGAGGGAATGGGCCGAGAACTCGGCCTTCGAGACCTCGTCGACCTCGGGCTCCCCTCGGGCCTCCCGGATCGCATTTACAGCCTGGGATACTTGCGCGATGTAGTCCTCGACGAGGATCGGACTTGGGTCGGTCACGGCCGATTCTCGGCTGGAGTGTGGAGGAGCGCCCGGGCCTCGGAATCTTCGAGGGCGAGCCGGAGGTCGTGAAGCGCGGCCTCGACCACCTCCCTCCGACCTCTCGAGTTTCGGGCCGCGAGAATCATCTCGAGGAGGACGATGGCGTCTCGGATTCGGATTCTCTCGGTCATCGGTCAATTCTCCGTGTGGTGGGCGAGCCCCTCCCCCCCGATAAGCTCGGGGGGGATTCGGCCGGGACTCAGGAGCCTAGCTGTGCCCCTCCTCGAAGAACGAGCGCCCCCGGTCGAGGAGGATACAGCCCGAAGGCCGGGGGACGCTTCATCCTAACTCAGAACGGGATCTCGTCGTCGTCCTCCTCGACCGCGGGGGCGTGGGTGTCGTCCGGGAAGGGGATATCGAGATGCCTCGAGTCCCGCGACGGCTCCCTCGGCAGGGCGAATGGGTCGGGATTGCCCGAGGGCTCCCCGGCGTCTCGGAACGGGTCCGGCTCCTCGAGCGCCGGGACCGGCGGCATCGAGGTCCGCACGGACCCGTTGATGTAGACGTCGAGGAAGGTCCGCCCGGTCCCGTCGTCGGCTCGTCGGCTCCTCTTCCGAGCGAGGACGACCGCCCCGACCATCTGGGAGCCGACCGGCCCGGTCCGGCCGCGGGCGATGTCCGCCAATTCCCCCCCGAATGAGGCCTCCCGGCCGAGGCAATGAAACACATCCTGCTTCAGGAATCCCGTCGTCCTCGGCTTGACCTCGACGAAGCGGACGAGGATGCGACCGTCGAGGAGGCCTCCGCGGACCGCCATGATCCATTTCATCCACCAGCGTCCCGTCTTGTCGAGGAAGCATCGGAAGTCGAGAACCTCGGCGTCGTATTCCCCGTCGGGGATGCTCGGGTCGGTCTCGGGATTGTCGGGCAAGTCGGTGTGGTTCTGGGTCGGCGTAGCGTCCCAGATTGCGTTTAGGTCAGGCATCGTTCGGTCCTCCATTAAAAGCGGAATTGAAGGCGCGGGAGAGCGCCATGAAGTCGAGGGGGATCAGGTCCGGGAGCCGTCTCTCGAGGGTCCCTCGGGCCTTGGCCTCGATACGGGCATGGGGTAGCTCGACCGGCTGAGTCCGGATGATCCGGTCGCCCTGAGAAATCCCGAGTTGCGGGATGTCTACCTGGGCAAATTCCCCGTGGTAAAGGAAGTCAATCGAGCTATGCAGAATCCCCCGGGCGGACCCGGAGAGATTGGTCGTGACAAGGGATCGGCCGGTATCGATTGACTGGCCCTCGCGGGACTCCGTGAGGGGCGTCGTCTTCTCGTGGCCGATGAAGAGGGCGCACATTCGGCGGCCGTCGGCGGTCGTCAATCGGGAGGCCCGGGAGATCGCCCCGACCCATCGATCCTTCAAGAGGTCCCAGCCCTTCGCGTAGGCCGCATCGGAGGGATGGCCGATGCCGAGGTCTCGGCAGACCGACGCCCGGCAGTAGTGGTATAGGAGGTCGACCGTGTCGACCACGATGGTCGTCCATCGATGGTCCTCCCGCTCGACGGCGTCGAGGAAGGCGAGGAAGTCCTCCCAGGATCGGACCTCGACCTCGGCCGCCTCCATCGCGGCGGTCCCGGGCTCGCAGGCCGCGAAAAGGGCATCAGGCCATGAATTCGCCCACGTCGTTTTCCCGAAGCCGGGGGCGGCGTAGATCGCGTGGCTGTACTCGGACATTCGGGTCTTCGGCCGATGTCGTTTCGTCGGGAGGATTCCCGCTCTCGGTCTAGCTGTAGTCATCTCGTTCTCCTATTGGCCCGGACTGCTCGGAAGCTCCGGGTGGACATTGCGAAGGCTATCGAAGGCCTCCGCGGTGGTGACCCCTCGGCAGAGGTCGAAGTAATCGCATCGACCGTAGTCAAGGCAATGCTGTGTGTTTCGGACGCTCATCTCGCCGTTCTCGAGGCGGAGGACCCGGCGATGAATCTCCCAGGCCTCGTGCCACCAGCGGTCCATCTCGGCCTCCGAGCGGCGGACGATCTCCTCGGCGAAGTAGAAATCCGGCCGCTCGAGGTAGTCGGCGGATACGCGGGCGGCGTACTCGTCGGCGGTCTCGGTCTTTTTCTGGCGGATGCTCGGCTTCCGCACGATCCTGTAGACGACCTCCCGGACCGGCCGCCCGAGCATCGCCGAGGCGGCGTGACAGTAGGCCGAGATTTGAGGGTCGAGGTCGAGCCGCCGGACGTAGTCGGCATCGAGGCGGCCGGTCGTCTTCATCTCGAGGAGGACGGGCCGGTCGCCGAGCATCCTCCAGAGTCCATCGAAGACCCCGGAGAAGATGTGCCGCGTCGAGGGCGCTCCGGTCGCGGGATTTCGGAGGGGAAGCTCGAATGCGATCTCCCGGTCCTCGGGCCAGATCGTCCAGAGGCGGAGCGCCCCCCCGACCATCGCCCGGATGATCGCGACGTCTCGCTCGATTCCGTCCTGCTCGGCCTCGGTCCACGAGGCGCTCCGGGCGTCCCTGTAGGACTTCTCCGCCGCGTCCTCCGACTGATGCTCGATGCCCTCATGGAAGGCCGAGCCGATGGTCAGGGCGGGCCGGTACGCCGAGGACCGGAGGCCCTCGATGTAGCGGAGCCGGTATTTCTCCTCGCAGGAGCCGAGGGTCCGAAGGCTCGATTGTGTCAAAGGGATGCGGTCGTTCGTTTCCATCGCTCGTTCTCCTCGTCGGATAGCGCCGCGGGGCGCAAATTTAATTCGCAGATCATGCAGACCGGACCCGGCCCGAAGGTCGAATCCGGCCCGACTGGAAGGAGGCACCCCCATCGGTCGCATCGACCGGGAATGCCCATCTTGACCCGGAGGGGGGTCGGGAATTGTCCCGGCTTGATCATCGGGTCGCCGTCTCGGCGAGGAGGCCGATGGTCGGGTCCGAGATCATCGCCTCGGTCGCGGCCATCTTCTCCTCGTCGAGGAGGATGCGGTCGTCAAAGCAAGGGACGCATAGATTCCCTTCGACCGAGGGCGTCAATTGCTGGGCTCGGGAGGCCTTCCCGCATCCGTCGCATCGGATGATCGCGGCCTTCCGCCGGACGGCGTCGAGGATGCCCTCGTCGGCCTCGACGACGCCCTCGCCGTTCAGGAGGGCGACGACGAATCGCCGACCCTTCCCGAGGCGCTCGGAGACGTCGCAGGACCGGACGAAGACGACATACTCCTCCCAGGCGTCGAGGCTGGTATTTCTCGATGCCGTCTGGGCCATCTGGCGGGCGACTTGTCGGGCCTCGGCCCTCGTGTCGGCGTATTTGGTCGGTTGGTTCTGGCCGAGCGGGGTCCGCTCCATCCAGTCTGCGCGGACTTGATAAATCTTCATGACTTCTTCTCCTGGGGAAAGACGACGACGAAGGACTCGCCGCCGTCGGCGTCGGTGGAACAGGTAAGTGGGAGCGGCTGGCCGAGCGGCTCGAAGAGGGGGCCGAGAGCGCCGAGGACGGCGACGAGGACCGCCGGGGAGGCGTCGGCCCGGACGCGGACCTCGACGACGCCCTCGAGCGGCCTCCGGGCGTCCCGGGCCTCCTTGTATCTCTCGGACCACCAACGCTCGGTCTTGATCGCCCGGGTCGAGGCCCGATAGTCGACCTCCTCGCCATTGGTCGCCGAGTACGTCATCGGAAGGGGAGACTGTACGGCCGCCCTCTCGGGGTCGACTTGCGGGGGGTCGGGGATCGTCTCGATGTCCGGGAGGTCCTCGGACGGGTCCCGGGACTCCCAGGCGGTCGGCCCGAAGGCCGTGGTCTCGATGGAGGCGAGGCGGCCGGAGGCGTCGATGAGGGGCGTATTCTTGTCGTCGACGACCTTCCCAATAAGGCGGAGCTTGAAGGTCGACCGCTCGAGGGCGACCGCCCGGAGGATGGCCTCTTCGTAGTGGGAGAGGCGGCCGAAGTCGTCGGAGAAGGGCGTGACCTCCCTCCGACAATTCATCGGACGATGGCCGAGGACCCGGTCGAAGGCGTCCCGGCGGAGGGCATGGAAAGCTCCGTTGTCGATGGCCTTCCCGAGGTCCTCTTGAATGGACGCGATGATGTCGCTGGCCCGGCGAGGGGAGCGACGTCGGCCGAGAGCGACGTCTCGGAGGTCGGCGGCGATCTCGTCGAGGGCTCGGGCCCGGCGGACCCATCGAGATTGGCGGGCCGGGGAGAGGTCCGCAAGGGGCGTGGCGATCTGGGGCATTTTCGTTCTCCTGGGTTCTTGGAGCCTCTCGGCCCCGGTCTTCGGTTTCACAGTTTTCGCCGATTTCATGGTCGATTTCAACTCGATTCACTTTTTTCTTCGATTTTTCTTCGGTGTGGAAACCGAGCAACGTCTCGCCAGTTTCCACACTTCTCGCCCCCATTCTCGACCATTTCGACAATCTCGCCATGACTTTGCCCAAATAGCACGGTACTGTTGCTCTCAGAGGTCGGGACAAACAAACCCTCCGGCCCGGAGAACGACGATGACCATCCGACCCCAAGACGTCCGCTTCGGAATCGAAATCGAGACCACGATGATCACCCGACACGAGGCCTGCATCGCCATCCAGTCGGTCACCGGCGGGACGGTCACAACCTCCTACGGTCACAAGGTCACTCTCGACGACGGCCGAAGCTGGAAAGCGGTCTCGGACGGCTCCATCCGCTCCCCCAACGGTCGGGCCGCCGAGATCGTCTCGCCCATCCTGACCGACGACGACCTCGACGACGTACAAGAGATCGTCCGGGCCCTCCGCCGAGCCGGAGCCCGGGTGAACGAGTCTTGCGGCATCCACATCCACGTCGACGCTGGCGGCTCCGGCGAGGCCGGTCGCGGCCTCCCCTCGACCCTCGGAGCCTTCTCGCACGACGGGAAAGACGCCGCGAAGACCATCCGGAACCTCGTCAAGCTCTGCCACAAGAACGACGAGCTTATCGGAGCCGCTCTCGGGATCTCCGCCTCCCGTCGGCGACAATGGTGCCAGCCCGTCGCGGGCGACTTCGTCGACGGCATCTCGAGCGACCGTAACCTGACCCTCGACCGCATGAACGTCCGCTGGTACGGCTACCAGAACAGCCGCCCGAATCACTACGATTCGAGCCGCTACGCGGGCCTAAACCTCCACAACGTCTGGTACCGCGGGACCGTCGAATTCCGCTGGTTCGACGCGACCCTCCACGCGGGCGTCGTCAAGAGTTACATCCAACTCTGCCGATGCCTGACCGCCAAGGCGATCAACGCCCGGTCCTGCTCCTCGACGAAGACCCCGCTCCGCACCGCCTCGGCCAAGTACGACTTCCGATGCCTCCTCCTCTCCCTCGGGATGATCGGCGACGAGTACAAGACCGCCCGGCTTCACCTCCTCAAGAACCTGACCGGCTCCGCAGCCTGGA
>TARA_R110000824_G_scaffold297886_1_pt1 | contig 11583 bp, 2 predicted proteins | sample TARA_R110000824 | Tara Oceans TARA_R110000824 (sample SAMEA4397747) | marine metagenome | biome: Polar Biome; feature: [MES] marine water layer (ENVO:01000295) within the mesopelagic zone...; material: water (ENVO:00002006), including particulate matter (ENVO:01000060) such as...... | reverse complement strand
GGAAAAAGAAGAGGGCGAACTTGAACTTGAGGGCTTTGAAGAGCCAGTAGAGCGAAAAGAGTCAGAAGACGAATTAGAAGAGGTAAAGGAAGAACGTCTACCGGATCAAAGGCGTAAAGCACTTGCAGAATCTTTAGCTAATCCAGACAAGCTTCCAAAGCTTCCTTCAGGAAGTGTTTTAGATATTGAAGATATGAATGAGCATGCTTGGGAGATTTTCGGCCTTAACGACCCCAGTAGTGTCAATGCGGTTTACATCGCAGCAGGCTTTAGGCCGCCGAATCCAGACAAAGTTAGTATTGAAGAGTTGGCTAAAGCAAAGGCCCAAGCCGAAGAGAAGGGTACTCCTCTCTACAAGGCGACGAAGGCTCTTCAGTCGGCGATTGAAAAAGGAACCAACTAATGGTCGCGAACATAAATCAATTGGTAAGCGCCGAAGAACAAGCAAGTCTCAGCCCATCTGAGTTGGAAACGTTGCATCAATACGGGGATCTGTATCGCCGCATTCGCAACAAAGACCTCTTTGGTACTGCAGCGGGAACGCTTGCGGCTATTGGCGACATCATGGGAGGGGGCGTTACGGCGACCTCTCTTCTGAGTAGACGCCAAGGCCCAGGAGATATGTTCGAGCGCAAATCGGAGTTGCTTGCCACATTGGCCGAATATCAAAACGCTCGTCGTGAAGAGCGTGGTCGTGTTGAAGCAGCGCGTGTAACGGGCATCTCTGAGATTGCGCAGAAAGAGGCGGACCTCAAGGAGTTCGCTTTGGGAGAGCGCGTAAAGATGTACAACACACAAGTTGATGCATCTAAGTCGATTCAAGTTGCTCAACTGAATCGGTACGACAATGCGGTCAACGCTGCAGATCAAACTGTTATTAAACTCAGCCCACCTGGCAATGCAGTGCAAGCAACAAACCAGATGAAGGATTCTACCCGAAGGACATACAACGTTGATTTAATTCCTCAGTTAGAGCTTCTTAGGGCGACAGACGGCGTGACGAGCCTGGAAATAGCAAAACTCATAGGTACGCACACAGGTGGTATGAGTGACGAGGAAGTGGCTCTCACTATAAAAGCCTTAGAATTTCAGTATGATAAAACGGCCCTTGATATTGATACTGTAACCAAAGCAATGCCTACCGAGGGAGTATTAGCAAACCCCTTTCGCAAATCGATGGGTCGAGCCATACAGGGAGAAAAAGCTCGTAAATCTCGATTTGAACAAGCGGAAACAGACCGAGACAATATCACTACTGAGTATATGCGTGGCTGGGGAGTTTCCAAGGGTCACCCTCTTGAGAAAGACCTTATTGCTCTTCAAAATGCAAAGGGTGCAGGCGGGGTATCCGACGCAATGGGTTCAATGGGAATCCAGATACCAGAGGCCCTGCAAGCGCAGACTCAGGACCGAGGGCTTGAGGACGATGACACGGTTCGCAGACTGAAAGCAGAACTTGCAAAGCTCGATGATCCTCGATTTTTGTTTCCTGGTTCTCCTCATGAGCAACTCAGGCAGAAGATCGAGGGCAGTCCAGAGTACCAAAAGTGGAAGGGGGAAACCTACGGCGATGGGCCTGTTGAGCCCAACACTTCCTTCTCTCAGTTCCTAGCAGTGACTAAGGGTGAGTTGACGCCTACAGCCTCAATGAACGCAATGAACGCCTCCAATGCCCTTACAGGCGCAGCAAGCGTGCCTTTGGTGGGTAAGAGCGATGCTCTAAGGTCTACTTTATCCAGGGGTTCAGGCGGAAAACCTATCATCGGCCAATACCAACAGCCTTCTGTGACCAGGCCGTCAACCGTTGGGAAGGTTAGCATACCGGGATCGGGTGCCCCCAACCTCGGCGAGATGTATCAAAAAGGCGCTCAAAGAAAAAGCATGGGCGGGCTTACTGATTCAAATGCGGAAAGCCCTCTGCTTGCGTCTGCGGCACAGGGTTATTCAAAGCGTCTAAGGGAAGCTTTAACAACGCCTAAAGATGAGGATAAAACAAACTAATGGCTGAACCTGGAAATCCGAGTTCTTTAGAAGAAAGATATGGTGGATTAATTTCGCTATCTTCTGATGAAGAGGAATTGGAACCAGATGTAAAAGAGGTAAAGGAAGAAAAGCCGGTTTCATTAGAGGCGAGATACGGTGGTCAGATTTCGGACCCCAATTCATTAGAGTCAAGGTACGGAGGGCTGATTGCGACTGATGACGTAGTGACGGCTCCGATTGATGAGGCCCCTGCGTTTGCTGGCAAACCTACTTGGTGGGATGACGATGATGAATCTGAAAGTCGTGCATACCTGTCTAATCTTGCACAAGAGCACGGTGTAAAAACAGAAGGCAGGCTTGAAGATCAAACCGAGCAAATACAAGTCATTCGAGAAATATATGAAAGTATGGTTCCAGAAGGCGGTCAAGACGCTTGGGTTCGCTACGGTGCTTTAGCGAAAGACGCAGGCATGCAGGCAGCCTGGGGCCAACTAAGCGAGCAAGAACGTAGTATTATCGAGCAACATCAGAAAGCCAGTTCTTTTGTCGCTCGAGTTCTACCTAATGAGCAGAACAGACAGTCGGGACCGACTTCAAATCTACACAGCCTTGTAGACTTAGGACAACAAATCGCAGGCGATTCTGCTCTCACGGAAAGTTGGAATCAAACACTTAGTGAGCGTCAAAAACAAGACGAGGAGTTTATTAAAAGGCGGACTGACCACGGAGGCTTTGCTGGAGGAGAATATTGGAATCCTTTGAGCAGCACAGGCTTGGAAGAGTTACCGTCCGACCCTAAAAAAATCCCTGGCGTTGTGGTTTCTGAATACGAACGGCAATTTCAAAACAATCTGCTGCGCTCTATACAGCCCAACGTAATGGTGAGAGGCCAATCTCAAATAAACTCCCCTCGAGGAATAGATGTTCCCGAAATGCGAGAGGTTCTTAGGCCCTTTTTCGATGAGCTTACGGCACTCCTGAACGATAATGAAAGCCTAAGCACAGAGGAGATTGAAAAGAAGTACGGGTCATCTGCGGCTTATTATGCGCAACTCAAAAAAATGGGGGCTCAAGAAGAAAGCATAGAGTTAGCTGGCCTTACGCGCCCAATGAAAAACGTGGAGTTCGAAAAGCGACGACAAGAGCGCATTGAGGAGATTGTAAGCTCTTGGGAGGAGGAGAGAAAAACAAGGGCGCAGGCTATTGAGAGTGTACAAAAAAGAGGAGGACCAGGCGCGAGTGATGCACTGCGACGAATTTATAATAAACCCCAAACAGACCTCTATGCGCAATACCGAGCCCTTGCGCCAGCGGACCAACTGACCAACCTTAGTATTATTGCTATGCTTAGGGAGTTGGCTGAACGAAATAAGCCTCTGACGCCAGAAAACAGAGCGATTATTGCCAAAACTTATGGAAGTGTCAGTGGTGGGAATCTTCATGCCATTACTGGTCTAATAATGAAGCACATCCCGCCTCGCGAAATGATTCATTTGGCTGGAATGCAACCCGGAGCCTCATGGGCCGCACGCAACAACATTTTAGAGATTGACCATGTTCCCCAAGAAATGCTTGCGGCAATGGAAGATCACCCACAAATCCTTAAGGACTTCAATCAATATAAAGCAGCAAGAAAACGTTCTGCGCCAGGTGATTCGCTTCCGAGCAATATTGATCTTTTCAACACATGGGTGGAAGAATATCCTCCAGAAGACGCCGGTTATAATCCAGCGGAACATATTGAGGCTTTGAAAAGAGATCTTAGTGAGACCGAGTCTTTGACAAGAATTAATCGGCAAAGCTACAATGTCGCCGGAATCAGACGGTCTGGTGATTCATACGTCGATTTAGCTGAAAGCGTTGCCAATCAAAACCTCGAGGACTCCGAAACCTTCAGGGCAATCGGAGAAGGTCAAACTCAATACGACCAAAGAATGAAGGAGAACAAAACACTTGCCCGCAGGTTTCTCCGTGAAACAGGGCAAACCGCTTCTCAATCTGCAGTAGAGGCAATCGCCTGGGGGCTTCAAAACAACCGTGTGCCCTTGGGGTTGCATACTTGGGCAGAAACCGCAGGTATTCAACAAGCCGGAGTCCAGCCTTTAGCAGGGTACAGGACAGACCCGGCAGCCTGGGGCGGGGCACCACCTGATTTAGAAAAGGATTCTGCTGAAACCGAAGCTTTAATGGTTGAGTCCTACGAATATATGGAAAACCAATTGCCTAAGGTTTTTAGTGCAATGAACGACAGAGAAGGAGGAACGCCACCGTTTGCTTTTGGTGCAACCGCTGAAGAGGAAAAGACCTGGCCCATTGCTGGTTTACCATTTCCGATTCGTCATGAATACACTCGACAATCCATCAACAATCTTTCAGGTGTTGAAGCCGCGTTTATTGAACAAGCCTACAAATGGATAGAAAGCCAAGGCGCAAAACCTCACCCAAGAATGGTCTACGCTGTTGCTCATAAGCTTTGGAGGGACGACCCAGGGCAACAGAACTTCAAAGAACTGGTTGCTATTCAGCAGGGACAAGAAGCAGAAGCTAGAAATGAGGCACGCCGAAGAAGAAATCAAGACCTGATTGGAGACGTAGAAATTCCTACAATGCGTAAAACTGGAGAAATGCAGGTCAACTCGCCTCAATTTTACAACAATATTCTTGTTTCTGTTCAGGCCAGATCGAAACGAAAAGAGGGCGAAACCGCAGCACAACAAGACGCAAGAGACAGGCAAGAGGCACGTTCAGTATTTGGTTCCATGTATGCAGGCATGCAGGGTGTCACCTTCTATCGACCTATGTCCAGTGAGTCCCTGGCGGACCAATACGATTGGGCACCAGATTTCGCTCGACTTGGTCTTTCAAGGCTCGTACCTGTTCTTAGTGGAGGCGACTTCAATCCTTCATACGGTACGGGTGGTCGCGAGTTGCGATACAAAGACTTGAAAACACAAGGGTTTTTGTGGCAAGTGTTCGATGCTGCTCCTGTAAGCTCATACCTTTCCTCCTTCGCTAAATACGGTGTGGGGCCTACCCTTAGTGGTGAGCGCCATGTGATTGAGGGCATGGTGGGTGAAAACATCATCACCGCAGCTCCATTTATTCATGAGGATTTCTCGAGATTTTTTGGGTCATTCCTGCCTGATGTAATAGCTAATCCCATGGCGGATCTTCTGACCGGCACAACCGTGTTCATGACGTTCTTCGAACCGGACATTGTTGTTGGAGGATTGTGGGCAGTAAAAGGGCTGACTGGAGGATTGAATCTAGCCACATACGCGCAAAACAAAGGCGCTAAGGTTGCTGACGCCTATAAGATTTTCAATAGAGCATACGACTCAACTTCTCCAGTGGAGCAACAACTCAAACTTTTAGGAAACCTTCAACAAAACCTTGGCAAGGTTGGCCCTTCTTATGACGCTCAGTTTACCCTTGGGTTTCAAGCCAATCTTGGAAATGCTTGGGGTCAAGGATACGGAAGACTTACAAAGGCACTTGATGGAAAACTTCCGTTAGAAGGCGCAGACGCACTAAACGCAGTGCTCGAGGCAGGAAGAAGCCGGGTTAAGTTGAGAAAAGAAATTGAGGCCCTAAAGCAACAGGCAAAATCGGCATCTCCTGAAGAAGCGACCAGGCTGCTTCGAGAGGCTGACGAGGCAGAAGCTCTTGCAGCCCGTGCTGATTACATTCATTGGAAAGCCGAGCAAGCCAAGATTGACGCCGAACACGCTTTTAGAATGTCAATAGGTTCGGACTTGAGCGACCGAGTCATAAGAGACGGAATCACACTTGGCGATCCTCCTAAGTTGTACAAGGGGGAAGCCGGGTTTCGTGAATTAGTCAATGACGCCACGGAACGTCTGGCGAAAATTAGAGGCGAAGAAGCGGCACTCATAGCCACGATGGGGCACATCCTTCCAGGCGCGGCAAAACAAACGCCGTACACTGCATTGAAAAGCCCGACTCAGGGGCCGTACAAAGCAGGCTTTGAAGTAAAGGGTGCCCGCGTTATTGCAAAGGAGTCACCGCCTGCTCGTGTTGGAAGCCTTGACGATGTGAAGAATCGCTGGCTTGACGCGCAAAGAAAGCAAACTGCGTTGAGTCAGGCCGAAGCAGAGTTAGGCGGTTTATACAAAGCGGCTCGAGAAAGTGCGACTGAAGCCGAAGAGACTTTAGCTAAACGTGTTTCAATCCTTTTAGGGGACGATGAGTTTAGATCGGCTGATGTTTATCAACAAATCAAGACTGCCAGACGAGCTTATGACGATAAGTTGCAGGAGATCAAAGCTGCCGGAGGAAGCGCAGAACAACGAAAACGCTGGATGAAAGGCGCTTTGGGAGATTACATAAGAGACCAGCAAAGAATCGTCGGCAAACTGTTAGAAGGCGCAGATATAGTTAATCCGCGTGTTTTCCGTAAAATAAACGACTCACTGAGTTCAATTGGTCGTTCTGTCAAAGAAGCGTCGGATATTCTTGAAAAGGGTCTTCCTAATATAGAAAGATTAGCCTACCGGGTGCGTGAGGCGGAGAAAGCGCGGGCAGCAGATAATGCTTGGATTCAATCCTTAAATGCTAAAAAGCAACGATTAGGTCTTGAGAAACGGGCGCTTGCAGAACTGCAGCCTTTGATTGTTCGTAAAGAACGTATGATACAAGCCCAAGCTAAAATCGACGAGAGTTTCGATGCGTGGACACGGCTTTCAAAACAAAAAGTAGATGATGACGCCCTCAACGCTATTGACGATGTACTCGATAAGATGTCCCAAGAGCTTGAAGTCTGGGGCAGAAACGAATGGATACCGATTGCTTTAGAGGAAGCCTCTAAGGTTGCCAAACGATTAGAAGCGTCTATTCGCAAGAACATTGAATTTCTGAAAGCAAAAGGCGCAGAAGTAACCGCTTCTGCTGCAGTTCGGTTTGCTGACTCTATTGATGAGATTGTCAATGAAGTCGATGACCTCGTATTACGCGACTACGCTCTCGATATCTACAGTCAACTCCAAAGGGCTCTTCCTCCTGGAGAGGGGGATGTCGTTTGGAACGTCATGATAAAGGGCGTTGCCGACCAATGGGCAATCAACGCAGGAAGGTTTACGGACGACGGAACGCCTAAATGGTGGGAGTGGGTCGAGGCAAACGTCAAGGGAGTTCGTGTTGTAGAGAGGCCCGCCAAAGCCGCTGCAGATGAGGCGATGGAAGGCTTTGACGGAATCATTAGGGTCTTCAAGGACGGAGACATCTCCGACATCATGAAGCAAATCACTCCTATGATTCGCAAGACCCTGTCCTATGAGCAACAAGCCGTTGCGCGACAATGGATTGCTGGCGAGATTCGCGCACGAATCCTAAGGGAATCAAGAAAGTTAGAAGCGTTAGCCGCTAAAGCATCTGGAAATGAACAATTGCGTTTGTTAGATGAAGTGAAAAGGAACAACGCTCGCCTCGAGGGCGTCGAAGCCAGCATTCTCGACGCAAACAAGCAGTGGTCTCAAGAAGCAAAAGACATTTTTTCATACGCAGTGATTCGCATGCTTAGAGGCGGAGAAAGTGGCGCTCTCAAGGCAATGCCCGCGGGGTCTCCGGTTCGAAAACTGTTTTCGCAATCCAGGGCTATGCTTACGGATGTTTATAAAACAATAAAGCAACACGAAGAGGTATTAGGCAGTCTTGTCAAACCAAGAATGAGGGACACTTTAGAACGAGTACTTGGCGTTCAATATCGAACTAACATTGATGAAATCATTGACGGTCGTCGTTTCAATGGACAAAAGTTCAAAGAAAAAATCAAAGGCTTATTGAACGAAGCCGAAATCAGCATTGACGCATCAGACGATTTCATTGAAAGTTGGATTCGAAACATTGGCGGCCCTGAGGCAGACATACTGAGAAGACTATGGGCCACACAAGACGATGTGATTCTCGGTAGTCAAGACCTTCAACGCTTTCACACTCTACTCGACGATCTTCCTGATACGTTGCTCCACTTTCAATTGGTCGCAGACGACATGCTTGAAGGCGCAATAACGATGCGGATGGCTGATTCTAAATACTATATGGCTCTTAGAAAAGGGCTCAAGCCTGGGCTGGCAAACCAGATACGCAGATATCGTCAAATATTCGACCCCGAAGGCGTAAAGCTTGGCGAAATGTCGCCTGGTTTACAGAAAGTCATGAAGGCCAACTCGGCCCGTTGGCGACAAATACAAGATGAATTGGTTTTAGTTATTCAAGGCGCTAAAACGGACAGCCAAAGAATGCGACAACTGCTGGCATACATCGACAATACAGAAGATTTCAAAATGCCAAACGGGTTCACTATCATGAACTCGCAATCGAAAACCATCTATGAAAACCTGCAAGACTACATAAGATTAGCTGCACGACAAGAAGGTTCCGATGACATCGCAGAGCCAATACTTGAAGCCATCTCTCGTATTTTCGTTCAAAATACCGCTAAAACACCAATAAGCAAAGACATGGTCTTTGACCTTCAAAACGCAGCCAGATGGCTTCTTACTGGAGAAAAGAATTCCTCTATAACGCTTAATTCTTTAGGAAAACCTGTAGTTCTCAAACTTGATGGAAAACCAATAGCGGCAGGAAGACCCCGCATCGACTTCATAGACGCTTATCCAGGTGGCCCAGGAAACATTGCGTTCAATCCAGCGTCGTCAATGGCAGAATTTATTGAGCAATTTAAAAAAGCTCACCTACTGATTACGCGCCAAACGTTGAAGGGCGTGAGGGCTGATATTGCATCGCCTGTAAATGCCGTTCAACTCGCTGCTCAAATCGCTGGAGGGGCTAAAGTTCAAACCGATACGTTGTATGACCTTCGTCGCGTGTTCGGCGTATTCACAGAAAAAGAAGCCCAGGCCGTCAACGACGTTCTTGAAAGCCCTGATATAGCAATCAATCTATGGGAGCGCGTCAATGAGCACATGATTCGAAGTACTCGAATCCCATATATGCAAGCCACCAGAATGGGACAAGCCCAGAAAGGGGCCGCGAAGATTAGTCGAAAGCTAATCCAAATGAGTAAAACATTAGATGGAGACGCCGTCTTTATTCCTGAAGATTTGTTCAGAGCTTTCAAGTCCAACATGGATCGTCTTATAAAAGACATCGACAAAATCTCAGCTGAGTCCATCGCTAGTACGGACTTCGCACTAATGAGCATGTGGCGAGGGTATATGAGCCTGTGGCGACAAAGCGTCCTTACAGGTCTTATCTTCCCTAATCCTCGCTATTGGACGAACAACATATTTGGTGACTTTTCCCAAATGATGATCGTGCTTGGCCCAAAGAAAGCGGCTCAACTAAGCTTTCAAAATCTGTTTGCGAACGTGGAATTCAGAGGGCTCAAACCGCACACAGCACTTCTCAAGGCCAGTGAAAAAGCACAAGGGAAACCAGTGTTGGGAAGCGTGCTCAATGCACTTTTCAACCCTCGACTAAATGCGTTGTGGTCCGGCAAAAAAGGCGTATTGAAGCTTCCTAACGGTCGCCAAGTCCCCTACTCAAAGTTCCGTAGGTGGTTGGTAGAGGACGACATTCTCGACACGTTTACGCAAGCGGAGTTGGGTCAAGTAATCAAAGACCAACAACGCGCAAAGTTGATGAGCCTTAAAGGAATTTATCAAGCTTTAGATAAATCGAAGGTTCAAAGCAAATTATTCGGCAGTGACTTTTCTCGAATGGCGCACGCTACAATGGTGCAACAACGCCAACGGGGTGCCTTGTATTTGTCTTTGTTAGAAGAGGGGTACTCAAGAGCGCAAGCAAGAAAAATAACGCTCGATGCCTTGTACGATTGGTCAAACGCAATCGGTCAACATGAAGCTAGTTTTCTGAATTCGGTAATGCCCTTCTGGCGTTTTCAGAAGCTCGCCATCAACCAAATGATAAAAACAACCACCGAAGCGTGGACGATGCCAGGGAAAGAATACGGCAAGCTTATGCTGAAGGGTCAGACTCGCTGGCAGAGGACCAAAGCTCAAGTTCACATGGTTCGACACACACCAGATTACTTCGCTGACAGATCATCTCCTGAGTATAGGCAGGGTGACGATCTCAGCGAAGCTGAAAAAATGCAACGCAACGTGGAGGAAATGAATGCTTTAGCAGAGGTGCTTACTCCACCTTGGGCAATCAGAGTTGTTCAGTACTTGCAACCACAACGGCTGAATCAGGCGCAGTTGGGTTACATGAAAAGCGACTTGGGCTTCAAATATGCTCCAAGCGGTTATCGCGTCTGGTACGGACCAGAACTTACAGCCGTTCATGAGATGAACATCTTTGCTTCCGTGTTCACCTTGTTGGGAGGCGTGACCTCCAAATTGTCTGGTTATGGAACAAGAGGTAGAGACTGGGAAGCGCAAGTATTCGAGCCTTGGTTGGGGATGGCTCATGAGCCTTGGCAAAGGCTTCTGGGTTATGGAGTAAAACTATTTGGAATGAGCCCCGGTTACATGCCAGGGCAGTACAAAACAGGCAGGTTTTCTCGAATAGGCCAAGGAGAATTGAGACTGCTAAAAGCGTTCGGTCTTGGAGATCACACCTATGAGGACTCCAAAGGAAAACAGTATGCCGATGATTTCCTAGTATTCTTAGTTAGCTCAATACCGTTCGTCGGTCTGCAACTTGCCGGTGTTGTAGATAAAGCCGGGAAAGCAGTCGGATTCACAAAAGCCGATGACTCCTGGAGTGCCCTAAACGGCATAGGGTACTTCTTAGCGGGTTGGACTGGAATAGCGAAACCATACGAGTTTTCACCCGAACTGAACTTTGATCAATATATGAGAGCAAGGAAACTGATGGTCGATGAGTTCACCCAGAAAGAAAGAAAAGAACGCGCAGCGTTTGAAGCAAAGGCCAAAGGCTTATAATGACTTACCCACACAACAATAGTGAAGAACTATAGTTCTAACTCGAAGAGAGATAAAAAATGCAATTAGTACAATCCCGACGAAAGTCGCCTCCAGCTATCGATCACCCGTACAACCAAGCTTCAAAAGTTTGGGCATCTACACCAATTGAAATGAACCAGTTGGTAATCACAACGTCTACCCACGGTCCTTTTCCATCGGTCCAACATGCGGATTGCACTGATCAAAAACTAAGTCAAGGCAGGCTAATGATTACAAAGCATGCCTGTTATGCTGGCCAGAAACTCGTTGTACTTCCGTGGCGCAAGATCACAAGCGTAGACACATCAAAGCGCAGAGTTGGAGATCCTATCTACTTAGGCACCAAAGGTAACTTTACATTCTCTCCTCCGAAGAATGCAGTGTTCGTTCGCCAAATAGGAACGGTTCTTACCGTTGACCTCGAAGGAGAGATCATACTTGATGTCACCAGCGAATCTGACCATCGTGATTCAATGAGTGCCGCTCATGTTCAGCCCGCACAAGCACAAACAGTTGGTGCCCTGCCTGTAATGTTCCGCTTTGACGTAAACGCAGACGGAAAGGCTAATAAAATCAACCTTGATTTTCCTGTAAACGTTATTGACGTATGGGCAGTCAAGATTGGGGCCACATCAAAAACGGGAACTATCACCGTTGCAAACGGCAAAGGCGATTTGTTTTCGCCACT
>TARA_R110000824_G_scaffold32222_3_pt1 | contig 11596 bp, 15 predicted proteins | sample TARA_R110000824 | Tara Oceans TARA_R110000824 (sample SAMEA4397747) | marine metagenome | biome: Polar Biome; feature: [MES] marine water layer (ENVO:01000295) within the mesopelagic zone...; material: water (ENVO:00002006), including particulate matter (ENVO:01000060) such as...... | reverse complement strand
AATCGATATCGATAATGCTACCGCCTACAACCACTGGTATCAGAACACCCAGAGTTGCAAGGCATTCAACAGTCCCTGCGAGTTCCTGCCTCTCTGCATGGGTATCTCAGATCCATCCAGTGACAAGTGGGAGAAACGTACTGGTGGTAACCGTGATCCTCGCACTCTATCCCACTCACGAGCAGGCTGCTTCCAGCTCTGCCGCCGAAAATACTATTGGAGATACGTTGAGGGTATTCAGAAAGTCGGACGAGCGTCCGACGCCCTTACGTTTGGCTCGGTGATCCATGAGGCTCTTGAGGCCTGGTGGCTCACCCAAACCAAGGAGAGCTGTAATGTCAACAGCAACACAGCCGGTGTCACGGCAACAGGTGACCGACCTGTTAAAAACGGTCAAGATGACGGGCCGCCAGCTGCCTAGCAGGGTGGTGGTCTATGGAGTGGAGGGTTCGGGGAAGACCAGCTTCCCCTCCAGCGCACCCTCACCGCTGTACCTCATGTCTCGCGGTGAGACAGGTCTGGAAACCCTGATTGATGCAGGCCAGCTGGGAGATATCCCGCACCTGCCTCAGTTTGAGAGTTGGCTGGAGTATCTCGCCTGCCTCGATCAACTGATCGAGCAGACTCACGAGTACAAGACACTCATCATTGATGCTGCCAATGGGTTTGAGCATCTTCTGTATGAGCATGTCTGTGATACCGAGTTCGGCGGTAACTGGGGTCAAAAGGGCTTTGCCTCTTTCGGCCAGGGTTACTCGATCTCGGCCAGCCACTGGGAAGCCATGCTTGCCAAGCTGGATGTGCTGCGAGAAACCAAGAAGATGGGGATCATCCTGCTGGCTCACGCCAAGATCGCTACCTTCAAGAATCCCGCTGGTGAAGACTATGACCGGTTCACACCGGACATTCACCGACATCAGTGGGGCTTGCTTCACAAGTGGTCTGACATCGTCATGTTCTTTGACTTTGTGACTGCCATTGATACCGACGGCTCTCGGGCCAAGGGTAAAGGTGGCACTCAGCGGATTGCTCACTGTGAACGCAGGGCATCATGGGATGCCAAGAATCGGCATGGTATGCCGGAAACATTTTCTCTCGGCACATCGCCAACTGAGGCATGGGCCAACTTCTTAACCGCTCTTGGAAAAGGACCAAAAGCATGAATGATTTTCAGAAACCTGACCACAAGGGTCTTTACATCTGCAGGATTGAGGATCAGGGGTTAACGCAGAACAAGAAGGGTACTCCGCAGGTCAAGTTGCGGTTCCAGATCCTTGCTAAATGCAATGCCGACGGCACCCGTGAGGTTGTTCCTGACAACCAGTTCTCCAGCTGCTGGATGCCACTCACACCCAAGGCCGTTAGCTGGGTGTCCGGCGCTCTGCAGCACATCGGGTTCGCAGGTCCGCCCAGTGGCATCGACCTGGAGAGTCCTAACTGCTGCGACCTGAGAGGTACTGAGGCTGAGTTCTTTGCCCAGCCCCAGGAAGACGGTTTTATCCGCTGGAGTATCAATACTCCACGCGGGAGCAAGGCACCTGCCAAGCTCGATGATACTCGGCGGATGGAGCTGGATGCCATGTTTGGCGACAGCTTCAAGGGCGACGTAGCCACCACAACCACAACCCCGGTTGGTGGCAGCACGACGTTCACCGCTGACGACAACGCCTTTTAGGTGTTGGCTGTGGGGGGCGGGGAGTTTCTGCACCAGACGCACAGGAGCGTTCTCCCCGTCCCTTGCTTTTTGGAAGGAGGATTCTGATGAACAGTATCCGTGACTGGATAGAGGAGTACGAGGAAGAGATCCTCCTGGCCGACGGTCTTGATGATGCGCTCGTTGGAATTGCCACGCGATTCGGTAGCCTGCGAGTGGCCGCTTACAACGTCGACCTGATACTTGCGCAGCTTGTCGAGGATGGCTGCACACCGGTCGAGGCTAGAGAGTATTACGATTTCAATATCATCGGCGCATGGGTTGGTGAACTGACACCCATTTTTATTGAGGGTATGGAAGAATGAGCTGGCAGCCGAGGTACAATCCAAGACACTACGGTACGACGAGCAATAGTGAGATGGCCCGCCTGCAGGATGCAGTCGAGATGGCCTATCAAAATGAACAGGTCGAGTGGCATGCCGGAGAACCAGAGATGAAACCTGAAAGCAATTACGACCGTTTTGAACGCCTGATCCTAACGGCTAAACCCTCGCTGGACCGCCTTATGCAGGAGTTCGGTGGTGGCGGCCACGCGGAGGCTCCCTTCTGCGATTGCAGTGGCTGCTCCCGCCGTCGTGCCTACCATGTGCTGCTCTCAAATCCATACGAGGACCGAGACGATGAAGACAGTGATCCATGTGAATCAGCACAAGATCCGCCAAAACATCAAGCAGGAGATCCAGCCCCCACTGACAGTGAAGACGTACAAGAGTAACGACTACTGCATGGAGGCTGTGATTATTCTGGCAGACGGTACGGAGGCTGCCAGGGTAGTCTACCGACCGCATAAGCCGCTCAGTTGTGGTGCCAGATGCTGGATTGAGACGGAATGTGAGGTGCGTTGTGAATGACTCCGGTAACGGTGATGAGCGTGATCCGGTTACTAGACCGGATCACTACACGCAGGGTAGTATCGAGGTGCTTGACGCCATCCTCGGTCTGGAGCTTGACTACCTCTCGGGTAACGTGCTGAAGTACATCGCTCGGTTCAGATTTAAGAATGGCAGGGATGACCTGGCCAAGGCGCGCCAGTACATAACCCTGATGCTGGAGAATTATGACAAGCTCTACGGTAAGGACGCCGATGATAATGTACGACACGATTCTTGAAACATTCAAAGGGCGGGACGACATCCTCGCGATGCAGCCCGCTGGCGAGAACTTCCGACCGATTGAGCGTGGTCCGCTCTCGGTTGATGAGTATGTCAAGCAGCACATCGGCGGGGAAACCTGCTACGGCTTCTACCTCATGCGACCTGACAACACAGTAACCTGCAGCTGTGTTGACTTTGATGATCATGCAGATAACCCTGATCCAGATTGGCAGGACAAAGCTGACAAGTTCTACCAGCTCCTCCTTCAGCTGGGACTCACGCCCCTTATGGAAGTCTCCGCGTCTGGATCAGGGGCTCATCTCTGGCTACTGTTTGACAAGCCTGTCGAGGCCTGGAAGGTCCGGCAGTTCTGGCAGACTGCCGGACGGCGGATCGACTATGAGCCTCGCGAGATCTATCCCCGGCAGGACCAGCTGCGTGGCAAGGGGCTCGGTAACTTGGTCCGCCTGCCGTACTGGAACAAGTCTCGCTTTGTCGATCCCTACGAGGACTGGCAGGAGATCCAGCTGGATACCATCCCCCGGGTAGGTGTGGAAGACTTTATCGATATCTGCCTCTCGATAGGTACGAGCCTCAAGGAACCTCCGACTGACGAGAGTAGTGTCTCGGAGCGTGTAGATAAGCTGCTGTCGATACCTAACAGTTTACTGGCCCGACGGTGGCGTGGTGACACCGATGGCCTTAGCGGGGATACCAGCCGCTCCGTGATAGCGTTTGCGATCTGCTGTGAACTTGTCTACCAGCATGTACCTACCGAGGAAATCTACTCGGCGCTGAATCGCTGGTGTGGACTGCACAATTACGATAAGCCTGACAACTGGATGCAGCTCACTATTGAGAAGGCTTACCAGTCAGTGCATACTCGAGCGACCAAGCAGAAGAAACATCTGGCCCGTACCATTGCGAGCTGTGCTGAGTTCTTCCTCAGTCGGCTGGGTAACACTCATCATTTTGCCACCGGCATTGTGCCGCTGGATTATGCCTTTGATGGTATCGCACCAGGGGAAGTCGGTATCATTGCCGCTCGACCGGGTCACTGTAAGAGTGCTCTGGCCCTGCAGTGGCTGGACTATCAGGCACGGCTTGGTGTGCCGTGCCTAATGCTCAACGCCGAGATGTCCGGCTATGAGATTGGTCGGAGGATGGTCATGAGACTGGTCGGTGGTCAGGAGGACGACTGGGTTAATCAGCGAGATGAGATCATGGCAAAGATCCAAGACTACTATGCCAACTGCAACCCTCCCCTGTTTGAACCGGTCGGCACCATCGATGAAGTTGAGGATAAGATCCGGCACTACGCTGAGCAGCATGCAGTCAAGCTGGTCGCCATCGATTACCTGCAGCTATTGAGAAGCAGCACAGCCTCGGGACGGTACGAGACAGTCACTGAGATCAGTCAGAGGATCAAGGGTGCAGCACGAGATAACGATGTAGCGATCATTGCTCTGTGTCAGGTGTCACGCGAGGTCGAGCGCCGAGACAAGCTGGAGTTTCAGGCTAGTGACCTGCGGGAATCAGGACAACTGGAACAGGATGCTGACCTGATCGCGTTTGGCTGGTGGTGGGGCAGGTCCGGCAACGAGAAGAAGGATCAGTCAGTCTACGAGATGCACATTGTTAAGAGACGTAACGGTCCTGTCCGCAAGAGTGTGGTACGGATGAAATTTGACCCCGAGAAGCAGAGGTTCATCTGGTAAATATGGACAAGGAGGTCCGAGATCGACGTGCAGAGAAATCCAGCTGGAAAGATCTTGAAAGCTGGGCTGCCTACAACTGCAACACTGAGGTGGAGGCCCAGCTGGTAATGTCATTGCGTATCCGCAGGGAGTGCCTGATCATGCAGCTGTCGTGGTCTGATCGCCAGCGAGAGAAGAGGGCTCCCCACAGGGCTCCAGTTCCCTGGCTGCCGCCAGACAGCGTAAAAGTTTCAACCAGTGATAACGTAAAGAGCCTCACCGATGACAAAAATGAGTAGGGATAAGGGCAAGCGTGGCGAGCGGGAAGCCGCCGCCATTCTCAATGACCTCTTCGGCTGTGCCGCTCGCAGGAGTCAGCAGTACTGCGGCGAGGCAGGTGATGCGGACCTGACAACCGACCTCGAGGGTGTGCATTTTGAGGTCAAGAGAGTTGAGAGGTTCCAGCTGCACGCCGCCCTGAGGCAGGCGTGCGAGGATGCCACGCCTGATGATATACCGGTCGTGCTCCACAAGAGTAACCGCAACCCATGGGTTGTGGTACTGAAACTCGATGACCTACCCACGCTGGCTGAACGTATTACGGAGCAGACACAATGATCATGTGCGGAGTATGTGGATACATCTGGGATCACGTTGATCCCGATTTCCTGTGCTGCTGTCAGTGCGGGACGGAGATTGAGTTACCGCCCAAGGACGGAGCGGAGAAAGGCAAAACGGAATGTCCAAAAACCACGAGAAGTTCCTCAAGCACCTCACCGCCTCGCGTGAGGCAGTGTGGCGAGTGGCGAGATGGCTCTGGAGCAGGGGATACCCAGTGAGAATGAACGCAACTGCAGCAGCACCGGACGCATCGCTCTGGGAAGAGTACGCCGATCAGGGTGATCTGGAAATCTGCCTGACCGTTGAGGTCAAGCACCTGGCCAGCAACCAGTTCACCTGTAAGGAGGATTACCCCTACGATCAGGCGATCATCTGTGCGGTGCATTCATACAACCACAAGCACCCGCGACCGTTCGCATACATCCTGGTCAACGCCGAGATGACTCACGGGGCTATCGTCTACAGCAGTACAAAGGATCTCTGGTCAACCAAGACTATCCACGATTCACGCTATAACAATAGCCAGGTATGCTATGTGATAGACCGAGAGCACCTTATCGTCCAGCCGCTGGAGTCGGGTGTCCTCAAGACCCTTGGGGTTAATCAGATCTCCCTTCATGGCCCCGCAGGCTCTTCAGAAGAGCCTCCAGCTCACCAATAGTTGCATCCCCCTTGAGCAGGTTGGCTCGCCAGCTGATAACCCAGATGTTCTCGGGTACATAACCGACATCGGGATCAATCCTGTCTATTGTTGGTGAGTTAGGTGTCGGTCCACTCCTCTTGCCGTTACCCATCACCATGCGGATACCCAGCACAGGACAGAAGTCGGGAACGACTACATCGGCAGGCTCAATCTCAAAGAATACGTTCCGTTTGCGTGCTCGGTAACGTGCCTGCAACCAGAGGTATCGACTTGGGTTGGCCGCCCGCCAGCGACGTGCGTCTTCGGTGCTCGTACGTTTACGTCTGGCGCGCGCCACCTGCCCAGTCGATAGGTCCGATAGCTCTGGCAATCGGGCCAGAGCTTCATTCATATGACGCTCATCAAGAATACCGGTATGCGCTGCGATAGCATCCGCAACTCGCTCTTTGATAGTCAAGCAGATACCCGTGGTTAGGACTGCTCCAGCTCGTCACGCATCTTGCCGGTCGCTTTGGCAACCGGTCCCTTGCGGGAAGGCGTTGCTATTTCCTCCAGTGCATCTGCGGCATGGCGCAACGCCTGGTTGGAACGCTTGCTCTCTTCATGGATAGTGGCCAGCAGATCCGTCTGCCGTGACACACTCAGCCTCAGTTCCTCTACCAGCTCGATGTGCTTGCGGTACGCCTCCTGCAGGAAAGGCGCAATCGCATTCAGGCTACGCCAGATTAACACTAGCAGGGCCAGCACAAAGAAGGTTGGGAGTCCAACTGAATTCAACAGGTCAATCCACCGATCGGTCATCCTTCTTCCTCCACCAGAAAAGTACATGTTTGAAGTAGCCAACAATGCCGACGAGCTTCATGCCCCGAGCACTGATGCTATTGCCAATCTCCAGCAGGTCTTCAGTAGCAGGGCCACGGAGCATCACGCGGGTCTTCTCACCCTCAAGTATGTATCGCAGTCTCATTGTGTTATTCCCTTGATCTTTTCCATGATTCCACCGAGGTCCAGTTTTCCAGAGGTTACCATGAAGTAAATCGCTACCCCAATCCCCAGAAGGATCACAAGCCACTTGCGTTTCTGGGCGACTGCAAGGCTCTTGGAAGCCTTGGCACGCACCAAGTCAGCCTTGGCCTCGGTCTTGGTCACCTTACCGTCAACCTTATCAGCACGACGGTCGACCTCAACTGGCTCATCACGTCGTCGGTTTCTGTTTCTAGGCATCGTTGTCGACCCTCGAGACACTTCGGAGACTGTCTCCGATGATGAGTGCGACGATGAACGCAGTAATCTTTTCCGACGAGCCTTCCGCCAGCCCGAGATACTCATGTCCCACCGCCGCTATCAATGCACCAATTGTTGCCAGTAAAACGCGCTTGCTCTTTGCACTGCTGAATATGTCAGCCAATGTCTCCTTCAGGTTGCCTAGCATTGTCCTGTACTCCTGTGAAAAGTTCCAAATCGTCCAATGGCGCCAGTAACTTGGTGGTTACTGTCGCCAATATTATTGCTATCATCGCGACCGCCCCCGCCACAAGCAATACTGATCCCAGCACAGTCCTGTGGGGTAACGCAAAAGGGGCCACATCAGACATTAGCTTCCTGATATGTGACAGCGAGCTTCCTCCAGCAGGGTAGATCAGTGGCCAGGTCCGACCGCTGGCGTCAAGGAACTGATCGGATATATAAGGTCCGCCGTAGATCACTCCGACAAGAGATCCATTGTGGATGATTCCACCACCAGAATCGCCAGGAAGCAGGTTGGCCTCCATCTCCATGTTACCATTCTCGGTGCTGATAATCCTGCCATAGAAGCGCCTGAGCACCCTCCTCGCACCACCAAAACCCATAATTTCCACTCGATACCCTACCCCCGGGGCATTAATTCCCACCGGAATAACCACCTTTTGGATGCTTACCGGTACATCAATGATTGCGATGTCATGTACTCGGTCACGACCAATTACCTTTCCGATGTTGGTCTGTGAGTCACGCCACGACACCATGCAACTGTCAATGGAATCAACTACATGGTTGGCTGTGATGACTATCGCCCTGGTCCCGTCACACCACACGGCTGTGCCGCTTCCAGATGCGCCACCGGAGATGATCCTCACGGCGGCCTGCTGATGGTGCGCCTCGGGTGACCAGTCCCAGTTCTGATGACCAGTCTGGTAGCCTGCTGGAGGGGCAGGCTCTGCTGGCACCATGGTGGGTGCCAGCAGTAGCGCAATCGAGAGTATGAACCTCTTCACCATCCCTGAACCCCGGTCATCAGGAATTAACGACTTACCGCCCCCTGCCTCTGAGGGATACTTTCTTGTCACGCCCGCCTGTGGTCCTGCCGATCTTCTCGAGCTGCTGATCCGACCAAGTCTGCACGGCGTGGCGATCCCTCATAATCAGCTTAACGTCATTCTCGCTGAAGCCACTATCCCTCAGTATCCCAGATGCCTGCCTTCGGTTCATCCCCAATTTCATTGCTGCCTGAACGTCCAGATACATGTCATGGTAATAACCCTTAATTGCTGCATCTGACTGGGCCAGTTTACTCTTCATGGCGGCGGCGCTGCCCGACCGCATGGAGTACGCCTCGCGTGATATGCGAGCCTTGGCGTCACGGAGGTTAGCCTTGAACCTGACTGCCTTGAACCGCATGCTCTGCTTGAGGTCGACCGTACTATGCCTCGCCCCAGTGAACATGGCAAGCATCTCGTAGGGCGCACTGTAGGAGCGACCAGATTGTTCTGTGTAGCCAGCCAAACCTCGGATAAAGCGTCTGCCAGAGGTATAGGTGCCTGGCTTCCATGGATCCAAAAGATGGTTAGAGAACTTCCACGCCTTCTCGGCAAATGTATCACTCTTGTACCAGATGGTGCCACCCTCTCGCTTGCTGTTGGAGAAAGCCTCTCTGACCTTCTGAACCACCATGTCCTCACCTAGAATTGCATCCCCGCCCAGCTCACCCATCGCATCCCACGCTCGCCTGAACAGCGGGACATCCTCATCATCAAATGCATTGAAGGTGTCCAGTAGTGCCAGGTGGGGGAACATGAAGGAGATGTCAAAGTGCTCAATGCCACCCTCACTATTCCTCCACATCCACTTGGTGCTATGCCGCGACCATGGTGCCACATGCCGGTCAAGTGCATCCCGGTCGTCGTCATCAAAACCTCTAATCGTGGCCAAGGAATTAATCGCAGCCTTCAGGCCAAATGACATACCAAGCATCCGCACACCAACCAACTGACCATGTCGTTTGAGCCGAGCATTACCGCTATTCATGTCCTCTTTAGCTTGCTTCATCGTCATTGTCGTGGTACGGATCAACTCGCTGGCGAACGACACAAACGTACCCTGGAAGGGCCACGCTCTTAACTTGCGGATGCCCAGCGGTATCTTGTTCCAGGTCGGGTACTGGTTACTCACTCGGCGAGCAGCTTCCTCGTCCAGTTCGGCATCAGTCCAGTCAGGGAAAGCCTCCTTGAGCATCTCACGATTGGAGATGAAGCCAACCATCTTGGGAATCTCATCCATCGCCTGGTAAATCGTACCCAGTCCCTTGTAGACCTTCCCGCCCCGCTGACGCAACTTTCGCAACACCTTCCTGGCAAGCTCCTCTGCCTGCTCCTCGCGACCAAACACATACGCATCAAACTCTGCATCCCACGCTTCCTTAATAAGGCTCGTCATCTCGCGTGCCTGACTCTGACCGAGTACCCCGAGCTTGACCATCTTATTGACAAACTCTCTGGCCATTTCATGTGTGGGACCAGTCCGATCAAACTTGCCTGATGCAAGGTCCGGCTGCATATGCAACCAGCCATACTTCATTGCCTGCCGCCAGTTCCTGTAGCCCGTATGACCATTGATAACTGCAAAGCTCACATTGGACACAAGGTTACGGACAGTCGTTACCATGGACTCAACAGTCTTGGCTGCCTTGGCATGGCCGACACCGGTGAACCAGATCTTCATCCAAGTTGGTAACTCTCCATTCCTGCCAAACATATCCTTGAAAGCTGATGACAGTGACCGCGACACCCAAAAACCATTAATTTTGCCCCACTCTTCACCCCTCAGTTGCTCGGGTGTCTCGGGGGTTGCTGTTTTACTAAGCATGTCGTCCGGCAAGACAGCTCGCAGGGCGCTGAGGAACTCATGCTTGGCCAGCATGTTAGACATCTTGTTGATGCTCTTGATGTAGGTCGTCCCAACGTCCTTGTACTCACCGTAGAGCGTACGGATGGCTTCATCGATATCCTTGCGATGCTTGAGGATGCTGTGGTTGGCTTTCGGGCTACCGTCACCCTTCTGGCCTTCACCAATCTTCTCAATGCGACGGATGAGAACCTCCACTTTTGTCTCAAGTTCCTTGTCTGTGAGGTCAGTTGTGTTCTCCTCAACAATCTGATCCACCATCACACTATCCAGACCATGAGACAGGGTGTCTCGTATGCGGGCCTTACGGTGCTGCTTGATCTGGTTATCAACAATCTTGGCGGCAGCCCGCCGCTTGCCGGAATCAGTCTTGAGCTTCTGGATATCCTTATTCTCAGCAATCTCTTTTGCGATTGCTGCTTCCCTCTCAGCCTTAGTCGGCTTCCACTTCTGCTGCTCTGCAACTGCATCCACCAGCTCCTGATCTACCTGTGACTCTTCAAGGGTCGTGAGCTTGGACCCCTCACCGTCGCGAGCACGCCGCTTGATGTCATCCTTGATCTTCTTGGTAACCTTCTTGCGACGACGACGGCGATGACGGTCCTGTATGGCCACCTTGGCTCTGGCTATCACCTTCGGTCGCTTGCGTACCTTCTTGGCCCAATTGGGATCATCCGCCCCCTGGTAGCTGCGATGCAGGTAAGCCTGCATATTCTCGTCAAAGACAAGCTCCATCTCGTCGGAGAGAATGCCAGAGTCAATAAGACGCTGACTCATGATCGCGATATGTTCGCGGATAGCTTCCACCGCTGCAGCAACATCCGCGTCAAGTGTTGCACGCAGCACAGGGTCGGAGAGGGCTTCAAATAGCTCCAGTTTCTTGGCGTGCGAGAGCTTGTGGAGTGGTGTTCCATCGTTAGCCTTCCGTACCGCCCCCAGGAAATCCTCGTAGCGATTTCTTGCCTCGTTAAGATCCGCAGCGACCGTCGCAATCATGCGGTCGTAAGCTGCCTTCCCCATCTTCCCGATCAGGCCAGCAGATGAAAGGTACTTTTTCCAAAATGCCTTAACGGTTTCCTTGGCCCAGTCCAATCCTCGTTTGATGGCTCCGGTCACTGGCCCCAGATCAAACATGACGACTGGCAAGACACTGGCCTGCGACGGCGGTCGTTTGAGATCCTTGTGTCCTTCAGCTGCAACATCTGTGACCTGGTCACCCTTACCAGTAGCGATCAGTGCTTCCAGTATCGTTCGGTGGGAGGGTAGATCATCCTTCCGACCTGCGCGGATATCCTTCTCGTAGTCAGCCTCTGACATCTGTGCCGCACGCCGCATGAAGAGGTCCATGGTGCTCTGGCCAGTGGCGGACTTCTCGTTGAACCCGTAGTGCTCCACATGGAAGCTGCCTCGCACATTACCGTCGTTCTCCCAGACGACACCAGTCAGGCCATCGAGGCTGATAAGGCGGTTATTCTCCTTATCAAAGATGGCACCCTCCATGGCATCTTCTATACCAGGGTTATCATCCTCGAGAACATCCAGCTCGTCTCGCATCTCTTTCTCAAGACCACCTTCATCCACCCACTCTTTAGCCAGTTTCTTGGCATTCTTAACCGCCTCCTCATCCGTGCGGCGGTACTTCCTGCGTGTCTCACGCCGCTCGAGA
>TARA_R110000824_G_scaffold16891_4_pt1 | contig 11605 bp, 23 predicted proteins | sample TARA_R110000824 | Tara Oceans TARA_R110000824 (sample SAMEA4397747) | marine metagenome | biome: Polar Biome; feature: [MES] marine water layer (ENVO:01000295) within the mesopelagic zone...; material: water (ENVO:00002006), including particulate matter (ENVO:01000060) such as...... | reverse complement strand
AGTGCGTCAACACGATCCGGTGAGCCTTCGCCTTCGTACCCTTGCGCAGTTACCTGACACATCTGCGCTTCAAGCTCTGGGCTGTTTTTAACGTGGTGGATGCGTCCTAAAGCATATAGCGCACTTACAGGCTCTGCCCTAACGTGCTTGCCTCGTGACGCATGGACAAGCACCACAGGAACGCCGGGACGAATGCTGTCTATGACGTGCTTGCACATCTCGCCACCTTGGTTCTTTTCGATAACAATGGCGTCAGCCTGATGATAATCAAACAAGGCAATAGCTCTGCGGCCCCATTTCTCTGGCGTACCTTTTGTGCTGGCATCCTCTAAGACGTACCCGTGTCCGCTTTCTGCAACGCCACAAGCCACAATGCCGTGTTCATCTGCGTTTTCTTTGCTTGAGATTGCAGGGTCAACGCCGATTACAATACGCTTTAGATCGTTAGGCTGTTCCTGTACCCGGTATTCGTCAATGTCGCGCATGGTCCAGATAGCACCAACAGCTTGTGGTTCATACTCGCCTAGCCAAACGTGACCATAGCGGTCTGGGCGATGCTCTTTGTCAAAAACAAGCTCTGCCTTTAGTTCTTTTGGAAACCACGGATTGTCGCTGTAATTTGCTCTAATACATACAGCGCCCGGTGGCGGCGAATCACTTCTAAAGAATTTATCAACCGCGTCTGAAGCAAGGCGCGGGTTCCAGCTAAACCACAACTCAGACCCCGGCTTACGAATGGTTGGTCTCAATAGCTCAAGGCTTTTGTTTGTCATCGTCTGTGCTTCTTCGCACCACGCCCAGTCAAAGCCTTCTAGCGATTTGATTGATTCTGCTGTGTGGTCTTGCATACCTTGGAAGATGATAACGCCGCCCTGAGTCGTTTCGATGCGGTCATGCATAATGTTAAACAGATGCCCAACCTTGTGCGTTTGTATTTTATCCTCAAGCAAACGCTTTGCGCTTTCTTTTAGCGACTTTTGAATTTCACGGACGCAAACGCCACGGTGCATTGGGTTTTGAACAAGGTCATCAATAGCAAGGTCTGCAAAGAAATGCGACTTGGCTGACCCACGCCCACCATACGCACCCTTATAGCGTGACGGCACTAATAATGGTTTGAAGACCCTAGCTGTTGGTATCTGGAGTATCGACAATGATTCTCTCGATCATACTTACGTTGCCGCTGTGAGTTACGTCTTGCTCAATTTTGTCTCGGTAATCTTTGTGAAATCTGTTCTTCATTTGGAAGATAAACGAACTGGCGTTACCAGTGCCCTCTGTGGCTTGGACCTTACCAACTCGCTCCCACCATATTTGGCTTCGGAGGTTGGCCCCTTTTATGGCGTCCGAAAATGTTGGGTGTTGGTCAATCCAATTGTACAAAGTATCTTTGGAGATACCCAAGGCACCAGCAATTTCTGCCATGCTCTCACCTTCGTCACCTAGTTCGTTTGCAGCCTCAACCATCTTTGCGCTGTACTTAGTTGGGCGACCAACAGGCTTTTTCTTTTTATCAGGCATTTGACTTACTTCCAGAGCACTTCCACCGCTTACGACTAAGACGCAACGGGCTGTTGGGGTTCTTTGCTGCCTTGGGGTGGTCCTTCATTTGGCCAGCCGATCTAGCGCAGTATGCGTTGCCTTTTGAAGTTCCCGGCTTTACCCGTGCACCACCACTTTTTGCTTTGCCAGCCTGACCGTAACTAACTTTTTTGCCAGAAGCTGTGACTTTGACTTTGGCTTTGCCTTTTGCGGGTTTCGTTGCCATCGTTATTTCTTTTTCTTTGGTGCTGGTTTAGCTGTCTTAGCTGCTGCCTTGAATGACTTAGCCGTTGGCGCACCTTTAGAACCGGGCTTGCGCATCCGCTCTGGTGTCTTCCCCGCAGCTTTTTGAGCTTTAATTCGTTTCCGTTTCGCATGAATATTATCGTACAATCCTGCCATTTATTTATCCTCTGTTCTTTCAAGTCGTTGACGTACTAATCTAGCATAGCCCTCGACATCGCGCCAGTGGTCGATCTCATTGTTGTTCCCTGCGATTATGCGCCCTATTTTTGACGCAATAAGGTCAAGTGATTCACGTTGTTCGTTTGGCAGGTCAACCTTCGATTGATTGATCAGCGTTTTTATGGTTTGAGAAATAAATGCCACCTCAGTAAAATCCCCATGTGTTTTCTCTCTTTCGTTAAGCGTGTTTTCTATGTCGCTCATTTATTCAACGTTTCCTTTATTATTATAACGTGCCGTTGCCATTATTTATATCTATGAGTTGCATCCCATAATTATCAACGCCGTTCTTTATTTCCACATTAGTTTTTTTTATTAATTTATTTCCTTTGAATGGTAAATAATTTACCTGATGATGCCATCGATTAAATTTCCTTACAACCTTAACAACGTCAGGGTGTTGTCTCGCTAAACTCTCTGCAAACTCTTTACGCTCATCCCCTGTGTTATAAACGCCGTCTGTGTTCCCCCCTTTCATTTTTAAGGTTGTTGCCTTATCGGCAAGAAAGGCATTAAATTGTATTGTACACCAACCGTTTTTTAAAGCCCTCAAACAAATATCTGTATCTTCGTTGTATTTGCCGCGCCATCGATACGGAGCTTTATTGTTTATAAGGGTTATAGAATAAATTCTAGTATTTAAGGTGTACGGTTTAATTCTTTCATTTCGATCAGGCGCAAATGCAATATTATTCATTCCACTGAAAGCAACGTTTGTGTACCTATCTGTAAAATCTTCAGCGCACTTAAAAATAGTTCCATCACCTACAGGAATACGTCTATTTAAATTTAACCTATAAAAATTAATAACATTGTCATCTATTAACCAGTGCTTTTTGTACCCCTCACTTATTGCCATTTCCCAAATAAAATTTCTTACAGGAATAGAACCTTGATTTAGCTCACTAAAATTAATTGGCGTTTCTATTATTTTCTTTTTATCAATTACAGACGCATACATTTTAAACTCGTCAGGTTCTACGACAATACGATATGGGACTCCTTTCTCCTCAAGAGCCTTGCTTGTAAGGCGCGATTCCCATCTACCTTTTGACAAAATAAATATTGGGTAATTAGGATTCATCTGAAACATACCTAAAGTTTTTCGGAGACAAATATTTATCTTGCCTTGGAAACCACAACGATTTTGTTTTTTTTGTTAAATTTTGCTCTAACAATTCAGAAAATTTTCTTACGTCCTCAAATGTTGCAAAACTTACTGTTATTTTTTGAACTGGTTCTGTGCTACCCATTAAGAATTCAGGCATTCCAGACCATTCTTTCTCCCAATCTTTGTCTGCGCCCATAATGTCCAAAAGATTATTTTCTTCATTAAATGTTATTTGACCTTCAAGCTTTTCTCGTGCGCTCATTTTAAAATCCTAACACTTATTGCTTTATCTATTGCGTCCCGAATCATCATCCTACGTCTGCCCCAAAGCTCCAAGTTCTCGTAAAGCTCTGCCCAAGTAGGGAAGAACTTGTTTGACCTGCGTATCGTCATCAAAACGTATTCGACAACATCTGCCGGGTATTCTTCCAAGTCCTCAACATATATTGCAATTATAGCAGCCTTATCCATGTCGTCCATGTTTCGCATTGGCATTGTTAAGATCATTTTTTGAACCAACCGCGCAATATTCTTCTTGGGCATTGGCTGACAAGCTGCAACCGCTTCGTCTAAATGCGTCATGTCAGCATTAGCAATATCAAATCCCACAACATCGTGCGTGTCACTCCCACCCCATACGGGCTGCAACTTCATCCCCGATTTCAAAGATGCTTCGAGGCTTTTTGTTATCTCTCCCGGCGTTGTCATGGACGATCTGTGCGTGGTCGTCGTCGTAACAGCCTTGGTTGAGCCATGTGCTAGGGTGCTTGATGTATTGCGTTGAAGTTCCTGCATCTCTTATCTCCTGATTGTAGGCTGCGACACCTTGGGTTAATTGCTCAATTGTGACACCAGACTTGATGGCGCTGTTGAATGCTTTCTCTGCTGCCTTCTTGCCAATCTTACGAGGGTAAGAATCATACCATTGAGAAAATTGAGTTGGTTCTGAAATCACTGGTATATTCTTACCTTCTTCCCTTGTACCCTTATTACCTTCTTTAGATGTGGTTACTTGTTGGTTATCTGTTGGTTGTTTGTTGGTTACTTGATGGTTATCTTGCTGGTTATCGTCTTGGTATTTATCCCAGCAACATATTGATATTATTGAGAATTTGTTGGTTGAGTTGATGGTTATTTCGTTGGTTGATAAAAGCTTATCTAAGGCAGTGCGAACTTGCTGCTCTGACATACCAAGCTGCGCAGATAACGCTGTGCGCCCTGCAACAACAGACCCGACAGGCACATCGAAGCCACGGAATCTTGATGGTTTGTAATTTGCTTTTATCAAAAGATGCAGGAACAGGCGCATAACATTTGCGTCAGTATACCATTCCCAATCTGATATTGTTCTGTGAAGTTTGAGCCATCCGGCCATTTGTCTCTCCTATCATTACTCTCCAAGTAGTAGGCGGCGGGCCGGAGAGCGAAACCACATCAAGAGCAACCAAGATGTTTTTTTCACCGCAAAATCACTCTACACTATGCTCGCGCTCAAGCAAAGCCTTTTGATATTCCAACTCGTGTTTAGTGACGCAGTAACTGCATAAGTCCAGATGCGCTGGAATCTCAACGTCTATGTCTTCAATGGCATATGTAATTACACGGGCTGGCATTATCGTAACGCCAGAACCGCCGCATACTTTACACATCGAATGTATCCTGAGTTGCTTTGACTGGTTGTTCAATAAACATATCTGGCTGGTCGTATGCCTTTTGGATACGTTCGCAAGCAATGTCGAAATATTTTGGCTCTAGCTCAATGCCGATGAACTTGCGGCCTAGCTTGGCGCAGGCAACTCCTGTTGTGCCGCTACCCATGAATGGGTCTAGAATTGTTTGCGACGGGCTTGTAAAATCTCTTATCAATTCAACAAACAACCGCCACGGCTTTTCTGTTGGATGCTCCCCGTGTCTATCCGAACTATTCACATTATGCTTATAAACACCTCTTTTCCCGCCAGCGTTCCATTTAGCGCGGCCTGTCCCGCCCCATGCCGTAACAAAACATTCGCACCCTTGGGCTGGGCCTTGCCCGTTTAATTGCGGGGTGCAGTCAGGCTTCACCCAAACGCAAGCCCGCTTATACTTCATGCGGCTTTCATTGATAACATCAGCCCATTTTGAAACGCCTTCAATGGTGCAGAACGCAATAAACCAGCCTTGATTGATATCGCTTGAAATAGAAACAACATCGTCCCTGATTTTATCAATAGAAGAAAAATTAATCTCCTTTAGCTCTGGGCCTTTATCCTTCCGTAATTGTGAAAGATGGGCTTTTGCTTCGTGTAATTTAGCTTCATACGGCGGGTCTGAAATTATATGGTCCACCTTGCCAAGCGTCGGCATAATCTCAAGACAATCGCCTTGGTATAGTGTGCAGTTGCCTATAACTTCACAGCGGAAACTACTCATTGACCAACCTCCATCTTGAGCATCTTCGTCATTGCCTGTTTAACTGCCCGCTGATGCCCACGTTTGTAACCCGGCGTTGCTTTTGCGTACCGCTTGACCGCTTCAGCGTGTTCAATAATCGCCAACTTCTTAGACGTTTCTGCCATGTGCGCCTTGCTGATTGCTTTCTGTAGCTGCCGTGGATTCAGTGTTTCTTTTGTCATTTAATTATCTCCCATTGTTGTAATATTTCTTGGATATCATCTATCGAACGCGCTGTGTAAACTGCACCACCCGCCATCTCAATATCTGCGTGTACTAGCTTCTGTCGCTTGTCGAGGTAGCCACCTTCCCGCTTCACCTCAACCCAGATGGATTGGCCTCTGAATAGTATGAGGATATCTGGGACACCGCCCTTCATCCCCATCGCCTTGCTGTTGCTGGCTGCGACAATGCTCTTGCCGGGGATTGGGTTAATCGCAGTCCAGAAGGCATCACCGGGCAACACCATGTCGAGATACTTGGAGATGCTCCGTTGGATTTGGTTCTCTGTGGGTTTAGACATCGAAGAAATCTGATATCACTGGCTCAATGCCCTGCAAGCGGGCCAGATTGACGATAACGGGAATATAGCGGTTTGGAATACCGTTGCGTCGCCACTTCGAGATATGCGGGTCTACGATGCCGATAGCCTTGGCAATATCGCGAGTTCGTCCAAGGCGATTGAGTAGTTCGTTATGTTTGTGCATTTTTAAATCCTTTGGTTAAATTTAAAGAATCCCAGTAACCCCAAGGTTGTTGGGAATGTTTACCGTATACGTTAAAATTAATTGTGTGTAAATGAAAATAATTATAAAATAATATAAAATGGGAACAAAACGTGAACAAATCGTGAAAGTAAATAGAACAAAAATAATTACAAAATAATGCAAATTAGGGGTTGATTAAGTTACCAAATCCGGTAAGATACATCATCAACAAACAAACAAGGGAAACAAACACATGACTAACTTAACTCCAACGACTGAACTTTTCGCAAACTGCCACGGCTACTCAGATGTTTATCCATATGAGATCGTTCGTATCGTCTCAGACAAGACGATTGAAGTTCGCGCAATGGACGTTTCAGAAAACAAGACAAAGATGGACTTTCACCCCGGCGGCTTCCACGCTCACTGCTCAAACCAGAGTGAGCAGTCTTATGACTACTCTTCAAATGAATCAGGGAACGTCGTCCGTATTCGCTTAGGCAAGCAGGGATGGAAGTGCAAAAACGGTCAGCGTTTCAACATCGCAGACAAGCCTTTCAAATTTTACGATTATAACTTTTGACCAGCAGGGGGCTTCGGCCCCCTCATCTTCTCGGTGAATTAATTACAAAATAATGCAAATTAAGGGTAGACAAACTTATCAAATATGGTAAACTCTAATCATCGAAACAAACAAAGGGAACAAGCAAATGACACTCGCAGAAGCAAAAAAAATAGCAAAAGAACATGACCAATATATCGGGAAGCTAACAGTAGAAAAAGACAGCCAAGGCGAATACAGTGTCTACCATAATGGCAGGTACATCAGTTCAGGCTATAGCGCGAATGCGACAGAAGCCAAAATCGGCGCAGTCCTATACTTGTGTGGAATAAATTATTAATCAACAAACCGGGGGCTTCGGCTCCCGGAATTACTTTAAAAATAAAACTTTACACGCCGAGATAATTACTTATAATCATAATTGAGAGAGTGATACTTTCGCCCCGTATACGGCAAACCCGGCCTCGGCATAACGGTTTATCTAAAGGTTGCCTCAGATCGCTCTCTCATCAACGATTTGGGAGAATCAAAATGAACGCATCAATCAAAAACGCCTTGAACAAAAAGAATCTCGGCATCAGAACTGCAAAGCAGCATTTCACATTTACTATCCGCGATGGTCGGGGAGACATTGACAGTATCACGGAGTTCGCAACGACAGAAAAGATTGCTCGTGCGCAAGCCGAATCACACTTAGCTGGAACAAGCTACACTTTCGAATAATTAACAAAACGGAGAACGACAAATGACCGATACAAACCCACAAGCCGCCTTGTTTGGCGCACTAGCAAAGGCGCAATCTGAAATGAAGAACGCGCCATTGAATAAAATTAACCCGCACTTCAAATCAAAGTATGCTGACCTTGCATCGATTCGGGACACGGTGATGCCATCGCTCACGAAGAACGGCATTAGCGTCATGCAGATGCCAATGATTGATGACGCAGGGAACAACGTGCTTGTTACCGCGCTTTCACACTCGTCGGGCGGCACAATCCAGTCACAGACCCCAATATGCGCTGATACGTCCAAGGCGCAGCCATATGGCTCTGCGTTGACTTACGCCAGACGATATGGGCTTGCAGCTATGTGTTGCATATCCAGTGACGAGGACGACGACGGCAACGCAGCACAGGCCGCAGCGCCTCAAGTTGTGACGGCAGCGCAAGCCAAAGAACTTGGCGTGTTGGTTGAACAGAAAGGCGTCGATGCTGATGTTTTTATGAGATACTACAAAGTCTCCAACCTCTCAGAATTACCAGCATTAAAGTACGCCGGAGCAATAGAATCTTTAAACAAAAAAGCTGACGTATAATGGAACAGCGCACAGACGAATGGTTCGCTACTCGATTAGGAAAGGTCACTGCATCCAAAGTCTCGGATGTAGTGGCCAAGACCAAAAGCGGATATGGCGCAAGCCGTGCAACATACATGAGCCAGTTGCTTGTCGAGAGGCTTACAAAAACCCGCACAGAGTTCTACTCCAACGCGGCGATGCAATGGGGGACGGACACCGAGCCACAAGCCAGAGCCGCTTACGAGTTTATCACAAACAACTCAGTCGTCGAGGAGGGTTTTATTTCTCACCCAACAATTGAGATGTCCGGTGCATCGCCAGACGGGTTAGTTGATGATTTAGGTATGCTTGAGATTAAATGCCCGAATACTTCGACCCACGTCCAGACATTACTCGATGAAAAGATACCAAAGAGATATGTTGATCAAATGCAATGGCAAATGGCCTGTGCAGAGCGTGAGTGGTGCGACTTTGTGTCATTTGACCCTAGACTACCTGACGGCAACGACTTCTTCTGTACGCGCCTTAAAAGGGACGACAAGCGCATTGCAGATTTAGAGTCCGAAGTTACGGATTTTTTAGACGAACTATCAACTCAAATTGTAAAACTTAATGAAAGGTTAAATAAATGAGCGATTATGACAACACGAATAGGGGCGCGATCTGGGGAAACAAACGTAAAGAACGCGAAACGCACCCAGATTTCACTGGCTCAATAAATGTTGACGGTGTTGAATATTGGCTAAATGGTTGGAAGAGAAAATCAGACGCTAGTGAAAACGCACCAAGTATGTCATTCTCTGTAAAATTAAAGGATGCACCAATCGCCCAAGAGTTTAATGACGAGCCAATTAATCATGGCGACTTGGACGACAGCATTCCTTTTTAGGAATTGGTATGGATTGACGACGCGAAAGCCCGTCAGAGGGCCTCCCCCCTCGTTGAATCCTAAGCCGCCCGCGCCGGGACGGGAATTAATATCCCGGCACTTTATGTGATACCACGTTGAACAGACAGCGTGACCCACAACAGCCATATAAGGGCAGCGCGGCATAGGCTGGGCCGGGTTAATCCCCAAACGTGGTATCACATAAAGTTTCAACAAAGGAGGTTATCATGCTACCACCGAAGCTCTCAACAGGCCCGAAGAAAGAAAAGCGCCTACGGTGCCCCGCGCATCTCAAGTTTGTTCGATCTCACCATTGCTCTGTTCCCGGATGCAGACAGATACCGATTGAGGCCGCACACGTTCGCAAAGGTCTGCCAGATGGGGAACAAGGCGGCATGGGACTTAAACCCGGCGATAACTGGGGTATCAGTCTATGCAACTCACATCATGCAGAACAACATCGTATTGGTGAAACACCATTTGAGAATAAATATCACATTGATCTGCGAGAAATTGCACAAGCATTTGCCGCAGCTTCACCGCACAAGGTAAAGTTCAAATGAGCCGCCCGGTTTATGAGACTAAGGAAGACAGCAAACGTGAATCTGACGTTGCTAAATTGCTTGAGAAGTCTTGGAACTGCGACCTTGTAAAAATGCCGCCCAAGTCACCATTTGACTACGCTGCGAAACGCGGCAAGCTGATCGAAGCTATTATTGAGATTAAGACGCGCACCAATCCATATAAGAAATATCCGACATATATGATTTCCGCAGAAAAAGTCTGTCAATGTATGCAGCGGGCAATATATCTGCGTGTGCCATTTTATCTCGTAGTGCAGTTTACAGATGCCACGATGTTTTGGGCTGCAAAGACACTAGACTTTACAGTTGAAGTCGGCGGCAGAAAAGATAGAGGCGACAGTCAAGACACAGAACTGGTGTGTCAAATTCCAATCAACAACTTTAAGAGGGTCAAATGAACAATCAATTAGTGAGCGATGCCGATATAGAAAAGGCTTTGGACTATCTTCGTGATACAGCGGTAAGCGCAGCCGAGTCAAAAGCTGCAAGGGTTTATTTGGAAGAATACCGGAAATGTTTAAAGGCAATGATTATGCAGGAACACAATCAGTTGCCAGTAAGCGCACAAGAACGTGAAGCATATGCCGATCAACGATACCTTGATCACCTTAACGGATTACGCGAAGCGGTTAAGCAAGACGAGCAAAATAAGTTTTTACGACACGCTGCTGACGCAAAGATTGAGGCTTGGCGCACGATGAATGCAAACTATCGATCAATGAAAATATAAAATAATTATCTTTTTTGGTATTTTCTTCTTTACTTCGTTGGGTAATTGCTTATAATTTAATTATCAACAACGCAAACGGAGAAAACAAATGACACGCACACAAAAAGAATTTCTTGCAAATATGACCGCAGCCCAAGCAAACGCGCTGATGGCAAAATTCGACAACGATCCATTAGTTGCATTCGCGAAAAGTGACAATGCGTATTCAGCTTTTGCTCAGGCTTTTGAGTTGTTGAACCCGAATGCATACATCCAGCAATCTTCTCTTGCGGGCGGCATCGACTTTACTGTCCAATATGTAGCTTAACAACAACGCAAACGGAGAAAACAAATGACCAGCCTATCACAAATAAATAATGCAGCAGCGCCACACGGCCTAGAACTAATTAAGGAGCGCGGGTATTTTCGGTGGGCGCACAATGAATGCTTTCCAGAGAGCGTTTATGTAAACGCATTCACCCACTTAAGCTACAAAGAATGGCTGGATGAATTAAGCGCAGCAATAAAATTTTGCTCAAATAATTAACGCAGGGGATCGCATCCCCACTAAGCTGGTCAGTCAGTGACCCCCTCCCCAGAGCCGAAAGGTGGCTGGGGTTTTTGGGTATCAACAACAGGAGAGACAAATGACATATTCTGAAATTCTTAAAAACCGGATCAATGCTGGTGAAATAGACACGTTGGACGCCGTCGAGTGGCTGCAAGTGCACGGGATAACTGTGACGATGGCGCTGGCCTTGTTGGGAGAAGACAATGAATAAATTATTTTTTAGCGCAGGGGCACTAACATTCGCAGTGCTTGCTTGGATGGTGATCTACGATGGGATCAACAGGCACATGATTGAATACCAAGAGTGCGGTGGATATTGCGAGCCTCAAGACCCGCCAGTGAGGAACAAATAATGATAAAAGGTCAAAGAATGCCAGACAAATACGTGTGGAATGGGTCTGGAATGGCAGCTTTAACGCCGGAACAACGACGCAAGGCGATGGAAGGTGCAGCGGCTCGCGCTCGTGAACAGCGAACTGGATGGCCTAGCAGCGTCCAACGAGAAGGCGAGAACAGCAAACACACCTATCAATTGGCAGACGAAGAGTGGGCAAGGCGCATGGCTGAAAGTAAATCAAGATGACCAACGAAATCTCAAAGATTATTGACGAGCTTATCCACGAAGATTCGCGGAACGCGAGGGAGATTGCTGAAGCGGCAAACATTTCAGCGCAGCTATTGTCTTCATACCGCAACGCTCGACCGTTCAACTATCGAAGTCAGCCGTGGCAGAAG
>TARA_R110000824_G_scaffold401687_2_pt1 | contig 11606 bp, 24 predicted proteins | sample TARA_R110000824 | Tara Oceans TARA_R110000824 (sample SAMEA4397747) | marine metagenome | biome: Polar Biome; feature: [MES] marine water layer (ENVO:01000295) within the mesopelagic zone...; material: water (ENVO:00002006), including particulate matter (ENVO:01000060) such... | reverse complement strand
CCCGCCGCTGATATGACATTGGTGGGAAAATTGTTGACTGGTACGAATCAGCGATCCTACGGACTTAAAGTGGCTACTTCCGGCGTTATGCAATTTTTTCACACGACGGACGGCACTTCGAGTACCCAAGGTCGGCAGGATTCCACTGCGGCACCGACTGTAACTGACGGGGCGGCGCTGTGGGTTCGCGTCACTATGGATGTGAACAACGGTGCAAGCGGCTACGATACAAAATTTTACACGGGCGGCAACGCGCCGACGCCCATATGGACGCAGTTGGGCAGCACAGTGACAACTAGCACGGCAACATCTATATATGACGGAAGTGCATTGCTGGAGCTTGGTTCCATGAACGCCGGAGCAGTGCATCAACTAGCAGGCAAAATTTACCGCGCCCGCATTTACTCCGATTTGACAGAAACAACAAAGGTATACGACGCAGATTTCACGGACATTAGCACCCACGCGGCGACCCGCCTAAGCATCACCGAAAAAGCAAACTCGGCAGTTGTCACGGTCAACAGTGTTGCTTCGGCTGCGACCAGCCGAACCGTAGAGCGCCTGAAATTCGCGATCACGGGCAACCCCGCCGAATCCAGTATCTACATAAAGTTCGTAGAACAAGGCACGCTCGCGTCTGGCAACTTTGGACCCTTGATGGTCGGGGGCAATGGCACAGGCACCGGAAACAGATTGCAACTTGAAATCATTGGCGGGAAATATGCGCTGCGGTTTCTGAATAACGATGCAGGCACCAACTCCTTAGCAACGGCAGCAGCAGCGACCGCGATAGGCGACACAGTGGAACTTCGATGCGTGATAAACGAAAACGCTTCCGTGACTCTTGGACAAAAAATCAACAGCGGTTCAGAGGCAACAGTGTCGGGCTCAAGTATCGCAATGGCCGCCACATGGAATGACAACTTTATTCATCTCAGTACGGATTACACCTTCACGCAATTGCAGTCGCTTAAATTCGTCACAGGCACCAAGACGCTTGCAGAGATGCAGGCTCTACGGCCAGAAGATGACAACGTGCTGTTGTTTGACGAGCCATACGATTCGCAGTGGGTGAAAGCATACGGCACGATATACGCAGCCGATTCTGAGTTGTGGGGTGAACCCGTACCGTCCGAATCACTGTCCGCTGAGAACTACGCAGCAGGTGCCCGTCAGGACTTCGTGCAACTGTTCAGCCAAACCGAAAAGTTTGGCAACATCCTCGTCGATTTTAGCGACGTAGCGAACGCCGATGGATATGTCCAAGTCGGCAGGGGTTGGTTCGGCAACCGCTATCAGCCGTCTATCAACTTCGTGCCAGGCGCGGAGATCGGATGGCTTGACGATATGAGCACAAGCCAACGAGCAGACGGTGGCGCTGAGTTTTTCGACCAACGCCCAAGACGTAGAAAGTTCAACGGCAGCTTTGAAAACATCCCATCAAACGAGGCTTTGGTGCAGATGTACGAAATGTCTAGACGCTGGGGCATCAGTGCCCAATTCTTCTTCGTCTACGATCCAGACGATACGATACACCTTGATCGCCGCAGCTTCCTAGCTACGCTGTCGGAGCTCTCAAGGCTGCGGATTCCGTTTGCGTCTTGGGCTTCGCAGCCGGTTTCAGTCGTTGAGGTGATCTGATGGACGAACTCGTGATGCAGGGCGTAGTCAGCCTGACGGCATCCATTGCAGGCGTCAAAGTGGCGATGAACGGCATTTACAAACGGCTCGACCGACACGAAACGAAGCTGGACGCAAGCACCGAAAAACTTGGCGGTTTCGGTGAACGAATTGCAAGAATAGAAGCGCAGCAGGTCGAAGAACGTAAACCCAGGGGGAGAAAATGAAACTAGAGCCAACGGAAGAACACGTCTCGTCGGTGATGAAGTTCCTGCGTGATACACTAACCGAGGAACGCACCGACACGTTGATTGCATTTGTAAAAGTTAAGTTCGGAAAATTTGTGCCGTGGTTCGCTCGTCCGTTCGTGTGGCGCTATCTAGACCAAGCTTTGCCTGGCGCAATCTTGGAGCCTCTGGAAGTGGTGCTGATGAGCAGGGTGTACGATGAGGGTTAAGAATGGCGTCATCTGGTGTCACATGGATGAATCTATGGAACACGCTTGGGAAGTATGCGAGCGCGTGACGTGGGCGCTGTTCGACAGAGATGCAGTCATCACGTCAGGTCGCGAGGGGACGCACTCAGCAACAAGCCTGCACTACGAGGGGAAAGCCTTAGACCTACGAACGCGCGACCTTGATACCGAAGAAGTGGAGCGTTATCGCTGGGAACTCGCCTCGTCGCTGGGTGCCGATTATGATATCGTGGTTGAGGGCACGCACATTCATGTTGAATTTGACCCCGCATGACGATGATTGGCACGGTTGAGCAGAAGCGAACGCACGTTGCCAGGGAAAATGCAGGGCCGCGTGCGATCACCGAATACACGGTAACCCACTTCGTTGATTATAGCTGCCCGCGCTGCAACACCGCGTGTGCCAAAGACGATTATTTGTGCTGCTTCTGCGGATGGGAGCGAAAGGACGATCCGTGGGTCTGCATCTGCCACTGCGTCAACCGCATGACCGACCACACCTGTACGGTTTGCGGGCTGGTGAGGTAGTGAGATGCGTGCGGGTGCTATGGACCGACGCCGCGCATATAGATGAACTGTGCGCTGACGAGGTAGGCGGGCCAATAGACGGAATCGCTGTCGGAATCATGGTAGAGGACGAGCCCACACACATCACCGTTGCGTTGGAGATATACGAGGGTGGCGATTACCGGAGGCTTTTGTCTATCGCTCGGCCTATGGTGCGCGAGATCCAAGAGCTTGCAAGGGTGGTGTCAAAGGACACAATGGCGACACAGTTTAGCGGAGGCTAATTAAGTGGCTGGTGGCGCACTCTGGACATTTGAAGAAGACGCGCTGATTGCAGACATGGTGGCGGCGGGCTCAACCGGCCCATCTATCGTAAAAGCGTTTCAGGCGCGATTTCCCGGCAAGCGCGGCCCGAGCTCCATTATTAAGCGGCGATCTCAACTAGGACTAGGTGCGGGAAGTATACCGACAGAAGTAGATGAAAAAATAGATGTCGGAGAGGACTATGTGCGGGTGGCAGCTTCGCGTTCGATCCGCGACCCCGAAACATTGTTTGCCAGGTCGGGCTTAGATCCGAAAGTGTGGGAGATCGTGCCCGATAGCGGGCAGATGAAGAAGTGGGACGTGCCGATGAAGATTGACGATGAGGCGGTAGTAGTCCCGTGCTTCTACGTCGCGATCAAGGTACGGAAGAAGTGGGCAGAGTCAGGGCTACCGTCTCCGCTGATTGTAAACGTCAGCCGCCCGAAGAAAGTTAAGCCATCCGAAAGCGACTTCGTTTCCGTGCATTGGGGCGACGAACATTTTCCACACCAAGATGACCGCGCCATTTCGATTCTGTATCAGATCATTGATCTGCTAAATCCCGGTTTCGTGTGCGCCCACGGTGACGTTCTCGACTGCGAGCAGCTAGGACGGTGGCCGAAAGATCCGATGCACCGAGTCGGGCTGGCCGAGGAAATTGAAATGGGCGCAACGCACTTGGGCATCATTAAGAGCCTGACGCCCAACGCAAAACGCGTCTACCTGCTGGGCAACCACGAAGCGCGACTGCGGAAGTCGATCTGGGCACTATGCGAGGGCCGGTTAGCTGGCGAGATCCTAACCCTGCCGAGTGTCCACGAGGTCTTGAAGTGGGAAGCATTGCTAGGGCTTGGCGACGATTGGGAGACGGTCAGTTACACGGGCGGCGGTGGCTCTAACCATTACCTACTATTTGACAGATTGATATTGAAGCACGGCGACATCGTGCGAGCTCACAGCGGGGCCAGCGCGAAGGCTGAGTATTCCAAGTACAACAAAGGCGGCATGAGCGGTCACACGCACAGACGCGGCGTCTACGAACACAGAGATTACAACGGGACGCAGGCGTGGTGGGAGATGGGGCTGCTTGGCACGATCCGCGAAGACTATGTAGCACACGCTGATTGGCAGCAGGGGTTTAACGTGGTGACGTGGAGCGCGGACCGTAAGCAGTTCGGCGTCGAGGAGATCCGCATCCATGACGGCGTAGGCTACTTCCGTGGCAAGCGGTACGAAGGTTGACCGGAAGCCTCGCCGCCCTATCTTAAAGCAAGCGAGCCCCTTGCAGCCCTACGGGGCATAGATGTCTGACGGGCGCTCGCCCGCCTTCCAAAGCTAACCCCCGTCAGGTGTCCGCAGACCCGTGACCGTTGAAAGCGGCACGGGTTTCGTGTATCCGCTATCCCTGTCCGATAGAGACTTGCGCCACTCGCCGCCTTGGCTTTAGATTGATTCATACCAACCACGCAAGGGGGCACAGCATGAACGACCTGACCAACGCCAGACGCGGCTACCTGACCTTCGTAGACGGCGATATGCGTTGCTACGTCGAGCAAGGCGAATACACCGTAGTAGCCACTCTCCCGGAGTTCGTCGCTATCTGTGGGGACCACGGGGCAAGGTGGTCAGACTCCTTCTACTTTTCGGGAAAGTCGTTTGACTCCCTCACCGTAGGTCAAAAGGATATCATCAACCACACCGCTTCGTGGAACGCCTAATGAACGACCTGACCAACGCCCACACCGCCGCCCACGAAGAGAACGCCAGCCGCACGATGAAGGCTTGGAGGGACGCAGAGGGCCGCGAAGCCAACGCCGCAGCACGAAGCGACTGGAACGATCTCCCCCGCTTCACCTTTCACGCTGTGATCTCCATGAGCGGCAACGGCAAGGTCCACAAGGTCTGTACGCAGAGCGTCAAGTTCCTCGACCAGCCGTATTGTGGAGCGAGCCGCTGGAACGGAGGACGCGCACGGGTCACCGACTCGCCGGTCACCTGCAAGAAGTGCCTACGATGAACCACGCAAGGGGGTACAGCATGACCAAGACAGAGACTTACATCAATCGTGAATCGGACGGCACCACCTATTGGCACACAGATGATGGGTGGATGGCCGCTCCCACCAAGATCGACGGCACACCCGACCTACACTGTGCTTCCTTCGTCGTTGACTTCGAGGAGTACATGGCCCCCGAGGCTTACGCAGAACTGACCGCATGGACCCGCACCAAGGTGTGCGAGGGTGGGGATGGGTGCGACGGCAAGGCCACCGTGCGCCCCTATCTCGTCGTATTCGGAAGCGGTGATGATCGCGACATCCAGCCAAGCAACTATTGCGATGACTGCGCCCACCTTGTCCGAGTCGGATGGCTCCCAGAAGTGAAACTCATTGAAGGAGGTGCGGCATGATCAACTACACCGAAGGTGATAGGGTACGGCTACGGCAGAACGTCGAACTCTTCAATGCGTTCTGGGCAGAAAAGGGCTCACTGGGAACCGTGTCCTATGTGGACGAAAATAATAGGTATGTCGGCATTACGTTGGATCTCCCCGTGGACGGGTTGGAGCCTTGGGATAACGAACTGGTCTTCAACCGTGACGGGTCAGACACGCTTGAGTGTGCGGGCTACAAGTTGACGGAGGCGGTGGAACCCATTGAAGGAGGAGCGGCATGACCAAAACAGCGACAATTCGACATGAGCCCGCGTACTTCAACGCGGTTGCCTACGCGAACATCCCTGAATCGTGGACGATTTACCCCGATGACGGTTCCTTGAAGATGCCGTGCGAAGACATGGCTGACGCCCGCGCAGTCGCCGCCCGCTTTGGCTACACGATCCGAGGGGGTACAGCATGAAGACCGCGAAACTTAGGAAGTCAGCGTCAGGTCGGCTCTGGGTGCTTTACGATGACAACCGAAACGACCCACTCTACACGTGCAGGGTCGCGGACTTCCCGATGGCAACAGCGGCTCGCGAGCACATGGAAGCCGAACTGCACCGGATAGCCGCCAGCGAAAAGTATTCGATGCCGTGGCTGGACGATGCCATCCGAGGGGGTACAGCATGAACGACACCACAAAGGAAGTGACTGCAATAGAGGCAGGACTTGCCGCACTCGAATATGGTGCCGCTTGCAGGGCGTCGGGGTCTGCGCTTTACGCGATGCGATACGCCACGGCAACAACTGTGCAGCATCTAAGTGACCGCCTAGAGGAAGCCCGCAAATGTGAGGATGTGGCGTCGATTGAGGCACTTGCTCTTATTAACAAACTGGCGGGCACAGAATGAAAAATACAATCGCCCACCGCTTCCGTCACGCGGCAGAGGCACCGTCCGAGTCTGAAGATGTGCCGGTGTTCTCTGTTGAAGACGAAGGCTCCGACTTACTCAAGACAATGCAACGCAGACTTGAGGAACTTGGATGGATGGACGAGCGCGGCAATGTGCTGTTTGCGGACATGGTGGCGATGGAGGTTAAGGCATTTCCGAAGATCCTTCAGGTACACGATTGGTTTGATAACGTTGGCGAGCCAGAAGAACACGCATGGGACGATTTCAAATTGCAACAAAGGGGTGAGCGATGAACACCCCAGCGACAGCAGTACCGATGACGGGGCCACCTCCAATGTGGCCCGAATATGAAGCACCCAAACAAGGGGGAAATATGGAAGAAGTGATTGCGAAGGTGGGCGGCGGCGTGTCTAGCATCCCGCCACATCCAGCAGGTGCGTATGCCATGAAATGCATTGACCTTATAGACTACGGGTTGCAAGACATGACATGGCAGGGCGTCACCAGCAAAAAGCACCGTATCTGTCTGCGGTTCTACGGCGGGCAGACGTACACGGATAAGGAAGGCCACGAAGCCCCGCTGTGGGTGGATCAGTACATGACCTTGACCCTGCACGAGAACGGCGCACTGAGACCGTTCCTAGAGGCGTGGCGCGGCAAGATGTTCACGGACGGCGAGCTCGAAGGCTTCAACGTCGCGGTGCTGGTGGGCGTTGACGCATGGGTGACGCTCGGACAAGTGACCAAAAATGACCGAACGTATTGCAACATTTTGGCTTGCTCAAAGATGCCACCGGGAGCCGAAAGCCCGACGATCATACCCGGTTATGTCAGGGTAAAAGATCGCGAGCCGAAGGAAGCCGCTACGCCGGATTCGTCTGTCGGTTATGACAACGGCAACGACCTTCCTTTCTGATGACAGCCCTACTAGGTGGGCGGGTCCGGTCTTTAAAGCGATCTGGCCCGCCTAAGCGGAAAAAGCAGATGAAGAAACGCAACCCGACGCGCCGAGTTGCGGAGTTCCAGCGGTGTTACGGATCTGAGGAGCGCGTGGCGTTTGTGAAGGCGCTGGGGTGCGCGGTCTGCGGCTGGGACACGAAAGAGGCTAGGCCCGGTGAGCGGCACTCAATTGAGAACGCACACACGCGCAGCGGCGGCACCGGCAGGAAGGCAGACGCGGACACCATCATCCCGCTGTGCTGGACGCACCACGACGAATACGACAACGGCAAAAAGACGTTCGCCGCGAAATACGACTTTGACCCAATCGCCAGAGCCGCCGAAGTGGAATCGGCTTGGCGAGACTGGGGCGAGGCGGCGAACCCATGAGACACACAGACCCAGGCGATCAGACGGTTTCCGACAGCACCGACCCGAAGCAAGGCGGGCTATTTGATACAACACCAGTGCCAGTACACGCAGACCCACACGACACGGAGGTAGAAGCCGCCGCGAAGGTACAGAGCGTGGCCGGTACACTCAGGCGGGGTGTGCTGGATCTGGTTACCATTGCGGGCAGGCATGGCGTGACACCGTGGGAGGCCATTGTTGGGCTTGGGTATGAAGGCAGAGAGTACAGCATCCGTCCCCGCTTTACTGAGTTAGCGAGCGATAGGTTTGGGCGATTGCTTGAGGCAACCGAAGCCCGCCGCAAGAATGGCAGGGGCAACAACGAAATAGTTTGGGCACTAAGGACCGTTGGCGGGCGGTAGACAACTCACTGCAAAGGAGCAGGGGATTGGGCTCGCAAAGGGGCCGCCCGCTGACCATTCACGAACGCAAAAGGGAAACATGAGTGAGGTACATATAGCCGACGCGATTCGAGAAAGCACCACCGTTTCGGGCGACGGCGAGCATTTCACATTTTACACGGACAGCGGACGCAGGATTGATGCACGCCTTAATTGGGGGCTGGTTGAACAGCTTATGATTGAGGCACCCTGCGTGCGGCGCATTTTCCTCATGCCGAAGGTGACGAAATGAAATGGATTCTTGCACTGCTCGCGCTAGGTGCTTTTTTTACCTGGGCACTCTGCCGCATTGCGGCGCAAGCGGATGAGAAGCTGCGGCAGTGGTATGACTGAAAGCGAAGCGGTGGCACGAGCAGCGCAAATTTTATTCACAGCAAAGCACAACCTCATAAATACCGATGAATACCCGACAATGGATGCTTGCATCAGTGTGCTTACGCCGCGCTATGGGAAAGACAAGAGAGATACGGCGCGGTGGCACCGGCTCCGACTACGGGTTGAGGTCGCGGCTGCGGAAATTGAATTGACAGTTAGCACGGCAGAGGGTAGGACGTGTCCGTGCGGCGCGCAGCTTGATAAGCGCCAGAAGTTTTACTGTTGTTCCGAACACTTGGTGTCGTATAGCGAGAAGCGACTTACAGCACCACCGTTGACTGTTGCCCAGCGGAAGCGAATTGTGACTATGTACGCCGAAGGACTTTCGATTGAAGCAATCGTGATGGTTATGGACGGCGTTGGACGCACAAGGGTACGCGCTACGCTGATTGAAGCGGGAACAGAGATCAGACCGAACATAGGAAGGACAAAAATGTGTTCAAATTGCTGTAAGCCTCTGAGCAGAGGCAAGAAAGAGGCGAGAGCGCAATACCGTAAACGGCGCTACTGCCAGACGCAGGCGTGCAAGAACGCGGGGCGCAGGAAGACCCAGCAGGCAACCGTATGAGGATCACGCTACCGCTACCGCCGAACATGGCGAACAGTCGGATGCACTGGCGCACGAAAAACCGCAAGCGGCAGGATTACGAGCTCCGGTGCGACACCTATCCAAATTCGGAGCCCGTGCCGTTCGTTGGCAGGGCAGTTATCAAAGCGCATTTAGTAACGTGGAACACTATGGACGGCGATGGGCTTGTGTCGCGGGCGAAGTGGCCCGTGGATTGGCTAGTCAAACGAGGATACCTAGTCGATGACTCGCCCACCTATCTCGAATGGGTAATGCCCACGCAGGAGATTGACCGCAAGAACAGGCGCATTGAAATCACATTAGAAACGCTATAATTGCGCCACCAACTCACACGCATTAGATATCAGTGACTCACGCAAGGGGGAATCATGATCTGTGACGCATACGACTTTTGGATAACAATTTTCATCGGGTTCACGCTAGGAGTGGTGGTCGCATGGGTGGTTGCTGACGTTAGCAGCTACTACCGGAGCAAGCGCAATGACTAAGCCCAAGCCACACTGCCGCAGACACATATGGATTCAGGACGCACTATGGGATCGGGTGCAGATCGCAGCGGAGGCATGGTGCGTGAAGGAGGGCCGCTCCGTGTCCGTCGCCGCGTGGATACGGGCGGTGCTAGAGGACGCGCTTTGAGTGCATGGGAGATTCGCGAAGGTGACGTGTTAGACCGTCTGCGCGAAATGCCCACAGGCTCGGTACAGTGTGCCGTAACGAGCCCACCGTATTGGGGACTTAGGGACTACGGACAAGACGGCCAACTCGGACTAGAGGCGACATTGGAGGAGTATGTCGCCAACATGGTCGAGGTGTTCCGCGAGGTGAAGCGAGTGCTCAGAGATGACGGTACGCTATGGCTAAATCTGGGCGATAGCTACACGTCAGTCGGTAGTGGTGGCGATACGAAGACGGGATTCAACAACAGATACTTCGGCAGAGATAACGACGTGGGAAAACAAGGTGATGCCGCCGGGTTGGTGAAGAAGCGACAACTACGGCATGGCCTCAAGCCCAAAGACCTTGTTGGCATCCCGTGGCGAGTGGCTTTCGCACTACAGGAAGACGGCTGGTATCTACGCTCTGACATCATCTGGCACAAGCCCAACCCGATGCCCGAGAGCGTGACCGACAGGCCAACAAAAGCGCATGAGTACGTTTTTCTGCTTACTAAGTCCGCTCGGTACTTTTATGACAACGTAGCCGTCATGGAACAGGCAAAATACGGAAAAGAACACGCGAACAAAACAACATCTTGGGGCTCGGACAGGAAGCACCCGAACAAGGCTAACGTGGCAGACTACGCATTTAAAGGTGACAACCACACTACAAGCAAAATGCCTGACGGGTCACATGGTCGTAACAAGCGCACAGTCTGGAAGATCACAACCAAGCCGTATGCGGGCGTTCACTTCGCGACGTTCCCGCCGGAGCTTCCAGAACTGTGCATCAAGGCAGGGAGCCAGAAAGGCGGCACCGTCTTAGACCCGTTCAGCGGAGCCGGTACAACTGGCATGGTCGCGCTACGGCTGGGCCGGTCATATATCGGAATCGAACTGAACCCCGAGTATGCGGAAATGAGCCGGAAGCGTATCGACTCTGATTGCCCATTATTCAACCGCCATGAGTAAACTACCCTGGTTCCCATTTTGGGTAGATCGCTTCCACGCATCCAAATGGGTGCGCCGCATGACAGCCGAACAGGTGGGCATCTACATCTTACTCCTAGCCGAGCAGTGGGACGCGGGATCTGTTGCGGACGATGACAACGAACTGTCGTATATCTGTCGAGCCCCGATAGACGAAGTGCGTACCGTGCTGGCGTGGTGCTTTGATCTCAATGAGGAAGGAATGTGGATAAACCCCGCACTCGAAATGATCAGAGCCGAACAGGAAGATAAGGCGAATATGCGTAGTTTGGCGGGCCGTAAGGGCGCAGAAAGCCGCTGGAACAAAGGAACCAATGGCGACCGCATGGCAACCGCATCCGGTAGCTATGCGATACCAATGGCAATAGAGAAGATAAGAGAAGAGAAAGAAAAAGACAGAAAGAACGTACAGCCGGTCAATGTGGATAACTCGGACGGGTTGGATTTAATGCTTTCGGAGTTCCCACCCGTCAGGGGTATACTCAACAGCATGAAGCACCACGGAAGCGAGCACGCCAGCAAAGCAACGCTGCGGATGCGCTTCCTGTACGCCGATGAAGGCCAAGCGATGCCCGACCCAAGCGTGAAGGGTCTAGACTTCGACAGACGTAGGCAGATCGTCGCAGAGGCGTTCGTGGAAATGCTATCAAAGGGGCGCACCGAGGAGTTCGACGTGCCTAGCCTCGCCAGCTTCATCAGACGGTTGCGCTCACGGCCAGACCCGACAAGCGAAGCGGCAAGCGTCAAGGACGGCGATCCACAATGGGAAGCAACGAAGCGGGCTGCACTAGAAGCAGAGAAACGGGCCGTAGCCGCTCTAAATGTCAACGCAAAGGTTGACGATGGAGCCCCGAGCGTCAACGTAAACATTGCCACAATGCCGGTGGCTGACACACGGCACGACGGACGGAAGAAGACCAAGGCGATCATTGACCTACTTACAGCGAAGAGGGCGAGCGAATGAGACAGTCAGGGCGAGCCGAAACCACGCTAGCAGAGCGATTGCTCGATTTCGGGTTGAGCGAAGACGCGCTGACGATGGACGGA
>TARA_R110000824_G_scaffold14186_9_pt1 | contig 11618 bp, 2 predicted proteins | sample TARA_R110000824 | Tara Oceans TARA_R110000824 (sample SAMEA4397747) | marine metagenome | biome: Polar Biome; feature: [MES] marine water layer (ENVO:01000295) within the mesopelagic zone...; material: water (ENVO:00002006), including particulate matter (ENVO:01000060) such as...... | reverse complement strand
ATCCAGTCGTGCTTGCGGTAGTAGCTGAGTTCCCACTGTTAGAAGTTGAGGATACTGTGATTAGATCCTCTTCGCCTGGAAAAGATAAGATATTTGCACTGGTTGAATAACTGAAAGGAGAGCTCGACCCGCCTTCATACTTTATTTTAACTACGCCACTATCGCCTCTTAGTGTAGTATTCTTACCTAGCAATAAGATTTTACTTACGATTGCATCGCCAAGTGTATTCCAACACATAGTTCCATTTACTTCAGCTCCTATATAAGAGTCGCAAAAGTATTGCTTATTGCTGTTTAATACTATCTCACCACCACCAATAGAGTATAGATAGTTACTCATGGCTTGCAGTACTGCAAGTGAGTCTACTGGGTCCGCTTGAGCGCCCCACTGGTCGGCCAGCAGCGCGCTGCTCGTCTGCAACACTGCAATATTACCGCCAGTGACTTCGTGATCACCATAGCCGTCAAAAGCTTGTGGACTTACGATCAAGTAACTCGCTCCACCTCCATCGCCTGCCGCATAGTAGCCTTTTGTTGATAATTTTTTTCCGACCGATATAGTGGCCGCCTTCATCGCTGCTACCGTCTCATAATAAAACCCTGCGTACTCGTCGAGTTCCGCGACTATCGCGCCAGGTAATTGGGCATCTATTTCATCTAGTGTCGCCTGAGTCATATTTTCAGACATATTAAAAAGCTTACTTAGGCTCAAACTGAGGTTCGGCGCACCGTTTTCGTCAAATCCCAGTATAGAATTTGCGCGAGCGACTTTATCCAGAATCTCAAAATTATTGACTGAGGTGATCCCCTGGCCCTCGTAACCCTTGGAAATCTCTTGTGAGATTTTTGTTACGTCGTCGAGTGCTTGAATCAATGAGCCCGGATTGAGCGCGCCGCCATTCGCTAAGGTATAGAGCTGCGCCATTGCAGTAATACGCGCTGTTTTTAGTGTGACTTCGACACCGTAAATATTCTGCACTAGCAAATACTTACCGCTCTCGTCTTCGTTAATCGTAACAGTAAATTGACTGAGATTAGAAAAAGAGATGTCGCCAGTAGTATTGTTTTGCTGCCATAAATAAAGCTCGCCTAATGAAGTGTAGGACCAAGCCACATCGACACGAATTGAAGAATCCGCGCTAGTGACTGTAATAATATCGTAGTTGTTAGCGATCATGTATAACCCCTTTTTGGTTTTAAGGGGCTATACGCTAATTAATTAATCATAGTAATTCTTCTTTACCTTGCTCGCCTCGCGATATGGCGCGACATAAGATTTCATTAATTGGTTGAGTGCCGCTTTGCGCAACTCCTCCTCAGTGAATGGGCTCATTACATCCTTGAGATTAAGCGAGTCATCCAATAAGGAATCAATAGGTGTAAGGCTTTTGTAGCGGTTCTTTTTGCCTTTGATTATATAATCAGTTACGTTGGTAGCTATTGAGCCCAGCAGCACATAACCACTTAGCGGACCGGCTAGAATCGCGGCTGCCATCATCCAAAAATCATCTTCGTCGGGTTCGTCTCCCAAGAGTGCATTAATCGCTATATTCATGCCGTTATAAAGCATCGGTGCAATAAGGTGATTAATTAAAACAGTTTTGCCCAACTTACCTTTTTTGTCTTGCCAGTTAGCCTGAGCCTCAATCCCGGCGCGAAAATTCTTTTCCAGGTATTGACGCGTCGTGTTAGTGAACATCGCAAAAAACTTTGTTCCATCGCCGCCGCGTCGCTGCCAAATGGATTGATCTTTCAACTGGCTAGACTGCTGCGATTCCTGCGTAAGCATCATCATGTATGTCATTGCCTCATCAATCGCGGCTTTATCTGAATAGCCTTTTTCAATAAGCATGTTTTTCTTGGCTGCATAAATACCCTGGCCAACTAATAAAATAGGCACTGAGTCACCTAACATAATTGGAGTCATGGCGCTGGTCATCAACTTTCGAGCAATCGGGTTCTGCATGGTTGCCATTGTACTAGCTAGCTCCTCCGAATTCCCGCCCTCTTTACGTGCTTTAAATAAAGGGTGAGTCATTATCTCCTGGCGAAGCTGGCGCGTCTCGTCGCTAAACATAGTTCTTACTGAGTGAGCTATGTACTTAGTCACGTCAGATATTGATACGTCATCATTGAGCGCGTAAGTATAAAGTGAAGTCGTTTGCTTAAGTGCAATCCTTGCATTGTATGAGAACTTTGAAAAAACAAAACCATTACGCATTGCAGTACCAATCTTAGATTTGAACTCCATCGACTTCCCGTTAATCATATCAATTACATTACCTTGAAAATCAGTTAGCGCCTCGGAGCCGAAAGCCTTGGTGAATGCCGTTTGATAATCCTCCGCACCAAAGAGCCCGCGCAACCGTTGCGATAAATCGACATGTGTTAAGTAATGCGCGTTCTCTACCGTCTTAGACAGAAAGATATCAATAATACTTTGTTCTTCCTCTGCATCGCGCGAGTGCTTTACCCGGTCATTCATTGACGGAGGAACAATTTGCGCCGCCATTATCTGAGTGGGTAAGCCACCCAACATAGAAGCCTTGAAGGGTAAATAATTCTCTTCTGCTGCTGGGAAATGATTACCAGTAGTAGCATAATGCTTGGCGTCGAGTTCAGGCCTCGCGTCGCGGTAGTATTGGCGAAACCATTCGACTAGCTCCATATCCTGCTCTGATAATACTTTTTCAAAAGAAGCGATATCACGCTCATGCTCTAGTGCATTGCTCGTGTAGTTATCCTGCACGAATGAACCGTACAGTTTCATTACGTCGGCGATTGATAGCTCATTATTTAAGTTTGATAAATGGCGCAAATCAGTACTCTTTTTGTTGAGCCTATTGAGTGCTTCGTAATGAGGCTGCTTATAAATAGTAGTCAATGCCTGCTCAAACGCTTCACGGTCTGCTTTAACCTTCAAAGTCTGAGCGTTATCGGCGCGCTGAACATCCATTAACAACTCTTTGATAAGCCCGCTCGCATTATCGCGCAAATCGCCTTCAGGTGCGTTTTTGATTGAAGTCTCAAGCCAGGTGCGAAATGAGAAAGTAGCAGCCATGACATTAAAGAACTTTTTCTTCATGTTGCTATAGACCTGCTCCTTTGTTGGCGTAATGGCTTTAACTAATAGCGCTCTATCCGCTTTGTTTTTAGCAACGCGTTCATTAATCATCTTGGTTAATTTCTCAATGCTGCCGGTGATCTCATCGTGTACCTGGTCAATTGCGTCGCTAATCTCGGCCACACTTCTATTTTTAAGATTGCCGTAATTGTCGAGTGCCTTAGTAAGTAGCATTATTTGATCAAGTCTAGGAAGGTAGTCAAAATTCTTGAGTGCTTTGAAATCTTCATGTAAACCGGCCAAAGAAAGCTTAGTGCTCTCGCTGCCCTCGTCTTTATTATTGAGGTCCTTCAAGCTCTCCGTGAGTGCGTTTGTCTTATCCTCCGATAAAGTGGAAACCTGTCCGACTAATTGTAGCCAGTGTTTGACCTCGGGTTCTAGGTCGCGAACAATTATCTCGTCCGTGAGGAAGTCTTTGTATTGACGCGACTTGATAAGCTCGGTAACTTTCGGATTATTCTTTTTTACTAATGACGAACCAATCAAAGTTTGGAATGCTCCGTAAAGCGTTTTGCGATCCTCCTTGATTCGTTGATAGTTAATCGCTTTAATCAATTCACGCCCTTGCTTTATTACTGCCGGGCCGGTGGTTAATTTTTTGTAGGTGCGGATTTTTTGAAGTTGCTTTTCTTTGAGTCGGCCAGGTACTAACTCGCGGGTCATTCTACTAGCCAGGTCACCAACCGCCTTTTTATACATCTCGCGATACTCCATTTTTCCCTTAGGCAAATGCTTATTGCGCGCGGCGACTAGGCCCCTTTCAATCATCTCGGCTTTAATCAATGAATCAAGTTCTTTCTCTTGTGCGGCTGCTAACTCTTCTGTTAGTTCACTTTCAAAAAACTTGTTTTCCCAGTCATCCAGCCCAGCTACACGAACCCCTTGTATATTGAATTCGCGTTCCTTGGCTTGATCTTTCTTGATCTGTTGAGTTACTTTTTGGCGAAATGAGCCGTCGCTAAGAGCTGTTTTTAATTCGGTCGATTTCTGCTTATAGAAATATTCAATCTCAGCGGCGCGCAAGGCTTTATCTTCGTTTTTATTGACTCGTGGGTCGCCTAAGTGCTTTTCCATATTGGCCGCTATCGTTTGCGCTGGCTCGTCAATACTCGACTCACCCGCTAGGATCTTGCGCGCCTCCTCCAAAGTCTTAGTGCGCTCGGGGGATTTGTCTTGAGCTAAAGAAAATCTTATATCGTTATTATCTTTTGAGTACTCGCCGCTGTTCTCGGTCGCGCTTTTGATCTGGTTGGGTTCGAATACTGCTATAGCGCCATCTATCTTTCCTTTGTAATATTGCGCAATTGAATCATATCCTTCTGATATAAGTTCTTTATCTAGCTTTTTCAGAGCCTTATCCCTATCACTTACGTTATCAAAAGTACCAAGACGTTTACTGTACTCATCAGCGTCAATAGGGCTCTCGGCCTTTAAATAAACCTCCATTACATTAGGCTTATTACCTTTTCCGTAAGCGACTGCCCCTTCAGATGCGATCTTTCCTATTTGCTCTGAGTCGGTAAAATAATACTTATCACCGCCCCACCCCATCCTCATTGATCTACCAGTCTTATCATCTGATTTCTTCTTACTGAACTCAGTAAATTCCCTAGCCGTCCCATGATAAACCACCTTAGGCGAACCGTCTTCGTTGACTACCTTGGAATCGCCAAACCACTTTTTGAACTCTTTCGAGTCAGTGGGCGGCGCTAGGGAAAAGCGGATATTGTTAAGCCTATTATCTTTAAGGTCCCGCCCCTCTTCCTTGTTATACCTAAGTATTTTAACGCCGCTCTCTTTGAGTATTTTAGCCGACTCATTGAATGACGCGCCCTTAGGAATCATAGCTAACTCAAACTCAGACAAATTAACAGCGCGTTGTATTTTCGACTCAAAATATTCTGTGGGAGCCTCTTTTAGCTCATTTAGGAAATCTGATATCTTACCTTTGGCCTCGGCGTTCAATCCCTCGAAATCTGAGCTGCGCCCCTTTTGCGCGTACTCCTGCAAGGCTTCGCTCACACCGTCGAAATAACCAAAACTATCTGAGCCGTACTTATAGAATTTTTTTAGGTATTCCGCGAGCTCTCCGAAGTCATTGCTTGAGGCCTCCTTAAACGCGTCAACTTCCGCCTTGGTCGCTAGTTGGCTTTTTCTGGCCTTGATATCTTTAACATTCTTTAGCTCATTGGCTGCGCCCGCTCGGATGCTGCCTACCCCGTAATTTACGCCCTCTCCGCCCCTCAGTGAAGCCGTCATTTTTTTGACTATATTGTCAAGCGTGTAGTCTCTATACCTGGCGCGTCCGTTATTATCCGTTCCGGCATACATTACTTCCTTGTCTATAAGTTCCGGATACTCGACTTTTAACCACGCCTCGACTTTCGCCTCGTCTACCTTTCTAAGCTTATCTCTTAGCTTTGATTTGTCGATAGATTTTTTCGCGCCCGCCTTGATCGCATTGACGATATTCTGGGCCTCAATAAAATTGTCGCGATTCAATGAATCGTCAAACATCTCCATTAATCTATCCACCAGGTCGCCGTCGTCTTTCCTGGCCTTGTACTTGTCCTCAAGCGAAGACTTATGAAAGCTCCTAAATTCTTCCGACTTAGCAAAAACTTCAAACTCCTTAGAGTATGTATGAGGGGGGATTTTTCCTTTCAATGCCTTAGGTATCGGCGTCACCTTAGTCATAGGAATAGTTTTCATTCGGCCTTTGCTTCTCTCATAAGCAAGCTTCATAGCGTCGTTACTTGCTAATCCCTCGTAGCCTTTGCTCTCTATGGTAGAGTCATCAATATATGAGTTCAGCTCTCTTATTTCCGGAATGGACTCTAGCGCCTTCGCCGTGGCTTTGTTGATTTTATATGTGGCGCGTGGCTGCCTTGGTGAATAGATATCCGCGTCAAAGGTTCTTGCGGTGCTGTCTGCGGAGTTATCCACTAGCTTAGATTTTGCAATTAGTGAGATTTCCCCAAAGCTGCTAAAGTCTGCTTTGTGGCTGTCAACGATTGCGATAGAAGGAGCTGGAAGAGCCCCCATTTTATTAACATGGAGCAAGTTTTCGGCGCTTAGGTTGTGGACCGCGATTAGGTTGTTTTCATCCGCGACTTGCTTCAGCGCGAACCTCATGCCTACCTGGTTGCGCTCGACTAGACCGGTAAGTTCTTTGTTTAAATCCTTCAACTCTTGCGGGTCGCCAATCACGCTATTTAGAGCGTCATTCTTGCCTTGCTGAATAATCTCTTCAATAATATTCTTGACATCGGTGTCATTGTACTGGTCGCGCATATCGTCGGTAAGGTTCTCCCAGACATTATGTGCCGCAGCGTCAATCGTTACGCCGTCTTTACTCAGCCAGTAGGCCGGTATATCGCCGCTTACACCCTTCTTTAGATAAGCCGGTAATGATGACGGATTGATTTTAAGTAACTTATTGATTACATTTAATTCAATCGAGTTGTCCTCGGTCACTGAATCCCGCTGAGCTTCCATGCTTTCAATCAAATTAACTAAGTACTCTATATTAGCTTCTTGCTCGTTAGGCTCCGCGTTTACCTCGGTCATAACCTCGGTCATAACTTCGGTCGGAATATTAGCTTTATCCGCGAGCGCACTTAATTGTTCCTGGATCTCCTCGTCGGTTAATTCCTTGGTAGATACCAGGTCGTTTAAATCCTTCATTTCCTGGACGATCTCATCAATATCAAAAAACGTCTCTCGCACATCTTCTGATAAATCGAACTCCCGGTTAATCTCGTCGGCGCTTGGCTGCGATTCCTGGTTAATCTCAATCGCCTCAGTTAAGATCTTTTTGATTTTAACCAATTTATTCATCGCGTCAATATTCATATTATCAGGGCGGAAGAAGCTGACCTCCGCGCCTAATTCGCTAGATCCCTTAAGTTCGGGGTCTAACTCTCGCTGCCACACCTTACCACTAGCTAAATCTTTAGTTAGTCCGTGCGTGGACTGGCGCATGACTCCCAACTTATGAAAAGCATCTTGAAAATAATTCAGTATTTTGCGAATCGTCCCGCGTTCGTCCGGAATGACTTCCCCGCTTCTGTAGGCCTCTACCATGTGAGCGATCAGCTCGTCTTGTAGTAACTCATCAGTTAGTTTCATTTCACCGACTTTGCCGGTCGCCTCATGTACCATTGCGTTTTGACTAGCTACTCCAGCTTCGTACCTAGATTTAAGCTCCGCAACTCCTTTGTATTTACCATACTTCTTTGAATTAATAAACTTGATTGCCTTAGCTTCAAGGTCTGCTATCTCGTCGCTTTCGAGTATACCTAGATTGACGGCCGCGTGGGACATTTCATGAGTAAAAGTCGCCTGCTCCATGTTGGCTGGTATATTGATAATGTTTCGCTGGCCATCATAAGTCGCGTCCGCCCCTTGAATGACGTTGCCTATCCTTAGCCCTAGCTCATAACCACCTTTCGTAATGACTAAAAACTCTTGCTCATTGACTCGATGCAGCGTTGTTTCTGCGTCCAGGTCAGCCGTGTAGCGATTAGCAGCGTCCAAGTAAATATCACCCTCAGAAAAAACTTTGCTGTTTTTTTCGCTTTTTTCGGCACTCTTACTATTGAGCTCAGATAAAGTTTCGTTTAACTCGTCTTCGCGCTGCTGGTCGATCTCTTGCGAGCTAGACTCTGCGCGTTGCTGAACCTCTTGCCTGATCCCTAATTCCTCGCGTATCTCAACTGGTGTAGTACCCGGCATATTTTCGGCCATGTATTCCATTTGCTGACTTTCGCTCATTGTTGACATATGATCAAGTTCAGCGTCGTTCAATTCAGTTATTTTCGATTCTACTTGATCCCCTGTTGAATGCTCACTAAATAAGGTTTTTGCGTTCTCTCGTAAATCAAAACGCGTTCGAGCGCGTTTGACATCACCCATAGAACCCGCGCCACTAGATAACAGCGACGGCAGAACCATAGCTTGTGCGGCTTGTCCGACGCTATCCAGGAACATTTCATTAAGCTGCTTCACATTGACGTTTTTCGCACCAAAGTGTTCAACGATTAGCGGCGCGTAGACTTCGAGCGCGCCTTGAGCTACTTCCTCGGCTGTCTCGGCCGTGTAATTTTTACTGAAATTGATAGGCAGTTTTTTAAAATAATCTAACATGCCGTTCTTGCTTGCTTCTAAAAATGATTTCTTGATGGTTGCGCTATGTCGGCCAACCTGAAACTTTTCGATCAACGCGTGAGGCAGTGAAATAGTAGCGGCGCTTATTGCCGCCGCCTGCACATCCATGCCGTGATTATCTACTAGGTTATTTTGAATCTCCCCGTAAACCTGCGATACGCCAAAGGCTAAAGCACCAGTCGCGCCGGTCGCTACTTGCACCGCGGCAAAGCTGCCCAGTGATACAGTCGCCTCAATGCCTTTCATTAAAGTCTCGCGAGCAAAACCTTGCTTCTTGTATTTAGCTTGATTTAAAAACGATAAAGAATGGCTCACTTGACGCTGAGCGAATGCTGCCTCGTTTTTCTGCATTGCGTGAATGAAATCGCCGCCAGTAGTCATCTTAAAATTAGTCGTGTCTGACTCTCTGATTGAATCGCTTATGCTCATATCATTAAAGTTGATGCCCGGGTAAGCCTCTTTGAGTTCAGGTAAGTACTCAGCCTTGATTTTATTGTGCCTAGTTGGATAATGGAAAGTTTCTTGTTTAAGCCCGTCAATCATATCGAGAACGGATTTTTCGGAACCAAAATTTTCCTTAAATTGCTGAACTCGTCGCGTGGGGGTGTTTTCATTCAAAGCGCCACCGGCTGCAATCAATGATACACTCGTAGCGACGGCTGTGTTCTCTAAAGCGCCGCCTATATAGCTCATGGCCTCGCCAAATAAACCTTTGTGAACTTGCGGCTGTGCTACATGGAGATAGAGCTTAACTAAACTTTTCTTATTCTCCGGAAGCTCCATGAATTGCCAGGTATTCCCCTGGTTATTGATCAAGCCCTCTGCAATCATTCGCATATCTTCCGTCATCTGTGGCGCTACATGAGCCATGACGGCACGCGGAGACTTAAGGAAGCGGTCATACTTCGCATCCTCTATGTCGGTTTTGCGCTGCTCGGGTGAAGTGTAGAAGTGATTTTTCATGTCGTTAGGCGTTAGCTTGCTATCGTAAATAGCTTGCTTTGTTCCGTGGATTTCCTTGAATTGAGAATCTTCATCTAGTTCACTGAATCGCTGAAACTCGGTATAAGTCTCGTCCTCAGGTGGCATAAAACTCCTTCTGATTCTCTCAATGCCCTCGAATGGTGTCGGCGCTACGTCTGCGCCCAGGTAGGTTTTTGACATAGACTCATAATTACTAGTTCTTGGGTCCTTCTTTGTTTTGTTCGACAACCATAGGCGCGACAAGTCTTTAGCTCGCTGCTCGTTGCTACTATCGGTAATATCTAGCGAAACCATATCTTTCTGTAACTTGTCTATGTCCATATTATTCCCCGTACTCATTTAGAAGTTTTGCTTCGGCGTCCTGTTCTGCGGCATCTTTATACCACTGTTCGTCTTTCTGGCTGCCTTCAAATTGCTTGTAGTTTGGTGTCATGTACGCACCTAAAAGTCCCCTGTAACTCTCGTCTTCTTGGATCTCTTCTGCGTGTTTCCTCAAGTCTTCTTCAGCAGCTACTCGGCCATGCTTGATAAGAATATTCCTAAAGCGGTCCATCGCCTTGAAGCTCAACTGCTTGCGCTGGCTCTGCGTCAAGTCATTCACTTCGTCTTTATTACTCAAGTCAAGTAGCTCGTTCATGCGCTCTTTAGCTGCACTGATGAAACCCGAATCGTCTTGTTCGCCGACTTCGGTCGCTTCCTTCTGACGCTTATTTACTTCGCTAGTTAATGCGTAAGCCTGGGAAGTAGAGATATTTTTATCAGCCTCGATACTATCCTTTAATTTATCTGCCTGGTCTGGGTCGCTAATCGGGTCCCATTGGTCAATATCATATCGCGTGTTGTAGTAAAATCCTTCTGCTTCCGATTTGCTTTGCTCCTTTGCAAATTTCTGCTTCGCGGTATTCACCTGCTGTTTACTTCTTACCTGCCTCGCTTGCTGGTTCTCAAGCGACTTAAATAATCTATTTTGACGTTCAGGTGATAAGTCGAGTTGTTGAACTTCTTTCGCGGTCATCTCATAGCTGCCGGTTGTAGCATTGTAGGATTTATGAAATTCGCCCTCGCTCTTATCCCATGCCTGGCGCTGCTTATTCTTAAATTCAATATCCTTGTTCGTTTTATCTATCTCATGATTTTTAAGTGTGCGGTCGGCCAATGAATTCAGTTCGATTAAATCCTCTCCGCTGAGTGACTTAGATTCTCTCGCTCGCATTTTAAATGCCTCTATCGACTCACTGGGTGTCGCGTCCATCCCTGCGCCCTGGTCCTCGTTACTTAAATCCATCGTAAGCAAGTCGCGCTTGTGATAACCAAGTTCGCGCTTGTGATGCGCTGCACTTCGCTTCTGCACTGCATCGGCACGACTTATTAATCCCCCGTCAAGCATCATATTGATTGACGCGTCAACTCGGGCCTTAGATTGGTCAAGGTCCATGTCTGAATCAATTGCATCGTTTAATACTTCTTCATGATTAGCTAAGGAGTTCGCGCGGTTCATTTTATGCGCCTTCTCATTGGCAAAAATATCTTGCTTGGCACGCTCGCCTATTAGCTGCTGCTCAAAACTCTTGCGCCCTGAATTATTCCTAAAATAAGGTACTCCCGCTTCATCGCTATCATTGAGAAAGTTCTGCGCGTCCCGCATGTAGCGGTCTTTGATTTTAACGACCTCTTTAGGATTAGATGTACTATCTATCTCCATGTGCATATTAGATATGTGTTTTTGATACTTGGCATTAACCCGATTCAAGTCGCTATTATCGTCGCGCTGCTCAAGGTAGGCCGCTACATTGCCGCCTGTCTGCGCTGCCTGTCCGACTGATTCAGCGATATTAGCGCCCGCGGCGCCCTGCATGGCTAGTCCAGCCTGGCCAAACCCTGCGCCCGCTCCGGTGGATACTGGCGCGACCTGTGCTTTCTGCACAATTGGATTAAAAGGAATTTTAGCCATTATGACCACCACCCCGCTTCAGCTCCGCCGTAGGCCATTGAGCCGCCAGCCTTTAGAGTTCCGCCAATCAATGCAGCTTCGCCCTTTGCTTTATAGCCACTAGATTTAACCTTGCCAGCAATAATGCTATTTTGTCCAGCTATCTTGAGCCCTAGGCCCCTTTGTTTCGAGCGTTGATTCCCACGCGCTATATTGAGCTCGTCCGTTTCGGTTTGTTCGTTCAAGTAATTGGCTGGTGTGCCGTCAATCAAGACTCCGCTCTTTGCATAAGCTGCTTCCATACTCGCTAGTCGGCGGCGCGATTCCTTGCGCTCTTGCCCCTCGTCTGCGCGTCGATTAAGCTTCTCTTGCTCGGCTTGGTTCTCAAGTACGTCGGCTTCATGCTCTGCG
>TARA_R110000824_G_scaffold85425_3_pt1 | contig 11619 bp, 12 predicted proteins | sample TARA_R110000824 | Tara Oceans TARA_R110000824 (sample SAMEA4397747) | marine metagenome | biome: Polar Biome; feature: [MES] marine water layer (ENVO:01000295) within the mesopelagic zone...; material: water (ENVO:00002006), including particulate matter (ENVO:01000060) such as...... | reverse complement strand
AAGGAAAAGACCGAGTGGCACAATATCTCGATCTATAACGAAGGCCTGGCCGGGGTCGCCGAAAAATATTTGAAAAAAGGCAGCAAAGTCTATCTCGAAGGCAAGCTGCAGACCCGCAAATGGCAGGACCAGTCGGGCAATGACCGCTATTCGACCGATGTCGTGCTGCAGGGCTTTGACGCGAAAATGGAAATGCTCGACAGCCGTCCAGGCGGCGGTGGTCAGGGCGGCGGGCAGGGTGGTTCCAACGACGGCTGGGGCGGCGGTCAGGGCGGCGGCGCACCTTCCGGTGGCGGCGGCAATGACAGCTGGGGCCAGACCGGCGGCGGCTCGGGCCGTGGTCAGGGCGGCGGTGCCTTTGACAGCGATCTCGACGACGACGTTCCGTTTTAATAGGCAAATATAAAGTCAGATTTGTCTGTTGCATCGACCGCGATAGCAGCAGAGCGAAGGGTCGGCCCTTTTTCGAAGCAGAAAAAGCGGCTGGCCTATTCGTCACGCATCCCGACAAACAGCGCGATCAATCCGATCATCCCGCAATAGCGGAAGGCGGCGTCGAGCGCTGCTTCGCGCATGACCTCGGATCGCCACAGTTCAAACCATGTTTCGGCAATGACGATCCATCCGGCAAACAGCATGAAAATTGCGACCGCACAGCCGGCGAGCGCATATGTTTTTGCCTTGGCAAAGGCGGCGGCTTCGCCGGCGCGCGCGGTCCACATCTGCCACGCTCCGGTCAGACATAGAACCGCACTGGCAGATTTGAGAAAAACGATCGCCAAAGCGCCAGCAAGAATTAGCGCGGGGTTGGATGTTGCCCGCCAATCGTCGGCGCCACCCTCGAATGTTGCCATCGATGTCGCAGCGGTCACTGCTCCGGTGGTTCCACCCCAGTCGAGAATATTACCAAAGGCACCGAGCAATCCCCAACTAGCGACGCTCAATATCAGCAAGATTTTCAAGATACGTAACATGTGCTTTTCCCCCTCCAGTCCGACAATATCGGTTGGGAGGCCGCAACTGAAGGGATATTTTCCAGCGTCTGGGATTCGTCCTTGAGGCGCGGTCTTCGGAATTTCAAATGGAAGTGAGTCTTCGACATTAGTCTAGTTGATGACCTGCGGTTGCAGTTCATGCGCGCCGGTCTGAGTTAAAACAGGTCGAAATTAAACGAAAGCAAGTGCGTCTGGTGCTTATTGACCGACCGACTGCGATGAAGCCTGATTTTCGACCATCGCTTTCATTCGCGCCAGGCCGGTTGCGCTGTCGCGTGCCAAAGCCTTTTTCAGAAACATGCGGATCAACAGCCGACCGATCATGGACTGGCTGCGGCTGTAGAAGCTCCAGTTCAATAACGTCTCCCTAGCTGATTTTTCACTCAGCCTAACTTCCATTCGGGGATGGAGAGGGGCAAAGTCGCCCTCTGTGACAAACAGCTCTGGCGCTCGGCTTTCGACGACTGTGATGTTGATCGATTGAATGCGCCCGGTCGGCAAACCGATCGCCTCCTTGTAGATTTTACCAACCGTCCCGTGTGGCAGCTGGTTTGCCGACTCAATCGAGATCACCTTCGGATACCACAATGCATAATTCTCGTGATTTGCCAGAAAATCAAAAACCTCCGAAATAGGGGATTTGATCAACAGCGCGTGATCGACCAGCGTGACATTTTGCTTTTTATCCATTCGTCAAAGTTGACATATATTGTCCATACTGTAAACCTAAATTTATATGAATAGTTCCACAGATACCAAAGGCAGGCTGCTTGACGGCGCCATGCAGCAGTTCAACCGTCACGGTTTTGCCAAAACCTCGATGTCCGACATTGCCGAGGCGGCCAGCGTTTCACGCACCTCCTTGTACAAGCATTTCGCTACCAAGGAGGAGGTGTTCAAAGGCTTGAGCGAACGGATCAATGCTCGTGTCTATGAAGCGGTTGTTGCGGCCTATTCGGATCAGGGGCCTTGGGACAAGCGGCTGGTTCATCTTGTCAATGCGCGCGTCAGCTGGGTTTATGAATTATTGCATGAATCAGAATATGGACGCGAGTTGATCAACGAGAAAAACCGGATCTGTGGGGGAGAAATACTCGCTGCGAATGATCGCTTCAAATCTCTTGTCGCCGGTCTGTTTGCCGAGAAGCTCAATGACAAGAATAAGGCCGACCTGCTCGCCAGCTTGCTCATTCAATCGGTAAACGGCCTACTTGAAAAGGCGGAGACCAGTCGGGAAGCCGAAGTCAATGTCACAACATTGGTGGAGATATTCTGCCGGGGACTGGACACAGCCTGACCAAAACGGAAAATTGACGCAGCAAGCGGGAAGCATTTTCCATGATCACGCGCCGTTATCGGCTGGCCCCCGTTAACCCCGTAAAAAAACCTCCGCTTCCTTTCGAAAGCGGAGGTTTTTATCCATTGCTACTATAGTTCTCGCCGCGATCAATCGTCTTCGGGACGTTCAATTGTGGGTCCAAGATCAGCCAGGACGGTACGAGCATCAAATACCCGGTCACCATTTTTCGGCATTTTTCCTTTGCCCATCTTGATCTCCGCCTGTGCCTTGAATTTCTCGACCGTGCGTACATCGACATCGTAAGACCAGAAGCGACTGGTGCCGTAAGGATGCCACATCACCCAGTCACTGCCGGCATAATAGCTCCAGTGGGGGCGCCAGTAATCATAATAAGGCGCATATCTGCTGGCGCGTGGATAACGGTCAACATAAGTTCTGCGGTCAGCTTCCGTAGTATGGTCAATCAGCTTGAACCATTGATCGCCGTTCTGAAGGGTCAATTCCGCTGCGCGATAGAGCAAATAGCTCTCTACCCGATCTTGCGAGGTCAGCGTGTTGCCTTCAAAACTTACCTGATAGCGATTATCGCCGAGCCGGGTTTCCGAATATCCGCCGGCCACTTTTTGACCGGAAATATTTGGCTGATAGGGCGTTGCCGTCATGCAGGCGAACAGCATGAGGGTCAGCATCAAAGCCGCACCCCTTGTCGCCAATTTTTTCATGCCTGGTTGTAAAAACATATCATCATCTCCGTCTGGGTTGATCGGGAAGTCCTCGCCCTGGCGGCGACCCCGCCCGGTTTTTCGCTTCGTATCACAAAGCAATTTATCCGGACGGGGTGCTGCGGCCGCTAGCTGGCCTCTTAATTCACGCTATCGGCAGGAAGGGCATATTCGTGGATGAAGTTGATGATAGCTCTAGCATCATCGGCTGCTTGCGAAAACACCGAGATCGAACCGCTGCCGCTATAATCCACGCTGCCGAAGATCACTTCATAAACGTTGATCACGGTTGGCTTCCAGGATCCGTCAGGTTGTTGGATCAACACTTCCACGGTGATATCACCATACATATCGGAACGGTCATAGGAGAATTCGCTATAGTCAAAGACCGAATAGCTCACATCACCGGATTTCTCGATATTGATGCCGAGAAAGGCGTTGAGATAAGCGACTTCATCTACCGAGAACGAACCCGTCTTGTCCGTGGCAGCAGCTGCGAACGATGCCGCCGACACCAAGTCTTCGACCGTCAGCACACCATCAACCAGATGATCAAATTCAGTGCCCGGCAGATCGTCTACCCCGGGGATCGTTCCGGTTGTCATCAGCGCCACATAAATGGCCAGATTTTCCAGTGGCGAGTCAATCGTCTTGGCAACGCCATCGACCGTAAGAACCAGGCGACCAGCAGCGTCGAGAGAAATATCGGTCGCGCTATTCAGCATGACGATAACCTCTTCCGCCCGGCGATCCAATACTTGCGTTGGTGCACGGCCTACGTTCAGCCGGCCCAGTTCGACTTCGGTTGCGAGCGAAGGATCAATTGGTGCGCCTTCCTCGTCCAGCGGGATCGGGTTGCCGTCTGCATCAATCGGCTGAACAAACCCGTCTTCATTGAGGATGGGTACGCCATTATCGTCACGCAGGATGACATACATGTCACCGTAAAGGTCTCCGCGCGCACTGCCCGCAGTCGAAGGCTTGTCTCCGCGGTCGTTCTTTCCGCCGCCACCGCCGGCCCATGCGGGCTTGTCGGTATCTTCGTCTCCATCTTCGGCGCTGCCGGTAACGTCACGGAAAATATCTTCCAGACTGTCATGGCCGCCCTTCTTGCCTTGTCCTTTTTCACCGGATGCAGCGCCTTTACCGCCCTTGGATCCGTGGTCACTATCCTGACCGCTGTCATGATCGCTATGGTCCGATGAACCGCTGCTATGGCTGTCCTGGATAGCGGCATTGGCTGCAAAGGTTGCGCCGAATGGAACCACGCCCAATGCCAGCACTGCTGTCATTGCGGTGGTGATGGAAAGTTTCTTATATGTTGTAATATTGGTTGATTTTTTCATGATATCCTCTGTTTATGTTTACCACTTCAAGTTAGCGACTGTGTGATCTGTGTCGCTAAGGAAAGTTACTTACGTGGTTGTAAGTACCAGCCGATCACAGTTTGAACGTTATTGCGATGCGAAAAAGATTCTCGCTATTGTCGAATCTGTCGACCGATTGATCGGCCTCGATGTCGAAAGCGCCATAGTCGGTATGGGTGTAGTCAAACCGCAATCGCGTGCTCGAACTGAGGCCCAGTTCCACACCTCCGCCAAAGCGGGTGCCTGTGTCCCAGTTTTTCTCGCGGACCGAGACATTGCTGGTGGAAAATTGGGTGTCAAACTTCGTGCGGACGGCACCAATCCGCCCGTACAGCAGAGCTGAATTGCTGATCTGGTAACCCAGTCGGGCGCTGCCTCCGAACGAATATTCATGCTCGGTCGAGAAAATTCTGCCCGACGGGTCACGATCGATATTCCAGTCGATATTGGAAAGGTCGGCGTCGACCTCGGCGCCGAGATAGAATTTTTGCCAGGTGAACCCGGCACCGGCCAGCAGACCGAAAACCGGCCCGGAACTGCTGCGCGAAATGTCGATTGGTACGCCGCCGGTCCGAAATCCGAAATTCTGGCTGATCAGCGACCCGTGGCCAAATTGGACACCGGCATAGGCTCCGGAAAAATCATGAGCGGGTTCTTCTGTGTCAGCGTTCTTACCAAGGCGAAAGCCGATGCCGATGCGAAACTGGTTTTCACTATTGGAAAAATTGTCGAAATCTCCCTGGCCTGTTGGCACGTCATAGTCGTCATAAGAAACCAGCGAATATTCCGCGCGTACGAAACCGTGCGATCCAAAACCGGCTTCCACGCCCATTCCGAAACCAAGGCCGGTTTCCCGCTCGCTGATATCGACAGAGCTGGCAGTATGATCATAGACGGTCTGGAACCGGCTGGAAACGACGCCAAAGCGGCCATAGACAAGGTCGGAGCCAGCGTTGACATAGCCAAGGCGCAGGCTTGCCCCGAAGCCTTCTTTCTTTTCCACCGAAAAAACACGGTCGGCTATATGATTCCATTCCGGACCTGCGAGTTGGCCTTCGACTTCCAAGCCCAAATAAATCGGTCCGGTGACAAATCCATAACCAGCCGCCGCGACAACCGCTGCGCCATCATCGCCAAAATCTGCTGTATTGCTACCACCGTTACCGCGCGGACCGTCGAGGCCGGTGGTCACGGTGCCGTGACTGAACAATAATGCTCCATAGGCACCGCCCGGACCGGATTGGCCGGAAAATGAAAATTGGCTGGCGGCGTCCCAATTCTTGCGCGGTTCCAGCTGTGCGCCGATCCTCAGAAACAACCGGTTCTCATCATAATCGAAACCGGCCCGATTGGATGTTCGCTGGGCGAAATCATAGTCGGCGCCGAGATAAATCCGCTTGTCGAGCCAGTAGCGCGCCCAAAGTCCGGTGGAGGTGACAAATTCGGATCGCGACGCGCCGATATAATCATAATGCGATCCGCTGATATTGACGCCCGACGTGAATCTGGGTGTGTTTATCGCGCGCAGGGATAATTGGCCGCTTGTAAGAATATATGCGGAAGCACCGGGCAGGGTTGTCTCCTCCACCGTGCGATCGACGCGGACGGTAGCGGAAATCCCGGTCGGATCACGCCAGTCGAGCAACGCACCGAAATCAACGATACTGACATCAGGCAGCAAAGGGCTGTCGTAATTTTGTTCCAATATGCCGGCGTATATTTCTGCGCTCAGACGCGAGGAAAATTTGTGCCGAAGGCCGAGCGCTGCCGAATAGCCATCGCTACTTCTTGCAAATCCGAAATCGTCAAAATCATCATCATAGCGTCGCTCGTCATAAGCGGCCTGCACGAAAATATCCGTGTCTGATGACAATTTATGCCCAAACCGCCCGCCAAGTTCATAGTGGACCCGGTCACGGTCATCATTGTTGATCGTACCGAAGCTGGACGCAATGTCGGAAAAATTGAGATCGGTAACGGTTCCGGCGATTCGAGCCGATAAATCGCCCTTGTTCCAGAGCATTCCTGCAAAGCCATAGCCGCGCTGATATTCGGTTGGATTGAGGCCGTTGACATCTTCCGGCGATGAACGATTCTCATGATCCCAGCGATAATCTCCACCACCGACCAGGGTCAGGCCGGAAGACAATCGGGCACGGCTGTTCAGGCCGATCTGCCAGTCATCATAATCTTCCGCGCTGTTGCTTTCATAGCGTCCGATTTCACCGCGACCAGTGACGGATATCTGGTAATTTTCACCCTTCGCCAGAATGTCCAGCCTGGGGCGTGCTATTCCGATCAGATCACTTACCTCGTCATTTTGCGTCGCAAATATATTGTCGAGATAACCAAGTGCCAGATCAAGTTCGGCATCAACGGTTATAGTATCGGAAGCAACCGCTTGTTCTGGCGCACTATCGTCTTCCAGCGGAGGTGCCTGGGTTTCGGGCTGTGCCTGAGCCTGGCTGCTTATGCCCGCCATCAGGCAGAGCAGGGAAATTCCGCAGCCATGCTTAAATCGTGAATAATTCATTGTATTTTAGCCCCTTTTTGTTGGAGCAAAAATAGCCACGCTAGGTCTTCTTCCTATACGTAATTGCCCCGATTGTGTCGAAGCATGCCTCACTGATAGGTCTTGGCCCCTATTCAAAGGAGCTTACGATGCACAAAGCGATTATCATTCCCGCCGTTGCCCTGGCCATGTTCGCCACTGCAACCGCCACTGTCACAAGCGCCGCCGTTGTAGATGCGGCCAATGCTGACCCACAGTCCTCGAGCCGCCCGCTGCCGCCAGTATCGCCAGCCGGTCCGCGGGACGTCAAGCCCGATGGAGTTCAGGACATGTTGCAGACTCGCGAACGGCTGCAAGATAAGGATTGCGATCAGATAAAAGACTGTGACCCGATATTGGAGGGTCAGGTTGAACCGGATCAAGATCGCGACCGAGACCGCGACCGGATTGTAGATCCGGATGCGGAACAGGATCGCGACCGGGATCAGGACCGTATCGTCGATCCAGCAAAAGATACGGATCAAGACCGCGACCGGGATCAGAACAAATTGAACGAGCCGGGGGCGCTTTAATTTCGTCGCCCTCAGGAAACAGGAGCAAAATATCATGCAAAGAAAATATATTGCTGCGTGCATAGCAGGCACGTTGATTTTGAGCGGATGCGCTGGTCATATGCATTCACCCTACCGGGATGGGCGCCCGCCGATCGGCCTGCAAATATCGTTTATCGCCAAGGCGCCACCACCGCCGCGCCGCGTCACCATTCCCCCGCGCCCGGTGATCGGAGCGATCTGGATTGACGGCTATTGGAACTGGACCGGCGTCCGGTTCGTCTGGGTCGATGGCTTTTGGGACCGCAATCCGCCGCGGAACAGAATATGGGAAAAGAGCCGCTGGGTGCACAGCAATCAAGGCTGGTACCGGACACCGGGTCGCTGGAAAGAGCGGTAAAGATACGCTGTTTTAGACTGGTTGCTCAGTCGGTAGGTGGTTCGTAGGCAAAGTCGGGGAAGCGGCCACCAGAAACAAGGTCATTTGCTTCAAACGCTGCCCGTCGCTCAACCGATTTCAAAGATGGAATAAACGGGCCCCGCTGCTGTCTGCTCTCCCGTTCCGGCTGCAACAACATTGTTTAGCCATAGATATTGTTCCGCGCCGGACTCAAGTCTTGCTGATATCGCTAACGAATATTCTTCGGGTTTCAGCAGCGCGCCTTTTGCAAATCGGGCCATGGCGTCGGGTTGCGCCAGAAACCGGCCTTGATAGTTGAGATAAATCATCGCCCCGTCGTCTGTCTGGAGCGGTAGGCGCACATCAATTTCCATAACGCCATTCGGCCGGTTGATCACCCAATCGGCACCAGGCAAGACTTTGCCGTTCAACCGATCGCCAGAGAAACGTCCTCCGGTAACCGGAGCAATGCGGCGCAATCCAGCCGGTGTCTGGCCGATTACCATCATGCCCGCAAAGTCGACCGACAGGGTCAAATCCATCAGATGTTCGTGCTTCAGTTGTGTCATGAAGGTATCTTTTCTGTTGCTCCACCGGGCTAGCCGTAAGCGTTACAGCTTATGCCCGGTCCGGTCTCGCTTGGTGTCGAGGTAAAATTCATTGTGCGGATTGGCATCAATCTTGACTGGCAGGCGTTCTTCGACGGTCACACCAGATGCTTCCAACCCTTCCACCTTTTCCGGATTATTGGTCAGCAATTTGACCTTCGGTATGTTGAGCAGTTCCAGCATCCGGGCAGCAATCGAAAAATCTCTGGCATCAATGGCAAAGCCCAGACGTTGGTTCGCATCGACCGTGTCAAAGCCCTGATCCTGTAGCGCATAAGCGCGGAGCTTGTTGATCAGTCCGATCCCGCGCCCTTCCTGCCGCAAATATAAGAGCACTCCCCATGTTGCCTCGCCCATTTGTTCCAGTGCTGCGTGGAGTTGCGGACCGCAGTCGCATTTGAGGCTGCCGAGAACGTCGCCGGTCAGACATTCGCTGTGCAGACGCACCACCGGGGTGCTGCTGTCGCGCTTGCCGACGACCAAGGCGATATGATCGGTGGCATCGGCGTCGCTGCGAAAGCCGTAGATATGCGCTTCTGCATTGGCCGCGACCGGGAGTCGGGCATGGGCGCTAATCGTCAAGGCAGCCGAATCGGCATAAGCAGCGGCATCCTCCGCTTGGACAATATCCTCCGCATCATCGACAATCACGAACGCCGGAAGTAATCCGCCCTGACGCGCCAGTTCCATCGCTGCGGTAGCGGCTTTCGGGTTGCTCAGCATCTCGCTGCGGAACGGGCCCTTCATCGGATATTGCATGTCGAGCACCGGATCGACGATAGCGATAATCTCCGCAGCGCTGACGGGCGCGGGCAGGCTGATCTGGATCGGCAGGTTCGGGTCGGCCGCGGCAAACTGGTTAAGCAGCTTGAGCGTCGCTGCGCGGCTGGCGGAAATGAGTATGGAAATGGTCCCGGATGAGGGCAGGGCCTCCTCCAGATTACCGGTCTCGACCGGCAGCAGGTTCAGCTGCATGCCATCGGCTACGACGCCAGCCGGCCAGCCGCGTCGAAGTGCGTCAATCGCACGGGCCGCTCGGCGAGCGCCAGCCTTTCGGGCCTCGTCCTTTCGGCCCCCATCGAGAGGCGCTGCGTTCAAAATTCGAATTCCGTGATCAGCGGCGCGTGATCCGATGGCTTGCCCCAGCTGCGCGCGTCTTCGAGGACGGAATGGCGGACTGCCTTGTCGCCCAGTTCCGGGCTGACCCAGACATGGTCGAGCCGGCGGCCCTTGTCCGATGCCCGCCAGTCCTTGGCGCGATAGCTCCACCAGGTGAACAGGCGCTCGGGATCGGGGATCAGCTTGCGACCCACATCGACCCAGCCATGCGCGTCGCGCATCGCGTACAGATGGTCGATCTCGATCTGGGTGTGGCTGACGACCTTGAGCAAGGCCTTGTGGCTCCAGACATCGGATGCCAGTGGCGCGACGTTGAAGTCACCCATCAGGATCGTCGGTTCCTTGAGATTGGCAGACCATTCGGTCATCCGTCCGAAGAAATCGAGCTTCTGGCCAAATTTCGGATTGATCTCGCGATCGGCGATTTCGCCACCGGCAGGAATATAGACATTCTCGATTCTGACGCCATTTTGCAACACCGCACCGACATGGCGCGCTTCGCCATTGTCTTGCCAGTCGAACCGTTCATCCTTGTGCAGCGGTACGCGGCTGATGATGGCGACGCCATGGTGCATCGGCTGACCGTTCAGGATCATATGATTATAACCGAGCCGCCGGAACATTCCTTCGGGAAATTGGTCATCTCGCACTTTGGTTTCCTGCAGGCACAGGACATCGGGGGCTTCCTCGGTCAGGAAACGTTCGACGATATCGAGGCGGGCACGGACGCTGTTAATATTCCAGCTAACGATTTTCAGGGTATCACTCATGGTGAGCCTGATAGCCACGCTCGCTCAGAAACCCAAGCCTAAAGGCGATGAAGATGGTCGGTAATTTTTGCTGGGCGGGGAAAGTAAAACCCCCACCTCCGGGGGCATTAAGGAGGTGGGGGCTAACTCGCGTTCGTCACGCATAGGATGGGTTGAGACTTGTTTCATCAGGTAACAGGGGGAAAACCTGACTGTCTCTTCTCATCCTGTGTTCGGTTATAGTCCGGTGTTTCTGTCGGGAATATGAACGAAATAAATATCATATTCTGCTGATCGGTAGCCCGTCTCGGTTCATCGCTTGGCACGACTTTTCCGCCGCGGATCATCCCAGTTGAAGCTGCTATTGGAGACAGGAACGCCGAATTTCTGGTTGGACAGGCGGATCGACGTACGATTATTTTTTGAATCCAGCGAAACCCAGCCATCCAGGCTCAATCCACCAGGTGCACCGGGTTTCTTGGTGAAAACCATCGTGATTATGCCATATTCAGGCCGCTTGGGATCGCTCATTTCGACGCTCAATACATCGGGATTGCGAGTCGGAACGATTTTGCCATATTTTGACAGGTCCCGTTCCGGATTGAGCAGCGCCGCGAGCGGGCTGTTGCTGATCGGCCAGCGCTGGACCTGGTTCACGTCATAGTCGATCAGGGTCAGGGCTTTTCCGTCTCCGACGATCAGCAGATTGGCGTCCTTCTGATATTGGAAGCGAATCTTGCCGGGTTGCTTGATGATGAGTTTACCGGTCAGCAATTGGCCGCTGCGATCAGTCTGGCTGAAATTCGCGGTCATTGTCGACATGGAACGCAGGTGGGAGGAAACTTTTGCCAGACTATCATTTGGGCTTTGCTGGGCGGACGCTGGCAGACTCGCCGTCAGGACGAGAGGCGCAGCGATCAAGGCGAAACCATATTTCAACATTACAAAAACTCCAGATTATCCAGATATCCGCCTAGCCAGTGACGATTGAACAACGGCTTAATCACTCTGTCAGCAAAAAGACCGTATGCTTGCCCCTAAAGCGGCTCGCCATTTTGATCGCGCAGCACTTCTCGGCGTCCGATATGGTTGGGCGGGCTGATAAAATCATCCTCTTCCATCCGGTCGATAATCCGGGCGGCAGTATTATAACCGATCCGCAATTGCCGCTGCAGCCAGCTGGTCGAGACTTTCTGGCTCTCGAAGACGATCTGGCAAGCCTGCGTATATTGCCGGTCTTCCTTGCTGTCGCTCAGATCGGCGCCATCGAGGGCAAAACTGCCATCTTCCGGTTCT
>TARA_R110000824_G_scaffold50745_1_pt1 | contig 11623 bp, 12 predicted proteins | sample TARA_R110000824 | Tara Oceans TARA_R110000824 (sample SAMEA4397747) | marine metagenome | biome: Polar Biome; feature: [MES] marine water layer (ENVO:01000295) within the mesopelagic zone...; material: water (ENVO:00002006), including particulate matter (ENVO:01000060) such as...... | reverse complement strand
GCTAGAAGTTCTTGGGCAGATCGTGGAGTTTATGATGAGCCTTATGCTGCAGAGTTTGAATCAGGTGATACAACAACAAGTATTTCTACTATCAATGGACTTAAAGCAGGACGTACTTTTATTTATGCACATGAAGTAGGATCAAATGATGATGGAGCTGCAATGTTAGCTCATATAGAATCAGGTGATGTTGATATTGCAGATGGTGATCAATTTATGTCTATATCTAGAGTTATACCTGATTTTAAATCACAATCTGGAACTGTAGATCTAACATTAAAAACAAGACCTTATCCTGCTGGAACTCAAAAGTCTCATGGTTCTTTTAATATAACAACTAGCACAACAAAAAAAGATACAAGAATTAGAGGTAGACAACTTTCTGTAAGAGTTGAAAGCGATGCTATTGATGATGATTGGAGATATGGTACACTTCGATTAGATATTAAAGCGGATGGATCTAGAGGACTATAATGGCAAAGATACAAATACCTAGATTACCTCAAGCTGCTCAAGAGTACAGTCAAGCACAAATGAATACAATGATACAGACTCTTGATCAAATGATATTTTTACTTAATAATAGTTACACGCCTGAAATATTACGTGAAGAAGACGAACAAATAACATGGTTTTTAGGATAGATGGCAAACGTATATACTAATTATAAAGCTAATTTATCAACAACAGCGTTGACTACGATTTATACTGTAGGAACAGCAACAAGTGCTCTTCTTAAATCTATTCGAGTGTCTAATCAAGATACTGAAAACAATTGTAATATTTCATTGTTTTTAGTTGATTCTAGTGGTGTTAGTTATCCTCTAGAGATAGATAGAAACATACAAGCTAAACGCTCTCAAGAGTTGTTAGCGACAGGAAATATGGACCAGGGATCATCAGATTCTGCTATTGGCTCACCTACACCTATAGTTTTTAAAGAATCAGAGATTTTAAAAGCTCAGGCACAAAATGGTGGTGATTTAACAGTGATTGTAAGTGTCCTAGAAATAACATAATGTATTGCAAAAGGAGTGATAAATGAGTATAAATGAAGATACAATCGTGGTCGCTGGGAAGAAGGTTCCTAACGTTATAGATGTAGAAAGTTCTACAACTATTAAACACGCCTCAACAGGGAAGGTGTACGAGTCAGAAGACGAAGCTACATCAGATGTCAATGACCCTGCTACCGAAACAACTGAATCTGATATAAAAAGAGATGTTGCTATTTCGGTCAATAAATTGCCTGATATATTTGGAGGAACGAATTAATTATGACTCAAGGACTTGGGGTTTTTCAAGAGCAAGTATCTAAAATTGCTGACTTAGGACGATACGAAGATACCTATATTGCACACGTCGCTGAAGGCGAAACAGTTGTGCCAATGGATGTATTAGATTCTAATCCTCGGTTAAAAGCTTTACTCTTTAATCAAATGTTATCTATGGGCATTGACCCAGAGCGTTACATTGTAGGTAACGAACTCAACTCAATTAATCCTGTTACAGGACAACCTGAATTTTTTCTTAAAAAGATATTTAAAAGTGCTAAGAAGGCACTTAAAAAAGTAGCACCTTACGCAGGTACTATCGCAGGAATCATGGGCCTTGGCCCAGGGTACTCAGCTTTGATTGGTGCAGGTGTACCACTGTTAGCGGGTCAAGGAGCAGGATCAGCTCTTGCAGGTGGTCTTGGTGGTTATGGTGCGGGTAGAGCATTTGGTACAAGTATGTTTGCAAGTAAATTACCTAAACAAGAAATGTTAAGTAAAATACCTGGTTTTGGAAGTATACCTGGTAAAAATGAATCAACATATTTAAATTTTCAAGAAAACTTATCTGGAAAAAAGGCTTCAGATATAAGTTTTAAAGATCGAGAAGCAGCAATTATGAATAATGCAAAACTAGATGATGTACAGAAAGTCAAACAAATTAATGCGGCTAAACAATTATATTCAAAAGGTATTTTTAGTAATCCTGCCTCTATAGCTACATTAGCTGCAACAACAGCACCTTTACTTATGTCAGGTTTGGGTGAAGATAAACCAATGGGAAAACCTCCTGGGTTCTATGATATTCAACCTCAAAGCCCTTGGTATGGTAGCTTTGGTACTATTCAAAGAGCTTACGGTGGTGATATTGATTATGAAGAAGCTTATGCAGACGGAGGCCTGTCAAGCTTAGATGAGTTTCCAAGAATGAATGGTCAGATATCAGGACCAGGTGGACCTAAAGATGATTTAGTACCTGCAATGTTAAGTGACGGAGAGTTTGTAATGACAGCTAGAGCTGTAGAAAACGCAGGAGGGCCACAAGCCATGTATAATTTAATGAATAGACTAGACCCTGATTCTTCAACAGGAACGGGAGTAATGTAATGGCTGACGATACACTAACACAATATTCGAGACTTGCCCCTTACATAGAAGAAAGAGGTAAACAATTACTATCTGCAACATTTGGTGATCCTAATGCTGTTCAACAAACAGGTGAATCTAATGAGGATTTTCAAGCAAGAAAACTAGGTAGAGCAGGTGTTGCTCAACAGGTTCCTGCTTTTCAAGTTGCAGGACTTACACCTCAGCAACAACAAGCTATGGCAATGTCTAGCCAGGGGATTGGTCAATATCAACCTTTCTTAAATCAAGCTTCAGGAACAATAGGCCAAGGTATTTCAAGTATAGCAGGATCTCAAGGTATGTTTGCCCCAACTGCAGAAGGCATACAATCTTACATGGATCCTTATCAACAGAATGTAACTCAAAATGCTTTAGCAGAATTAGATAGACAAGCTATGTTACAACAACAAGGTATGAATGCACAACAAATTGGTGCAGGTGCGTTTGGCACTGAACGTGGAGGTATACAGAATGCTGAAATGGGCAGAAACTTATCTGATATTAAGTCAAGACGTATCTTCGAAGACATGTCTAGAAACTTTCAACAAGCACAACAAACAGCTCAACAGTCATTTGAAGCACAACAAGGAAGACAAGCTAACGCTGGTCAAATGTTAGGTCAATTAGGTGGTCAACAAGCAGGTCTTGGTCAACTTGGTCAAAATTTATATGGAGCAGACGTAGCCAACTTATTACAATCAGGAGCCTTGGGTCAAACACAAGGTCAAAATGTATTAGAAGCACAGAGACAAACACAACTATTACAAAATCAAGAACCTTTCCAAAGATTATCATTTGCTTCTGGTATCTTAACTGGTACTCCTGCTTCACAAATGAGTGTTCAACAACAACCCTCTACAAATCCTTTAATGCAGGTTGCAGGACTAGGGATCATGGGCCTCGGAGCATACAAAGGATTAAACGTACCTAATTTAGTATAACATGAGTGTATTAGACCGTAAATTATTTAGAGGTGGAGTAGCTAAACTTAAACACGGTGGTAGCCCTAATATTGATCACGAAACAGGTCAATTAAAATCTGGAACTAATGTGAGTGCAGAAGGTATAGCGGCAGGTATGGCAGAATTTGAGCCTTTTATGCAGCGTTTTACAGATAAAATGTATCCTGAAAAAAGCGAAACACAATTAAGACAAGAAGCAGAATCTATTTTTGATACTGATTTTTCTGGACAACGTGCTTTGATAGATCAACAAAGACAAGAAGATGTTGCTAGTTCTTTAATTAGTTTTGGTGCAAGATTAGCAGGTGGTAGAGGTAAAAGTTTAGATATATTATCAGCTGCCGCAGCTCAAACAGTTCCTGAAATATCTGCTATGAGACGATCTACAAGACAACAAGAAGCTCAACTTGTACAACAAGAACAACAATCAAAGAAACAAGTATCTCAATATGTGTTAAATCAACAACAACAACGTGAACTTAATAAAGCAAATGCTTATTCTACTTTTACGTTTAATAATTTAGGATTTTTATTTGATGTTGAAAAAATGAAAAAACAACAAGACTTAGATAATGAAACTACTATAAACAATCAATTTAATACACAAACGCAACAATTTGAACAAATAACAATGCAGACACTGTTAGATGATTTAAAAAAACCTAGGAATGAAAGAATATATAGAGAAGATGATAGTTTTGATTTACCATTTTTAGCTTGGGATAATGAATGGCAATCTAATAGATATTTTGATTTTAAATCTGATTGGGTATCAGCAAACGAAAAAAATCCTGGAAGATTTAGTGAAAAAAAAGATATGGCTGATTTAGAACCTGTAAAAACATTACAGTATGCTTCTTACAGAGATCCTCAATCAGGAAATATGATTAGTCAACCTGTAAGAGTTATGAAAGATGGAAGATATCAAATTATTAAAATGAAAGAAGATGGCACTGGTCCAAGTTTATTACCATCAGGACAAGTTGAATGGCAATATGCAGGAGCAGTAACTCCAAGTATAGCACCTAGAACAGATGTTGAAACAACAGAAATTGGAGTAGGTAAGTCTAAAATGCAACTTGAAATATTTGCAGGTATACAACAATTTGATGCAAGTATTGATGCTATTGATACTGTTATGAGAAATTTAACAGATAAGAAAACAAGAGCAGGTCTTGTTGGTACTATTTTTGAAACAGAGCAGAAGTTAACAGGTATGATTTCTGATTTAATGTCTGTTAATGATAGAAATGCAATTGTAGAATTTGTTACTAAAGATCTTGGTGTTGCTTCATTATCAGATAGTTTAAAACAACAGATTCTTGATTCAAATAGTGAATTTTCTACTGATGGTTTTTTTGATGATATAGGTAGTGTTGAAGGTATCACTGATTTTGCAGAAGGTTTTGATCCTGCATTTGCAGAAAACAGAGTTCTTGTTAACGCTATTGCTTATTCTGTGGCTAGAGCTCGTAAAAAGACAGGTCGATTAAACTTAGATGACGTTAGAGCAGCTAGAGAAAGTTTAACATTACAAGGTTTTACAAGTGCTGATACAGTTTTATCTGGTTTAAGTGCGGTTAGAAAAGAATTATATACAGCAAATGAAGATTTAAAGGTACAATTTACTTCTGATATGGTTGGAGGTGTTTATCCTTCTGGTTATAAAGGTCATGTTTCTTTTGATGCTGATAATTTTCCTTCTGTGATAATGGTAGATGGTCAACCAACTGTTAATTTAAAAGGACTAGGAGTGACCCCTAATTAATGGAATCTCAAGTAAATAAAATTTATGGTAAAGCTTATAAGGAATGGTTAGAAAAAAACTATCCTGATAATTATGAAGCTAAATATGGTAAAAAGAAACCTGTGTCAAAGTTAAAAAAAGTTGTAAGAGGATCTGCTCTTGCTGCAGCAACTTACGAGTTAGCGAAAGAAGTTTTAAAAATAGAAGATGCAGGAGTTGGATCTACTATGATACCATATGATACTAAATCTAGAGAAATGCATAGACAAGAAGTAATCAATGCTAATATTCCTAAGGTGTCTTATGATGATAAAGGCAAACTTGTTCTTACACCAGGAAATGATATTAATTTAAAAGAATATCTTCCTTACAAAAAAGTAATAAATAGTGATATACCTAAAGTTCCTGGTCAATCTGAAAATGTAGAAGGAGTAGATTATGTATGGGTAGATCCTCTAGATGATCAATTTGGTTCTGTTGAACATTATGATGATTCCGATAAATATCAATTAACAGAATTTGGTTATGTTAATAAATCAGATTTACAAGATCCTCTTTATACAAAGATACCTAGTGCATACAAAACTCTTAAATCTTTTGTTCCTCCTGAAACAAGAAAACAAATTAAAGAAGTATCCGATGCATTAGTTTATTCAGCAACAGGTGGGAGGTATCCAAAGTAATGGAAATTTGGAGTTATAATGAAGCTTTTGGTCCAGGAGAAAATTGGGATGCTCAATATGGAAAAGGATTTGGAGCCGCTTTAGAAGAGTTTTATGGTAAAAAAGATATTCTTATTGAAGTTCCTGACAAAACAAAATTTTTAAACTTAACCGATTCTAATAATGAACCAAGAGATATAGAAACACTTCAACAAGAACAAAATATATTAAATGAGATTATAAAACAAATTAGAACAAAAAATAAAATTTCTGACAAACCTTTAAATACTCTATCAAAAGAAGATATTATTTTGCAAAATGAATTATATCAACAAGCACTTAATGCTGAAAAAGAAAAACGTATGATAGATGATCCCATAGCTGTTCTTACAAGTGAATGGCAAAAAAAATATGAAAATGATAAAAGAGGTCTTTTAACTTTTTTTACAGGAAAAGGAACTCAAGACGAAAAAGGTTTATATGGAACTACCATAGATGCTTTTCGAGGTGAATCTGGTGTAGAAGAGTACAAGCAACTTGTTGGTGACGGAGTTGCAGGTGTATCATCTTTCGCTGTTGATGTCATGCCTGAGATTAATAAATCCAATGTATCTATAGCAGGAGAATTTTTAGGAAATGTTCCTTTATATTTTTGGGATAGAAAATATATACGTAATGCTGTTATGAATCCAAAAAAATATCCAATGGATGCAGGTAAATTAACATTAACTGCTGGAGCAGGAGCATATACAGCTGCTCTCGCATATGATTATGTCTCCAATCAAATAAGAGCAAAAAAAGGATTACCTGATCCAAGGTTTAGTACAGATCCAGATCTTGTTAATTTTCAAAATGGAATTGATGCAATGGTATTTACAGGTGGAGCGGCAGGACTAGATGCTATATTTAGAACTATGAAACCAATGGCAAGATGGGCTTATGGTGTCAAAGAAGGTAAAGATTCTGGCGAACTAGCAAAAGTTATTTTAAATAAAAAAGCTCCTTTTGGAATTTCTAATGTTTCTGATAAAGCTTGGGCACAATGGTATGGTAGAGTTGTAGGTGTGTTTCCTTTTGTAGGTACCCCTATAAGACAAGCAAAAGGAAAACAAGCATGGTGGGCTGATCAACAATTGTCTGCAAGTTTAAATGAGTTAGCTCCTTTAACAAGTGCTATGGATGCAGGTGTATTTTTAACAAAAGAATCTCAAGACAAATTTGGAAAATGGGCGGGATTAAATAGTCAATTTTACGAAGATTTCTTTGCAAAAGCAAAAGCGTTGGACGATGCAATGCCTACAGGAGACTACAGGCAAAAAGAAGGATACATTCCTATGTTTAGAACAAAGCAACTTGCAGCAAAGTTTTTAGAAGATTCAAAAAAGAAAATACGATTGGGTGAACCTTATGTTGAGGGCTTACCAGATCAAATAGGTGGGGTAGAAAATTTAAGTAATTTTGAAAAATTTATAATACAGCAAGCAAGACTACCAGAGTATATTAATGCGACTGAGTATAGAAGTTTACAAAGACAGTTTAACAATCTATGGGGAGAATTTACTAGTTCTGTTGGTGTTAAAGATGGTGATGCAATTTCAGGTCAAGCACATGATTTTAAAAAAGCTATGAACCATGATTTTAATACTACTCAAGAGTGGAGACAGCTTGCTGATGAAGGTTTGAATACACAAATGAATTATATTAAAGAATCTTTATCGAGAGCTAACGTAAACTTTGGTAAAATGGCAAATATTTATGAGAGTCCTGTTGCACAAGTATTTAAATTAGTAGATCAAAATATGTTTACAGCAGGATCTGTACCAAAACCAGGAATGATTTATAAAGATCAACTTGCAAACCAAATTTTTGATACTTTTTTTACAAGACCTAGTGCTGATGCTATGACAGATTTATCTGAAATAATTACAAGAAGCTACGATAACCCAAAAGAAGATGCTATTAATATTGCAGCTAGAACTTTTATTACAAAAGCTTGGAATCAATCCTCTGATGTAATACCATATAATAAAAAAACAGGAGCTGTAGAAAACTATAAGGTTCAACAAAAACAATTTGATGCTGAAGCAGGAACAACCACTTTAAGTAAAGATGTAATAAATGTTAATGTTTTTAATCCTGGTAAACTTAGAAGTGTTTTAAAAATGGGCACAAAAGATGGGGATCAATTTTTAGAAGCTATGTTTGCAGAAACTTTAGGTAAAGATGGAAAAAAACTTGGTAAGGCAGGAGCTAAAGCACATTTACAACAGATTAATGAATTATTAGATCTATCTGAAATCGGTTATAAGACAAAGATACCTGAAACTGCTCAATTTGTTGCTCGTCGTGCTGTTTTAGCAGGTGTAGGTGGATTATCTGGTGCATTTTTAGTATCAGGAGCGGATCTTTCACCTGCGGCTGGACTAGGAATAGCTCTTCTTGCTCGTCATCAAGCTAAAATTTTATCCGATCCACAAGCCTTGAAAAATTTAATGGCAGGTATGTTTTCAACTGATATAACTTCTACTATGAGAAAAGCTAATATTATTCGTGTTGCAAGAACAGTATTAGGAGATGAGCCTGATGTACCTGAAAACTTAGATTTTGATGATATTGAAAGTATTACACAATATCTTACAGGTAAAAAATATCAATTAACAAAAACTAACGCAAATGTTTCCCCGGCTCCCGGAGCACCAAAAGAACTTAAAACTTTTGGACCTAAGTTTCCTCAAAAAAATCCTCCTGCACAAGGAACTGAAAGAATTAAACTCGATGAAATGAGAAGTCAATCAAACAATGTATCAGGTGAAATTAAAACTAAACCTATGGCAAGTAATATGTCATCTCCTATCAGGCCTTTAGGTGGAGCACAACGAGGTCAGTTAAATCCACAACAGCGTGCGGCTTTAGCAAGTGGTAATGTATACGGAGCTATTGCAACAGCTAAACGTGGTGGTGCTATATATAGAGATGGAATTATGAATTTATCAAGAAGAAGGAGATCCTAATGGCAACTATGATGGAAAGAATTGCAGCAGGAGCTGATAAAATGAGAAATAGAGACAAGTCTCTTAAAACAGCTAAAAGTTTTCAAAAAAAGAAAACAAAAAAAGATTTAAGAAGAGCTCCTGCTACGGTTGCAGGTGGTTTTAATCAAAGTAAAGAAAGTTTAATACAAAAAGCTGTAGATGAAGCGAGACAAAAAGATGGAATAGATTCTCTTGGAGTTTTAAAAGCTGCAAAAGCAGCTGAAAATAATAAAACACTTTTTGGTAGTGATTATAGCACTCTTCTTAGAGATTCAATTAAAAATAAATATGGTGCACAAAGAAATATTTTTGAAATGTTAAAAGGAGTTAAACCTGGCGAAGGTAATCAAATGACACCTGAAGGTAGAATGATGTACAAGGCTCTTGGATCAGGGACTAGTCAATTTGGAGATGCAATGGATTTTGCTAGTAATTTTGGTATTCTAGGTGCTTTAAAAAATTTAGTGCCAGGTAAATCTTTTGAAGATATGACAATAGAAGAACGATTAGCTCAAATGCAAAGAATGGAAGAACAAAAAAGAATACAAGATGCAAAGGATTCAAGAGAACAACCAAATAATATAAATCAAAATGAAATTATTCCTAATCTTAATCCTAGTGAAGTTAACGTAGCGGCTCAACAACCTATAGATAGCACCAATATGATTACATTTTTTAATCCTGAATTAGGTAAATATGTAACAGGAACATATCAAGATTATCTACCTTTTGCTCAAGCAAAAGACGGAGGAATAATAAAATTAGCTAATGGTGGACCTCCTGAAGAAATGAGTGTTCCTGATTTAAATTCTTTTAGACCAGGAGAGGTTATGAGTAACCCAGGTGGCATGCCATACATGGATCAAGAGACAGGTGAAATGCTTAGTTCACAAGATTTAAGAGAAGATTTAGATGATGTTAATAGAATAATGCCTGATTCAGGTATAGCAAAATTATTAGGTAGATTTCAAAAAGAAGCTGACATTGCTTCAAATACAAATGAAACTAGACAGTTTTTAACAAACGGAATAGGATTATTTTACAATAAAAATACAAGACAAAGTGAAGTTCACGATATGTCTAATCCTGAATCTAAAGAAATGCTTATGAAGGGTATTTTAGAATTTGAAAAAGAAATTACATCAGAACAAGAAATGTTTCCTCCTTCTTTAGAAGCAGATTATCGTAATATGGAAGATTTTACTATTCCAAAAGCTCCTAATAGAATGTCTAGCGAGCCGGGGATCACGAGTATTCCAGGAGCTGATAGGGTTATAGAGGGAACAACAATGGAAGATGTTAATATTCCGTCAGATATGAGACCAGGTATGGAAACTAATGATCCAATGCTTAGATATCCTGAAGATTCCAACAGGCAAGAAATGCTATTTGCATCAGAACCTCAACAAGCTGGAGAGGGCTTAGGTAGTATCATTATAGATGCAATAAGAAGATCAGTTGAAAATGGAAGCATGACACCAAGAGAAGGTGAAATAGCTATTCAAAATATGTTAGAAAGTATGGGTCCAAAACAAATAGATTTATTTACAGGAGCTAGAGGTGGTATTATAGGATTAGGTCATGGTGGTATGTCAAATCCTATGGACATGCAGGCTATGGATGATATGATGTTTAAAGATCCTGAAGACGGTGAGGAATGGGAATACAATGTTTAAATTTACTTTTAAAGATTCAGTATGGTTTATAGGTATTATTGCATCTTTAGGTGTTACATGGGGTATGTGGTCAGAAAGATTACAAGCCGTAGAGGTCAAAGCTGATTCTGTTGCACAAATGCAACAAGACATTGCTATTATTAAAGAAAAATTAGAATGGATGGAAGAATATATGATTAAAACATACGAAGATAATTCAAGGGTTAATTGGTAATAAAATGGGTATATTTGGATTAGCAAAAAAAGGGTTTGGTCTTTTAGGTAAGAAAAAAAAGCCTTTGGAAAGTAAAACTTATAAAAAACTTAAAAAAAGGGAAAGAGATGATGCTATTTTTAAAGGTGTACTAGGTGGCGGTGCTCTAACAGGTTATGTTGGCATTAGACTAGAAACAGAAAGAAAAAAAAATCCTGATATAAACTATACAGGTGAAAATTTAAAAAAGAAAAACAAAAGGAAAAAGCCATAATGGATATGATAAGACTTTTGAAATCTGTGCGTGCTAGTGAAGGATATCGCAATATGGTGTATTTAGACACGCTAGGCAAGAGAACTGTGGGAGTCGGACATCTTTGCGTAGAAGACTTTTGGGAAGATAATAAAGAATATGAAGAAGATTTTTTAATGGAAATATTAGAAAAGGATTTAGAAAACGCTATTTCAGGTGCAGAAGAACTTTTGCAAGGATGTGAAGTTGATGATTTATGTAGAGAATTAATTGTAGAAATGGTATTTCAAATGGGGAAAACAGGCGTATCCAAGTTCCCTGCTATGTGGCGTGCGTTAAAATCTAAGCCACCTCAATATAAAACAGCTTCAATTGAGATGCTTGATTCTAGATGGGCAAAACAAACTCCCAACCGAGCTAAATCTATGGCAAAGAAAATGAAAAGTTTAGAGTAGTGACCCCTGAAAGATTTTTATACAAGTTTTTTTTAATTGTAGAAAAAATATTTAAAAAAAATTTTCTTTTAATTAGTATTTTAGTTTTATTTACAACTGTAGTTGTAGTTACAGATACAAGAGCAGCAGACTCAAATACTGTATCGTCAACCGTTGTTACAAATAACACACCACCAACTGCAAATTCTCCAAGCGTGGTGGTCAATAATTCAGATGTATGTACGAGTGGATATTCTGGAAG
>TARA_R110000824_G_scaffold143199_12_pt1 | contig 11626 bp, 10 predicted proteins | sample TARA_R110000824 | Tara Oceans TARA_R110000824 (sample SAMEA4397747) | marine metagenome | biome: Polar Biome; feature: [MES] marine water layer (ENVO:01000295) within the mesopelagic zone...; material: water (ENVO:00002006), including particulate matter (ENVO:01000060) such... | reverse complement strand
CTCATAACTATATGCGTGTATTACGTGAGAGCAACCAGTCTTACGTGTGCTGTGGGATTCTATACAATCATGGATCACCCCTTAGAGGTGAGAACTTCTTTGAGAGGAAGGTAACTAAATATGTCGGAGACCTCTGTAACTTCATCTATAAAAATCTGGGTAATGCAGAAGATGTGGTCTTTATGGATGAGAACCTTGAGCTTAACGGGGTGCTATTTCCAAAACTACGATTGGGTGATCTTTCAACTTATCGTGATATGGGACATAGCAAAGACTATGTAAAGGCAATGTGGGCGATGCTCCAGCAGGATGAGCCAGAAGATTTCATTATCTGCACTGGAGAGACCTTCCAGATGAAGGATATTGTTAATGAGGCGTTCACCTTCGTCGGGCTGGATTATAAAGATTATATTGTCATTGACCCTAAGTTCTTCAGACCGCGAGAAGTAGAGTATCTGCGAGGAGATTGCAGCAAAGCCAAGGCTAAGCTGGACTGGACTCCAGAGTACACGATGTCACAGATGATCCAGGAGATGGTTGATCACGATCTAGAGTGGGCGAGTGAGGGTAGAAACTATGGTTAAGCAGATAACTTTATTTTTCCAGTCAACCAGAATCTCTTTTATGGGTATGGACGCAGACCACATTAGAGCACGGCGATACGATTTTTCACAGTTTGGTGATGTTATTGGGGGAGAGGGTGAGGGCTGGGAAGTTGTTGCATGGGGAATGGTCGCCCCAATAGGAAAACCGATTAAAGAAAATCTAGGTAGGATGATGTAATGGGCAGACGACCACTTCCTCGACGTTATTCTCCCTATGTTCAAAAACCAGACCGAGTAGAATCCGAAAAATTCAAACAGATCAAGAAGGATGTGAAGCGTAGGGACAAGTGTGTCTGTACGCTTTGCGATAAATATAGGAAGGGCGGTGAGGTCCATCACATTAGGAACTGGGCCAATAACGCACGCCTTCGTTACGACGAGAAAAACTGCTGTTGGGTTTGCTACAAGTGCCACAACCAGTACCTTAAGGGCAACGAAGACAGCTACATTGTAATACTTACCGAGAAGGTAAGGACAAAATATGAGTGACTTTACTATAGTAGAAGACACCAGAGAGCGTAAGCCTTGGAGCTTCAGTTTCTTTGGAGCAGATCAAGTACGTAGAAAAGTAGATACCGGCGATTATACCATCGAGGGATATGAAGGCGATATCACTATTGATAGAAAGCGTAACGTAGACGAGTTGTACATGAACCTCTTCAAGGAGTACTCTCGATTTAAGCGGGAAATGGAACGAATGGAGGGAATGGAAGCTTACATTTTGTGTGAGTTTCCATATTCTCATATATTGACCTTCCCAGATACCATGCCTCTAGTGTGGTGTACGACAGCAAAGAAGAAGGTCCCCATGAAGTTACGCTTCACATCGGAGCACATTATTGATCGCGTAGAGACCATCACAAAGCGACACGGTGTTATATTCTTGTACAACGACACCAGACGAGAAGCAGAGTCTCAAGCGTTCAAAATACTGAAAGAATTTTATGAAAAAAATCAATCTGGTGGGGCATAGATACGGTAGACTCACTGTTGTTTCAGAAGACCCAAAACGCATCAGTAATAAGATATGCTGGAGATGTCTGTAGAACAGTTTGAGGAGTTTTTAGAAATGGAACGGTCAGAGGTATGAAGAAACTAAGAAACGCTACGCGAGAAGAAAAAGCCAAAATTGAAGACGCGTGGTTAAACATCGATATCAGAGACGATTATATTCTCAACCCCCTAAAAGATATTCCTGAGGCCGCAGTCGAGGAGCCGTACATATTTTTTTCATATGCGATGGGACGCCCACAGTATTTTGCAGCCTTCTGCAAGTACGTGATGAATATTGATATGTTGCCTTTTCAGTCAGTGATCCAGGCTAATCTGTACAATTACAAGTTTCCCATGCTGATCGCCTCTCGTGGTGGATCAAAGAGTTGGAGCCTTGGACTGTACTGCCTATTACGTATGGTATTCATGCCCAATCGTAAGATCATTGTTTGTGGAGCTGGTTTCCGACAGTCAAAACTTATCTTCGAGTACATGGACGGCTTCTGGCAGAACGCCCCATTACTACGTGACATGGTGAATGATACCAAGGTGGGCGGGTTTAAAGACACTGACATGTGGAGATTCCTCATGAATGGTGGATACACAGCCTGTCTTCCTGTAGGTACCGGGGATAAGATTCGTGGACAACGAGCCAATGACTTAATCGTAGACGAATTCTCATCCATTAACCCAGCCATCTTTGAAACGGTTATGGCAGGATTCGCGGCGGTAAGTTCTGATCCGTTTGGTAACTCTGCACGAGCAGCTGCCAGACATGAAGCAGAACGATTAGGTATTGAGCTGGAGTTTGATACGTCGAAGGATATCATTAAATCAAACCAGATTGTGATCTCAGGTACGGCGTACTACTCCTTCAATCACTTCGCTGCGTATTGGAGACGATGGAAGGCCATCATTAACTCCAAAGAAGACCCCAAAGCACTAGAAGAGCATTATCCAGCCGGAATCCCAAAGGATCTAAACGCTGAGGATTATTCTATTATCAGAATCCCAGTTGAGCTGATCCCCGAAGACTTCATGGATATGGGCCAGATTGCCCGAACCAAAGGATCTATTAATGCTGGTGTGTACGCAAACGAGTACGGGGCTGTATTCAGTGCTGACTCTGATGGGTTCTTCCGTCGTACTCTGATTGAGTCATGTATTGCACACCCAGGCAAGATTTACAAGAACAAAGAGGACTGCTACTTCGAGCCTAGGATTTATGGTGATCCAGACCTGAAGTACGTTATGGGTATTGATCCGGCATCTGAGAACGATAACTTCTCCATAGTCCTTCTGGAACTTAGGGAGGGACATCGTAGACTCGTCTATTCTTGGACAACTACTAGAAAGAATCACCAGGCTCGCCTTAAGAACAAGCTAGTTGCGGAGCATGACTTCTACAGCTACGTGAACCGTAAGGTTCGAGACCTAATGGAGCGGTTCGACGTTGAACATATCATTATCGACTCTCAGGGTGGTGGCTATGCTGTGATTGAAGCCTTCAAGAACGAGGGTAACATGAAAGAGTATGAGCGAGCAATCCTAGAGATTCGTGACCCAGACAAGCCAAAAGACTCAGATCGTCGAGAAGGACACCACATTGTAGAGCTGGCCAGCTTTGCAGATGCGAAGTGGTTCTCTGAGGCTAACCACGGCATGAAGAAGGACATGGAAGACCAGGAGCTAATCTTCCCAAGCTTTGACCCGGCCTCTCTAGCTATTGCCATTGAGGAAGATCAGCTTATGGATCGAGTAGTAGATACCGTGCAGGACTGCGTGGAAGAAGTCGAACTACTAAAGGACGAGCTGTGTACGATTGTGATGAAACAGACGATGGCAGGCAGAGAGCAGTTTGTCACGCCTGAGGAAGTCACCAATGGGGCTAAGCGACGACAAAAGAAGGACCGCTACTCATCCCTCGTTATTGCTAATATGGCGGCACGACAGATCCAGAACGACGACACTGTGAAAATCAGACCTCATATTGGGGATTTTGCTGGTAAAACCAAAGCTGAGGGTGGTCCTCTGTACTATGGAAACCCAGTTTACAATGCTGCGGCACAAGACGCCTACAAAGATTACGATTGATTTTTTCACGTTTCATAGGGAAATCTTTGTATTTAGTTGTATAGTTCAATTCAATAGGAGAACAGTATGACTGATGAAGCACGGGGCCAAGCCTCAATGAGCAAAGAAGAGTACCGAAAAGATTACGCGTCTATTGTAGACGAATACGGTACAGCAAAAAACAACTTAAGTAACACTATGCGATCTGCGGCAAACCGCCAGTTCCTCAACGAGGACTCGGATGTTCACGTAGGTAGCGAATACACGAAAAGTGACTACTACTACTTTCGACCCTCAGAAAAACTTAAAACGCAGCCTAAGCTCATCATTAAGATGTGTATGGACGCCTACGATAATGTGGGTATCCTTAAAAACACTATCGATTTGATGGGCGATTTTGCGTCTAAGGGTATCACAATTGTACACCGGAACAAGAAAGTAGAAAAGTTCCTGCGTCAGTGGTTCAAGACTGTTAAGGGGTGTCAGGTAACTGAGCGTATCGCTAACAACTTCTACCGTGGCGGCAATGTGGTCATTGAGCAGATCAACGGCAAAATCAAGAAGTCCACAGAAGAGAAGTGGAAAGCTATCGGTTTCATTGATGCTCCTGTGAAAAGCCGGGACATTCCTCGTCAGTACGTGATCCACAATCCTATGACCGTGGAGAAGGTGGGAAGCTACCTAAGTACTGAGCGTGACAAGTTTTACCTCAATACCACTGAAGAGCAGTTGAACAATATCAACATCTTTACTGGTGAGGCTACCACTACTCAGCGGCTAGATAATGGAATTATTGAGCTAGACCAGGATCGAATCTTCGACTATTACTACAAGAAGGATGACTGGGACCTCTGGGCTAAGCCTATGACCTTCGCCATCATGAATGAGTTGATGATGCTGGACAAGGTTCAGCTTGCTGATATTTCGGCCCTAGATGGTGCTATCTCAAATATCCGTCTTTGGAACCTTGGTAGCTTCGAACATAACGTATTCCCTAACCGTGAGGCTATTAACAAGGTACGGAGAATTCTATCTAACCGTAATGGTGGTGGAGTTATTGACCTTGTTTGGGGTCCAGAGCTTAGTTTTACTGAGAGTAATACAGAAGTACACAAGTTCCTTGGTAAGGAAAAGTACGAAGCTATTCTTACACTTATCTATGCTGGGCTGGGAATTCCGCCTACTATGACTGGTGGAGCTAGTGGATCTGGTGGGGGCATGACTAATAACATGATCTCCATTAAGACATTAGTAGAGAGACTGCAATACGGTAGAGATATCCTAACCGATTTCTGGGAAACGCAGCTTAGCAGAGTTATGCGAGCTATGGGGTTCTCTGGAACGGCTAAGGTTGTATTCACACATAATGCACTTTCTGATGAAGCAGCTGAGAAAGCCTTACTTATCGATCTGGTTGATAGAGACATGATCTCTGTAGATTCGCTCGTGGACGTGTTTGGCTTTGACCCAGATATTGAGAAATTCAAAGTTAATAGAGAAGCAAGGACTCGTGGAGTGTCTGCACCAGATAAGGCTAGCCCTTACCATAATCCTCAGCCTGAGCACGAACTCAAGAAAATCGCCCTTAATAATGGTATCGTTACACCGGGAGAACTTGGAGTCGATCTTAAGGAGAAGGAAGAGGGTGATCAGACCATGCTTGAGATTAACCAAGAGAACAACGAAAAGAATGCAAAGGTAGAGATTGCCAATAAGCCGAAGGGTGATGCTGGCCGACCTATGAATAAGAAGGATGAGGGTCCACGTAAGAAGAAGACCGTGAAACCACGAAGTGTAGGATTCTTGACTGATCTAATTATGTGCCAGGATGCATATGACAAACTTGGTAAAATGGTAGGTCCGGGCTATGTTAAGTCTGTCGGCAAAGAAAACCTACGTCAGCTTACTAAAGAGGAATACCTGAACATGGAGCGGATGAAGTTCCACTGTCTTGCACACCTTAACTCAAAGCGGGGACAGGACTTTAATCAGCTTGATTTTGACCTAACTCCAGCTAGTGTAAAGAGGGCCTTAGGTCTGGGCGATCATCCTAAGTACAGCGAAGCAAAGAGCTTAATGAACCAGTTTGAAGAGCAAAAAGGTAAAGCACTAAGCATCGAAGATACCAAAGAAATATACGCTATTTCCTTAACACGAGACTAGCACACGAGATATATTTTGAGTAAATGTGGAAAAAAGAATAATTTTTTTACATGTTTCTCAAAAAAAACTGTATTTGTTAGTAGTAGAAAGGTTTTACCATGCAATTTCCAGTTTTCGAATCAGAGAAGCAAGATGGTCTAGCCGATCTAATTAATAATAATGTAGTTGCGTACAGATCAGTAGCGTCCAAAACCGAAGCTTTTAAGCTGCCTAAGGCGGTTGAGCTGGCAAAGGCGTCTAATCCAGACCAGCTAGATCTATTTTACTTAGATAGCGTCCTCGCAAGTGTCGGATGGAATGCCAACGATGACATTTTTGATCCAACAGATATGTGGAACGCCAGAGCTACACCAGTTGACAAACAATTCAACTATATGCACGACGAGTCTGATATCATCGGACACATCACCGCATCGAAAGTAGTCAACGAGAACAACGAGTTGTGGACCGAGGACTATGCTCCTGAGAAATTCCACATCGTTGTAAGTTCAGTTCTCTATACTCATTGGTCAGACGATGAGCGACAAGAACGAATAGATAAGATCATTGCTCAGATCGCTCTGGGAGAATGGTTTGTCTCAATGGAGTGCCTCTTCAATCAGTTTGATTATGGCGTTATTACTCCAGGTGGCGATGAAAAGATTATCGCAAGAGCAGAAGACACAGCGTTCCTAACTAAACACCTTCGAGCCTACGGTGGTTCTGGTACTTATCAGGGACACAAGCTCGGGCGACTTTTGCGGGGTTTTACTTTTTCTGGTAAAGGCTTAGTAACCCAACCCGCCAACGTTGATAAAGATGGCGACGAATTAAGTATAATCTTTAATGCGACTAACAAATTTAGTGGGGTTCAAGCCTCTATACAGGAGACAGGTATGAGTGATGTACTAAAAGAACAGATCGCAGAGCTGAAAGCAGAGCTAAAGACCGCAGAAGCGGGAATCAAGTCTGCACGAGCGTCTGCAGATTCGCAGAAGGCGGCAAAGAACGAAATCTTTGCTAAGTTCACGGAGCTAGAGAAGAAAGACACAACTGAAGCCATTGCTAAGGTTGAAGCCGACAATGTAGCACTAGCAACTGAGCTAGCTGACGTTAAGGCTGACAGCGAAGCGAAAGACGCAACTATCGCAACGCTTAAAGAAAGCAAAGAAGCCGCAGACACAGTTGTTGCTGAATTAACAGCGAAGACTGAAGCTGCTGAACTTGAGACACTTAAGGCATCACGACTTGCAGAGCTGGCTAAGGCTGGCGTTGAAGACGCGAAGGCACTTGAGCTTGTTGAGAAGTTCATCAAGTCTGATGAAGAAGTCTTTGCAGAACTTGTTAATGCTTACGCTAAGTTCATTCCGTTCACGAAGGACGGTAAAGATGACGAAGACAAAGACAAAGACAAGAAAAAGAAGAAGAAAGACGACGACGCCAAAGCTGAAGAAGCCGAAGCTGACACGTTGATCGAAAAAGAAGACCTTGAAACATCAGAAGCAAGCGTTAAGGGTACCGAGACTGAGGTTGATCTTCAGGCAGTACGAGCTAGCGTTTCTGATTTCCTTACTGCAAGCATTAACTAGGAGATACAATAATGGCTTTAAGACCAGATCGAAGCAAAGAGGGACTAGATCACGTTGACTTTTTCTGCAACGACACGACAGCAGAAAGAGGCGGGATCGTCTGCATTAGTACCGCAGGTTCCGGAGTTGCTCTAGATAACAGTTCAGCTGTTGTTACTTATGCCGCAGATCCTTCAGGTATGAGACCGCTTGGCGTTCTTATGCAGGACGTAGTTAACTACGACCTAACTGTTCGAAATGCTAACGAGCATAAGCAAGAAGTACAAACAGGTGGTAAAATTACTGCTCGTGACCTATGTGTGGTTGTAACAGACCGAGTATGGGCAGCGGCAACACCATCTGCTGGTGACGTAGCGTACGTTACTTTGAGCGGGTTCCTTACCGACACCGTTCATGCACAGGGTGTGGATAACACGCCTAAGGTTGGTAACTTCCTCGGAACGGCCGACGAAGACGGATTCATCAAAGTACAAATCAACGTTAACTAGGAGAAATAACAATGGCTGATATTAAGCTAAAAGAAGGTGAGAAAAACTTTCTTCGAATCTTAGAAGCTACCGCTAACACAGATGATTCTGTGGCTAAGGGTGGTAAGATGGAAATGGCTCAGGCCCTTTCTGACGTTCTGAGACAGGGTGTAATGAGCGGTGATATCGTTCGAGGCTTGTTCCAAGTGGACAACTCGGGTGGTGACGCTAAGTACCCTATCGACTTCCTTGCTCCAGGAACTGAGCATCTTCACAAGGCATACACGATGCCTTCTGTTGGTATGATTCCTAGACGACAGATCGAAGGCGACTTCGTAACCGTACCGATTTATAAGATTGCTAGTTCAATCGATTGGTCACTGGATTACGCAGAAGACGCTAACTGGTTTGTTGTTCGAAGAGCACTACAGGTCATGAAGGCCGGCTTCGACAAGAAGATCAACGATGACGGATGGCACACAATCCTCGGAGCGGGTGCTGACCGAAACATCCTTGTTTACGATGCCGACGCTTCTGCAGGCCAGTTCACGAAGAGACTAGTTTCTCTTATGAAGACTGTCTTCGCACGTAATGGTGGTGGTAACTCAACATCAATCATCAAGAAGGTTCTTACGGACCTTGCGATGTCACTTGAAGGTCAAGAAGACATTCGTAACTGGGGTATCGATCAGATCGACGAAGTTACCCGAAACCAGATTTACAATGCCGGCGACGGTGGCGATAAACTGCTTCGAATCTTCGGCGTTAACCTGCATCCTCTCCATGAACTTGGTGAAGGCCAGGAATACCAGGACTTCTTCACAGCGTCACTTGGTGGCTCTCTAGAAGCTTCTGACGTAGAGCTGGTTGTTGGTATGGACCTTCGACCGCAGTCTAACTCGTTCGTTATGCCTATCCGAAAGGATGTCGTAATGTTCAACGATGCTTCTCTTCACCGAGAAGGATTGGACGGGTACTACGGTTGGGCACGACTTGGTTTCGCAGCACTTGATGCTCGTGACACTATTCTGGGCTCGTTCTAAGAATTGCTAGGCTTTGGCCTAGTTCACTACATACTAAGGGGAAGGTGGGAGCTAATCCTTCCTTCCCCTTTTTTTATGCCAAAAGGATATGGAAAATGACTGCACTATACAACGCGATTAAGGACAACTCTGCTATTCTGACAGAGGCTCAGGCGGATGATTGGGATGAGGTAGCCTCACTACTCAATAATACTATGGTTGGCTCACCAGTAACAGAGTTGCGAAATTCACGCTGGCTCATGAATAACTTCAGCACTGTGGTTGACCAGAATACTGGGGCTACTGAGGCTGATGTAATCTTGGGCACCCTACAAGCCTCAAACGTTCCAAGAGTAAAAGAAGCTCTTGCTTTGATGGGTGGAGAGGGTATTGATCTCTCTGATCCTCAAGTAACCGGCATGATTACTGTGCTGGGCACGGCTGCTAGTTGGAGTTCGACAATTACAGACAAGTTGGCCGCGTTTGCTGTAGAGAATACTTCTCTTGCTCAGAGAGCCGGACTCCCAAACTGTACAGCGGATGTGTGTGAAAAACACTATGTTGTCGGTGAAGCTAATGCTGCTGGTGATGTAGTATATGATAATAGACGTGTACTACTATGTTTCAATGATGGACCAGTAAACGATTCCCTTACTTTAAGAATTACTCCCCTAGCCGTAGTAAACGGTGTTGAAGTCAAAGGAAATCCTGCCACAGTCGGCGGTGTTTCTACTGGACTTACGGGAAAAGATCTACAGTTGTTTAATGACTTACAAGCATTAGTGGATGCTTACTTGGAGGCGTAATGGCTGAAAGATACGCAATAGTAACCGGAAACTGGTCTGATACAGCAACGTGGGATGGTGAAGTTTCATTACCCACTACAGGAGATACGGTTCATGCAAACACATACACAGTAACAATAGACCAAACTATAACGGTTACTTCACTAAACACTATTGCGGGGGCAACGGCTTCTGCTGGCGGTACTTTTCTTACTTCTGGAACTATAACCGTTAATGCGGATTGTGTAGCTGGTAGTACTCAGTGTTTAGAAGCTAAGGTTAACTCTACGGTTGTTGGAAATGCAACGGGTGGATCTACGTCAAGTGATAATGGTATAAAAGTAACCGGCGACGACGTAACCATTACCGGAAATGGAACCGGAGGAACAACCGCTTCATCTTATGGTTTTAGTATTAATGCTGATGGATGTACTGTAAATGGTGATGCAATTGCGTCTTCTACCTGTAGAGGTGTTTATGTGAGTTCTAGCTCGGACACCTTTATTATGAACGGTGATAGTTTCGGGAGTAGTACTTTACCCGGATTACGGCTTGATTGCAAACTCGCAGTTATTAATGGAGACTGTACGGGAAGTTCAGCTAACAACGGGCATGGTGCAGACTTTAATGGAAACAAGAACATACTGAATGGGAACAGTTTAGGAGGAACTCACGCTAGTGCTCATGGGCTAAAAATGTATGGTACTGGGTGTGTCCAAAATGGTAATGCTACTGGAGGCTCTCTAGGAGATGGAACATATGTGCAAAAAGGGACTATAAACGGAAACAGTCTTGGTGGGGCCGGTACAGGAGTTGGAGTGTTTATGTCAACCGCTAGTGTTCAAAATGGTAACGCTACTGGTGGGTCAGCATCTGGGGCACATGGAACTCATATGTCAAATAATGGTTGTGTGTTCAATGGAAATGCAACTGGTGGATCATTATCAGGAGCTATGGGGGTTTTCAATGAGGGAACTGATTGGTGCCTAATTAAGATAGTGGTCGCAACTGGTACTGTTTCAGGAGCCTTTGGAGTACAGGCTAACGGAGGAACCAACGCCTCAATTATTGTGATAGGTTCTGAGTCGGGATCTTATGCTAAAGAACTCGGTGTCCAAGTAGATACAACGACAGACAACATGCCACTATTTGAAGATGCTGCTGGTGGAGCAGTAGTTAATCAAGGTATACACTCAATTTCTGATGGTATTAGTGCATAGGAGAAAACATGGCTGAAAGATATGCAATAGTAACAGGAGACTGGTCGGCAACTGCTACATGGGATGGTGAAGTAGCTCTACCAACAACTGGTGATACAGTACACGCAAATACATATACAGTAACAATAGACCAAACTATTACTGTAGGATCTATTAGAACTGATGCTGGAGCAACTGCTGCGGCTGGAGGAGGGTTTACTACCAGTGGGGCCATTACCGTTAATGCTGACACAGTAGCAGGAACTACAGACTGTCTGATTGTCAACTCTAGTGCAGTTCTAAGTGGAGACGCACTCGGAGGTAGTGTGAGTGGAGCTTTTGGTGTCCAGATAAACAGCGGAGGTATAGTGAATGGAAATGTAACTGGGGGTTCAACTTATAACGCTCTTGGAGCTGTCGTAGCTGTTGATGGTACATTAAATGGAAATTCCACAGGTGGTTCGGGATCTAGTACATATGGGTCTACTGTGGCTAATGGTGCTGTGATCAACGGAGATGTAACAGGTGGTTCAGCCGCAAATTGTTATGGAGCTGTTGTAAATGGTGGAGGAATAGTAAATGGGAACTCTACCGGAAGTTCATCTGGTAGTGCTTATGGATCAGTATTAAATGTGGGGGGAGTACTAAATGGAAATGCAACTGGAGGATCAGGGTCTAGTTCTTATGGAACTCAAATTGCCTCGGGTGCAACCTTAAATGGAAATATGTTGGGGGGGTCGGCTACTAGTTC
>TARA_R110000824_G_scaffold111145_1_pt1 | contig 11627 bp, 14 predicted proteins | sample TARA_R110000824 | Tara Oceans TARA_R110000824 (sample SAMEA4397747) | marine metagenome | biome: Polar Biome; feature: [MES] marine water layer (ENVO:01000295) within the mesopelagic zone...; material: water (ENVO:00002006), including particulate matter (ENVO:01000060) such... | reverse complement strand
TAGAAGTTTCAGAGGAAAACAAACACGGATTGGACAGTAGGAACTACGACAACAATAAAGGTTATTATTCCAACATTGATTTTTTGTTTGATTTCTTTCTCGTTAGAAATGCTGACGTTATCTTTAGATCAAATTCTACATTCCCTTGGTGGGCAGCATTTCTTTCAAAGAAAGGAACAAAAATATACTCACCAATTATTCAGGGTTTGGCAGGAAAGCGAGAGGCAGACGTAAAGTTTGTTGAAGGTAATTGGCCATGTCATATAGAAATTGATGATAGACATAGTGATCTGTGTCTGGGGGAGGAAATTTTAAATGGCACAACCTGAGTTTGACTACACCGAAGAAAATTTTAAAAAGTTTTATAAAGACCTAAAAGAAACTAAATTCATTATGGGGGATGATGAGTGTGATGTGTTTTTAGATATGCTTCATCATAAGATTCCATTTGCTTTAACTAGAATGAACGACGGCGAAATGAGTTCATTCGTTCGACCGGATGGACAGAGGTTTGGAAGAACTCAACACACTGTGGTTGACGAAAATCTAAGAGAAAGATTCCGTGAAGTATTGAGTCATGAGCAAAAAAATTATTGGATTGGTTTAGTTTGCTCTGAGTGTTTTCCCGAGTTGTATGAGAAGTCAAAGGAATATGTTAGAGATGATTATGAGTATCAAACAAGAGCGGTAGTTCTCACCAACAGAAACTGGGGAAAGTTTGTGTCCACTTTTGCTGATGCTGTGTATGGGAGAACACTTCATTGGGTTGGTAGTCATGACCAGAATATTCAGATGCTAAAGGATGTAATGGGACTTGAGTTCGGAAAGATAACACTGGTTCCCCAATTGGATGCTTGGAAATATTATGATGAAATAAAAGACACACATGAGATGTATGATGACGGGGATGTAGTTGCCTTTAGTTGTGGTCCAATGTCTAGGATTTTGATTAAAGAGTGGTACGAGAAAAGACCCAACGTAACTTTTATGGGTGTGGGTTCTGTGTTCGATCCCTTTACAAAAAATGTTTGGCATTCATGCCATAGAGGATGGACCAGCAAGGGCAAATGCGAAACTAAATCGTGTGGGAGATGTAATTGATGCCTCTTTCTCGACGAAAAGGAGTATGAGTATGTGTGGTAGAAAAGTTATGGAAATTGTTCAGAATTTAAACGAGGTAAGAATATGAGTGAAAAAGAAAAAAGCAACAAAGAAGAAGAAATTACATTACGCATATGGTCTGCAATCATTGAAGACGGCCGAGCGATGCGGGCTTATACAAAGCAAGACAATGTGTACATGTCGCATTTGAATAATCAACCTAAAATTCGTTCTTTGTTAGAAAACGGTTCTGTTTTAGAAGTTGGGCCTGGAACTGGTAAGTATGCTACTATGTTAATTGAGAAATTTAATGTACGAAAATATACGGTATTAGACTTAAAGGAAAATATCGAGGACTCTTTATCAAATTTGTTTGACCAACAGAAGAAGATTCGTAAGAGTAAGGGAAAACCAGAAACAGAAATTGAAGGCATATATGCGGAAAATTATTCAAGTCTGTTCGGTCAGGAGTTTGATGTGCTTATCGCTAATAATGTTTTCACCGAAACACCAAAAAAATATAGAGAAAACCTTCTCAATAATGTCATGATAAATTGTAAATCGAGTATGATTCATGACCAGATAGAAGAAAATGATGCAATAGGACTTGAACCTATGGGATCTTTTTATAAGGAACTCTATAGTAAAGTTTATAATAAAGTAATATTCGAACCTACCGGTTACAGCAATTGTTATTGTTTAATTGGTTATAATGATGTAAAAGAAGGGCAAATATGATTACATTAAACGATAGGCAAGCATCATCTTTACCGGAATTTGATGATTCTATTATCGCCGGTATGATGAAATATATTGATAGAGATACAGTTATGCTTGAGTATGGGAGTGGGGGAAGCACTCTGTTCTTTTCTAAATTTGTGAAAGAGTTGTATACGCTGGAGCATTATGATAAATTTTATCAGATAATAAAGTCTTCGACTGATAGATTGGATAACGTGCATTATTACTTGGTGGAGCCGAATCATGTTAAGGGAAAATATGTTCCTGCTGACCGGGCAGGCGAAGACCGGGCAGGTGCAGACCGGGTTGCGGTAGCAGATTCGGATATATCAGATGAAAAGTATGACGAATTAAAAGAAAAATATCCCTACCACACGGAACACAATATTAGAAGATACTGGCAATACAGAGATTATGTAGATCATGTTGATGAGTTGGGCGTAGATAAGTTTGATGTTGTGTTGGTCGATGGTAGAGCAAGAGGTTTTTGTGCAACAAAGGTGATGGATTATATTGATGAGTCGGGTGTGGTTTTCATTGATGATTTCTATCCCAGACTAAACGAGTATTTTGGACCTACTGACAAGGAAGATTTCTTTAAGGTATTTGAAGAGGTTGAGAGATTAGGCAGAATGGTTGTACTGAAGAAAAGGATTATACAATGAAATTATTGGTGACGACTAGGGCCGATGACAGTATTGACATTATGTCAGAGAAAACACATCCCGTAATAAAAAAATACGCCGAGAAGTGTGGGGCTGATTTTTCAATATTAGAGTGCAAATCTGAATGTAATGTGGGAAATGGTAAAAGTCATTTTAAAATTATGGAACTTGGTAATCTGTTGGACGAATATGACAGAATACTTTGTCTTGATTCTGATATTGTTATAAGAAGCGAATGCCCAGATTTATTTGATGTTGTTCCTTATGAAAGTATCGGGACCATCTATGAAGACAAGGGAACTAGACAGGACGACAGACATAATAGAATTAAGTTAGCACAAGAACAGTTTGGCAATATTGGGTGGAAAGAGGGGTATATTAATACTGGTGTGTTCTTGGTTTCGAAGCCCCATAAGGATATATTCAATAAAATTAATGGGGAATTCTATACCGGATATGGTTTTGATGATGTTCATCTTGGGTATAATATTAATAAAAATAATCATCCCGTGTTTGAATTGCCTTTCGTATATAATCACATGACTATGTTTTCTGAGGGTTGGAATGATAACGCAGACAGATTTGATGCGCACATAATTCATTACGCCGGTGAGGGTATTTTTGATAGGAGTATTCTTGCCAATAAAACAGAGCAGATTATTTCAGACATGGGAGTTATAGAAATTTTTGAGAAAGAAAGTCAAATGGAGTCGGTGGAATGAAGGGTGTAATATTGGCTGGTGGATCTGGTAGTAGACTTTTCCCCCTTACAGTCTCAGTAAATAAGCATTTGCTACCCATAGGACAAAAACCTATGGTGTTGCACTGTGTTGATAAGATGGTGGAGTCTGGCGTAACGGACATTCTTATAGTCACAAATCCCGAATATGTTGGCCATTTTTCTATGTTCTTGAAAAGTGGTAAAAATTTTGGATGTAATTTGACGTACAAAACCCAAGATCATGCAGATGGAGTTGCCGGTGCTTTATTGGTTGCTGAAGATTTTGTCGGTGATGATAATTGTTTGGTGATACTTGGAGATAATATGTTCGAATTCGATCTCAAAAAGGAAGTATCGGAATTCAATGGCGATTGTCATTTGTTTTTTAAATCTGTTGTAGATGGACATCGATATGGTGTTGGTCATTTTGACGGCACAACTCTAACAGAACTAGAAGAAAAACCAAACGATGTTACATGTGCATATGCGTGTGTTGGTATCTATATGTTTGGACACACTGTTTTTAACATAATAAAAGGGTTATCAATGTCTGATAGGGGGGAATATGAAATCGCTGATGTTATAAACGAGTATATTTCCATCAAAAACATTAGTTATAGTTTTATTAGTGGATTTTGGACTGATGCCGGAACTCTTGAATCTTATAGATTAGCAAATGAGAATATGTATGAGTAAGTTACGAGTTATGATTACTGGTTGTGCTGGATTTATAGGCAGCCATGTCACCGAAGAATTTTTAAATGCTGGGTATGATGTCGTTGGGGTTGATTCATTTACATACGCAGGAAAGAAAGAGAACTTAGGAGTTGCTTTAAAACACCCTAATTTTCAGTTGATAGAGTGTGATATCACAAGAAAAAGTGCATTGTATCATTTCAGTATGGTTCAACCTAAGAACAAATTTGATTGGATTATTCATCTCGCGGCAGAAACCCATGTTGATAATTCAATAGAGTCTAGTGATATTTTTATGGAAACCAATATAATGGGGACTAAATCAATTCTTGATTTATGCCGAGAACAAAATATTAAATTGTTTCATTTCTCTACTGATGAAGTTTATGGTTGTGCAACCCACGAATCTTTTAAAGAGGATAGAAAGTTTAATCCCAAAAACCCATATTCTGCTAGTAAAGCGGCCGCAGAACATCTTATTACATCTTATGCAAACACATATGGCGTTGAATATATTGTTGTTCGACCATCAAATAATTATGGGACCAGACAAGACTCAGAAAAGTTTTTACCTACGGTCATAAGAAAACTACAGGCAGGAGAGAAGGTTCCGGTTTATGGTAACGGAGAACAAGAACGGGAATGGACACATGTGAAAGAGACGGCGAAAGCAACCCGTTTTATTTTAGAAAATTCTAAAATAAATGAAACATATAATATATCTTCTAGATTTCATTTGAAAAATATTGAAGTAGTAAAAGAAGTGTGTAATATTTTAGGAAAAGACTTTGGTGAGTGTGTAGATTATGTTGATGATAGACCTGGACACGATTTTAAATATTCAATAGATCCTAGCAAATTAAATTGTTTGGGGTATAATGTTTCTAGCGATTTCACGAACAGTATTTTGGAGATTATTGTAAAATGAGACACAGCCCATATAAAATAGTAAAAATGTTTGAAGAAACTGTCGCAGACTATTGCGGTTCTAAATATGCGGTATCAACTGATAGTTGTACGGATGCTATTTTAATATGTTGTGAATATTTTAATGTCAGCGAGGTTACTATTCCATGTAGAACTTATTTGTCTATTCCTCAGTCAATTATGCACGCTGGTGGAACGGTGAAGTTTAGGGAGTACCTATGGAAAGGCATTTATCAGTTAGAGCCATATCCTATCTGGGATGCTGCCAAAAGATTTACTTCAAATATGTACATACCGGATTCTTATATGTGCTTGTCGTTTCATATCAAAAAGAATCTAAAAATAGGAAAGGGGGGCATGATTTTAACAGACGACAAGAAAGCAGCCGACTTCTTCCGAAGGGCACGATATGAAGGAAGAGGAGAAGTCCTCTATCATGAAGATGTGATTGAATATAATGGGTATAACGCTTATATGACTCCAGAGCAAGCAGCAAGGGGGCTTTCATTGATGCAACATTATCCAGAACATGTAGAAGATGTTCCAGAAGAACCTTTCTATAAAGATTTAAGAAATTATCCTTTGTTTAAAGATTGTGAATTGGTGGATTAAAATATGGGAATAAAGGAGTTTTTAAAAAGTTACAATAGTCCTGTTGATGAATGCAAACTTTTATCAGTATTAGATCAATATAGATCTACTATGGATGTTAATATTTCCAGAATTGCTTTTGCTGAAATGGATAAGTGGAGTTATTCTGGAGGAGGAGATATTGTTCATGAGAGTGGGAAATTCTTCAAAATACGAGGAGGAGAATCAACAAACACAGAAACAGAATCGGTCAGTTATCAGCCAATAATAGATCAACCAGAGCAAGGTATTTTGGGTATTGTTTCAAGAATTAATGATGGTGCTGTTGAAATTCTTTTGCAAGCAAAAATTGAACCAGGCAATTTAGATAGCGTTCAGTATTCTCCAACTGTTCAAGCAACGAAAAGCAATTATACTGGTGTTCATAGGGGCGGTGGAGTAATTTATGTTGAAAAGTTTCTAGACAATTCAGATAAAGTTGTATTTAGGGGTCTTCAGTCTGAACATGGGTATAAGTTTTATAAAAAGGCAAACTATAATGTATGTGTTCACGATGATGACACAGAAATACTCGATGATAAGTTTATTTGGCTAACCTTAAATGATATTAGAAGTTTATTGACAAAAGAACATTGCATAAACATGGATACGAGATCTGTTCTTGCAACGATTGATTTTATCGGAAAATCTTTGTCGTGTGATGAAATTGATATGTGCAAAGAATTTAGTGTTTTAGAGAGAGACATTTTATTATCATCATTGTCGGAAGATAACGCTTTATATTCTTTTGATGAAATTTATGAATGGCTCTCGTTTAAAAAGAATGACAAAAAAATCAATCAAAGGATGGTTCCGCTTGAAACCTTATATAACAAGGATTGGGATCTTTCTGATAAAGTATTGAGCAGTGAAAGTAATAGAAATTTTGAACTTGTTGGTGTTAGGGCGATTGTCGGCTCTAGGGAAATTTCTTCTTGGTGTCAGCCAATAGTGCTAGACAACATACCAAAAGTATATGCTTTCATCTTCAAAAAAATCAATAACATTATTCATGTATTAGTTCAAGCAGTAGAAGAGGATTATAGTTGGAATGGATCTGAACTCGGTCCTTCTCTTCATTCTATATCCTCAGAGACATTCTCCCCAAACGAGGAAATGAAATCATTTAATATAAATGAGGATCACTTTGATATTATCTATGATCGTTTTCAATCTGAAGAAGGTGGTCGATTCATGGAACAAAAAAATAGATACCTGATTTTTCTTGTAAACGAAGACACAGATGTTAAAATAAACGACAGTTACAAATGGATTACACTTTACCAATTAAAGAAAATGACAAAGAAAGAATGTAGTGTGAATATAGAGGCTAGAACATTGTTGTCTATATCATCTTATTATAAGGGCGAAATATGAAGTGTATGAAAATAGGAGTGTTGGGTTGCTCCTCGGTTGCTAATAAGTCTATGATTCCTGCAATTAATGCGTGTGAATGCTTTGTTTTATCTGGTGTTTCTTCTAGAGATCCAGATAAATCAAAATTGTATGCAGATAAGTTTAGCACTAAAGCATATTCGTATGAAGAAATTTTAAATAGCGACGTTGATGTAATTTATGTTTCGCTGCCTGTGGGTCTTCATTATGTTTGGGGCAAAAAAATATTGGAGTCTGGAAAGAATTTGCTGATGGAAAAGACCTTTACAAGAACCCATGAAGAGGCTAAAGAATTGTTTGATATAGCAAGAAGAAATAATTTAGTTTGTATGGAAGCACTGATGTATGAATACCATCCGCTGCAATTTCAAATAGACAATTTGTTGCTTTCTGCTGGTGAGGTAAAAACTGTAGAGGCACATTTTGGGTTTCCTCACTTTAAAGACACAAACAATATTCGTTATTCGGGAGAACTAGGAGGGGGGGCGATGTTAGATTCTTTAATTTATCCACTTAGTTTTGTGTTTAGAATTTTAGGAAATGATTTCAAAAATTTTAACTCTATTAGTTTTCATGATAACAAACATGGAGTAGACGAGAGAGGTTATATTCAATTTGAATATAAAAATGCTATTGCTAACATATCTTATGGCCTGAGTCATTCATATAGAAATGAAGTAGCAGTATGGACCGAAAATATGATGTTGAAAGCAGATAGGGTTTTCTCTAGACCGAAAGAATGCAAAAATCCAATTGAATTGGTATATGATGGTGATCGGAAAATGCATAAATGCAAACCATCAGATCATTTTGTCAATATGCTGCGTGCCTTTTATACACGATTGATAACACCATCCACACACGACATCGCAAGAGAAAATACATTAATTAGACTTAACTTTATTGATAAAATGAGGACAGCAAACTATGGACTGCAAGGATAAACAATGAATAAAGACATAAAATACAAAAACCACACCATAACCTACCATGATTTGTTGACTTCTGGCCACAACATGGACAAATTTGTCATCGAAGAAACATTATATAATAGACCAGACCATAATTATACACGTATATTGCATTTACTGCATGAGGGTGATGTGGTGTACGACATTGGAGCATATATTGGCACGGTATCTATACCATACGCACTGGAGGGTATGCGGGTATATTCTTTTGAGGGATTTCCAGATAACTATGTTAGGTTGAAGAAAAATTGTGAACCATACGACAACATCGATGTTCACTTGATGGCAGTTAGTAATGAAAATAGAACAGTAGAAACTAGGTTTAATGATTGTTCTGACCAAGAACCACAGGCAAGAGAAATCAATTATCGTATTTTCGATGAGTATGTTTCTGAAAAATCCATACCAGAACCTAAGTTTGTTAAACTTGATATAGAGGGAATGGAATCTCTTGCGTTATTTGGAATGACTAATTTGGTCGAAAATGTTAGACCAATATGGCAAATTGGATATCATGAAGGGACGGATATTTCTTATGAAGACTATCCCGGCTTCGTGTCTAAAGAAGATGGTGGATTTGATTTTGATAGGTTGGGAGAATTGGATTATGTTATTTATGACGCGGCATCGTTTCAACAAACTAAAATGGATCTATGGGGAGAATACTTTTGTATTCCGGGGGAATTGGTTAGAAGATACTGGCAAAACAGAGAATGAATAGATGTGAATGAATACTTATAGAAATGGGAAAGATGGTATGAAAAAATGGCTTTAGATAAACCGATTGCGTTGACATCTCCGATGATAGGAGAATTTGGTTGGGTAGTTTTTGATTTGCAACAAAGGGTGCGCGCATTTTTTGAAGCCTATCCAGAACATCGTAAGATTGTTATTTGCCATCCTTCTATGGGAGAATTGTTTGAATTAGCAGATGATGTGTTATCAATAACTATGCCTGATGGTTTTACTCCATGTGGAAGAGGGGCTGAGGATGGTCCCTTTAACACGAAAGACTTTTATGACACGGTGCATAAAACTGTGGTGGAAAGTGTGAAGCCAGATGTTTATATGAAACTTGAATACGAAAATAGATTTGATGATCTTGATGGTGGCAAAACTGAGAGAAACTTCTCTGCTGATTCTATTGTAGAAGAAGAAAAATATATGACAATATCTTGCCGATCTATTTCTCCCAGAGGGGCAAGTAAGAATTGGGAACATTCTAAATACGACGAATTGGTTGGGAAAATAAAGGACGAATATGGTTTACCGATTTATTTGGTTGGTTTGCCGGAACATAATTATCGTCCAGATGGTGTTAAATTTATCGAGACTAAGACTGTTAAGGATCATATAGCATTGTTGCACAATTCAATAATGCATTTTGGTTCGAACACGGGGACATCGCATCTTGCTCTTTTATCTGGGTGCCCGTTATTTTCTTGGGGCGATTCGGACAGCCTATATAATAGGATGGTGTATGAAACCAATCCGTTTTCTACACCAATTAAGTTTCTACATGGAACGTGGCATCCTTCTGTTGATGATGTTTATAATGAGTTAAAAATCTTTTTCGAAAGACTTACAAAGGAAAATTCTTATCATGGGTGATAGACCAAAAGTTACATTGTGTATGATTGTTAAAAACGAGACGCATATCATTCATGAATGCATAGACTCGATGGCTCCTCATATTGACCGATATGATATTACTGATACGGGATCAACGGATGGGACACCGGAAAAGATTGTGGAACTCATGCAGAAGCACGGTATTCCTGGTACGGTGTATCTTTCTGACTGGAAGGGGTTTGGCAAATCTAGAACAGAATCGTTTGAGAATGCTAGAAAATCTGATGCGGAATATGCGTGGGTTATCGATGCCGATGATAGAATTACGGGGAATTTTTCATATCCAATACCAATGGATCAGGATGCTTATTCTTTGAAAATAGGAAGACCAGACTTTACGTGGTATAGGAATCAGATTTTTAAATTGTCAAAGCCTTGGAAGTATGTTGGGGTTTTGCACGAATATGCTGAATGTCATAAGTGTGAGCATGTAAAGCAAGGAAGACTTGAGGGCGATTACTACATTGAAGCAAGAACTCAAGGTGCCCGAAACTTAAATGTTACCCAAGTGGAAAAGTACACAGCAGATGCAAATCTTTTGTTTGCAGCATTACATGAACCTGAAGATATTAATTATGATCCAAAAAATTCTAGATATCAGTTTTATTTGGCACAATCATACTTCGATTCTCAGCAATGGGCAAAATCGGAAGAGGCGTATATAAAAAGAGTTGAACTTGGTGGTTGGGAAGAGGAAGTATTTTATTCTCTGTATAGAATTGGTGTGTTGTCTGTAATACAAGAAAAGCCTTGGTGGGAAATTCATGCAGCATTTTTAGCAGCGTGGGAATTTAGACCAATCAGGGCAGAGCCTCTTTATGAGTTATCGAGATTATATCGTTCTGCTGGTAAGCCTAGACTGGCGTACCTTTATGCTAGAATGGCAGTAGAAATGCCCTATCCCGAGCAAGATATTTTGTTCATAGGTGCTGATGTATATGATTGGAAAGCAATGGACGAGGTTGCTTCGACAGCGTTCTATTGCCACAGATTTAGTGAGGGCTTCGAAGCCTCTAAAATCCTTATGGGTAAAGATAATATCCCAGAAAACGAAAGAACTCGCATACAGGATAATTATAATAGTTACAAAGAAAGGATGACTGAAATTCAGCAACAAAAGAATTTAGACGACATGCGAAGAAAGCAAGAAGTAAAGAAGGACAAAATAAAGACTACAAAGAGTCCAAATAGTTATAAAAAGAGGAAACAAAAAACTAGATAAATAGTATAAAAGGAATTGCAATGGCTGCTAATTACAACATCGAAATAGAACAAGGCGAATCTTTCCTCTTTCATTTCCAGTACCTCGGAAGGGGAAGTACTGGTATTGATGTGAGTGGCTATACGGCTCAGATGCAAATTCGTAGATCGCCCCTGAGTAGCAGTAAATCAATAGAAGTTTGGGGTTCTGGTGTTACTTATGGTATCACTGCTGGAACCGGTGGTTTCTTAATGAACAGATCGGCAACTGGCGGTTCGCAGACAGGTGGGGTTTATTTTTCCCTTGATGCTGTTACCTCTTCCTTCGTTCCTTATGGTCCCAATTTTTATGATATAGAACTTGTCAAAGGGGTAACCGTAGATAAAATCCTCAAAGGAAGATTTGATTGTAATCGAGAGGTTACTCGATGAAAGTAAAAATAACCAAAGAAATATTTAAGATAACAGAAGAAAAGTCAGAAACCACAAGTGACTCCCGAAATGTTATATCGTTGGTTATCAAAAAGGATACCACATACATTACCAAGTTTGTGAGGAATTGATATGTCTACTATTAAGTTGAAAAGATCGGGTGAATCGGGTTCGGCTCCAGGGACCGATGATTTGGTTCATGGTGAACTCGCTATAAATTATGCTGATAATAAATTATATACGCTTGGTCATGGTGGGGCGATAATAGATCTTTTAGAAGTTGGTGAGCGAGTAGGTGTGTCGGCGTGGAATGGACAGAGTGGGATGGTAGTCTTTAACGATTATGTCGCCTCGTTTAATGGTTTGTCTGGTGCTGTGCAAGGTGTTTCTGGTTGGAATGGTGCAACGGGACAAGTAGTCTTTGACGATTATGTCGCCTCGTTTAATGGTTTGTCTGGTGCTGTTACCACTTGTGGTGTCACAACCTGTGTGGGTGGAGTAACACTTGGTGGTGGT
>TARA_R110000824_G_scaffold43078_1_pt1 | contig 11634 bp, 11 predicted proteins | sample TARA_R110000824 | Tara Oceans TARA_R110000824 (sample SAMEA4397747) | marine metagenome | biome: Polar Biome; feature: [MES] marine water layer (ENVO:01000295) within the mesopelagic zone...; material: water (ENVO:00002006), including particulate matter (ENVO:01000060) such as...... | reverse complement strand
TGCCAAGGCGAGGGTCGGGAGTTCGAATCTCCTTTCCCGCTCCAATTTGGATGTGTGGTTAAGAGTATTGCCTTGCCACGGCGAGGGTCGTGATCTGGTGCGCCAGCCCGGCGGAAGGCCGCCCCACCGAATCACCTTTCCCGCTCCAAGCGCTTCTAGTTTTAATTTTTTTATCCCTCTGTATTCTTGATGCACTAGCTACTTGCTGGGCGTCATTTTTTGCGTGTCTGGCGCTCGGCTCGATTGCCCGACTTGAAAAAAGTCGTTTGCGCCCTAATGTTTTACCTTCTCTTCTTATTTTGCTGACAGGACATGTTCATGGCCGAACCGGCATTGTCGATCCGTGGCCTTACCAAAGTGTATGGCAACGGCTTTCAGGCACTCAAAGGTATTGATCTCGACGTCCAGCAGGGCGATTTTTTTGCTTTGTTGGGCCCCAATGGGGCCGGTAAGTCCACCACGTTAGGCGTGGTCTGCTCGCTGGTGCAAAAGACAGCAGGAAAGGTCACCATCTTTGGCATCGATGTCGATAAAGACTTCGCCAAAGCTAAATACCAGCTAGGTGTCGTGCCTCAGGAGTTCAATTTCAATCAGTTCGAAAAGGTGCTCGATATCGTGCTGGCCCAAGCGGGCTATTACGGCATGACCAGTCGCGAAGCCTTGCCTCGTGCTAAACAGCTGCTGACCGACCTTGGCCTATGGGAAAAGCGTAACGGCAGTGCGCGCATGCTCTCCGGTGGCATGAAGCGCCGCCTGATGATTGCCCGGGCGCTGATGCATCGCCCCAAACTGCTGATTCTCGATGAGCCAACCGCGGGGGTGGATATCGAACTGCGTCGTAGCATGTGGGAGTACATGCGGCGGATCAACCAGGATGAAGGCACCACCATCATTCTGACGACGCACTACCTGGAAGAAGCCGAGAGCCTCTGTCGCAATGTGGCGATCATCAATAATGGCGACATTGTGCGAAATACCAGCGTGCGGGAGCTATTGGCCGAGCTTGATACCGAGACTTTCCTGATCGATTTGGCTGAGCCAGTCGCAGAAGTGCCTCACATCGAAGGGTTTGAATTACACCAGATAGAGCCCACTCAGCTTTCTCTGCTGGTTCATCGTGGGCAGCGCTTGAACGATGTGTTCAAAGCGTTGAGCGAACAGGGCATCGAAGTAGTATCCATGCGTAATCGGGCCAATCGCCTGGAGGAGATGTTTGTGTCGATGGTGGAAGGGAGCGGCCAAGGGGCAATAGACCAGCGCGTCGAGAAGAAGGAGGAGCGCGTATGAACGCTACGCAAACATTGATCGCGCTATGGACGCTGGTGCTCAAAGAGATCAAACGCTTCACGCGCATTTGGCCGCAAACGCTGCTGCCACCTTCGATCACCATGGCCATGTACTTCATCATTTTTGGTAACCTGATCGGCTCACGGATTGGGGATATGGATGGCTTCAGCTACATGGACTTTATCGTCCCAGGGCTGATCATGATGTCGGTGATTACCAACAGCTACTCCAACGTGGCATCGAGCTTTTTCTCGAACAAGTTTCAGCGTTCAATTGAAGAGATGATGGTCTCGCCAATGCCCAACTGGGTGATTTTGGCCGGCTTTATCCTGGGTGGCATGGCGCGTGGGCTGGGCGTTGGATTGATCGTCACCGTCGTTTCGCTGTTCTTTACGCGTTTGACCATGGAGCATCCGCTGCTCACGGTATTAGTGGTGGTACTCACCTCGGCGCTGTTCTCCATTGGTGGCTTTATTAACGCCTTGCTGGCCAACAAGTTCGATGACATTTCTATCGTGCCGACTTTTATCCTCACGCCGCTGACCTATCTGGGCGGGGTGTTTTACTCTATTTCGATGCTGCCAGACTTCTGGCAGGGCGTTTCCATGCTCAACCCCATTCTGTACATGGTCAACGTCTTCCGCTACGGCTTTCTGGGTGTCTCGGATATCCCCGTTGGTTGGGCGCTGGCTGCTATTTTTGCCTTTATCATCGTGTTATTTGTGGTGGCGTTAACCATGCTAGAGCGTGGTAAAGGTATTCGCAGCTAGTGGTCATACAGCACAGTAAGAGAGAGTAATCATTAATGGCGCATCGTCCAGACACGTTAGAACACGCCCCCCTGGGGCGTGACTCCGCTTACCCCGAGCAGTACGACGCGGGACTTCTCTACCCCATCCCCCGCGCAGCCAACCGCACACCACTGGGGATTGAAGAAGGCGCTCTGCCGTTTGAAGGCGAGGACGAGTGGCACGCCTTTGAAGTCTCCTGGCTGAATAGCCGCGGCAAGCCCATTGTCGCCGTGGCGCGCTTTCGATTACCCGCAAGCTCGCCCAACCTGATTGAATCCAAATCGTGGAAGCTCTACCTCAACAGCTTTAATCAATCCCGGTTTTATAGCCGTCAGGAAGTGATGGAAACGATGGCCAATGACCTTGCCGTGGCGGCGGGTGCTGAGGTGAGTGTCGAGCTGTTTGATGTGGATGCCTCAGAGCTTTCACCACAGCAGTTGCCGGGTGAATGCTTGGACGATTTAGATATTGCAGTAAGCGATTACACACCCAGCAGTGCCCACCTAACGGTAGGGGAGGCGGTCGTCGAGGAGACACTCTACTCGCATCTGCTGAAATCTAACTGCCCCGTTACTGGCCAGCCGGACTGGGGAAGCGTGTTGATTCGCTATCAAGGGCCCAAAATCGATCGCGAAGGGTTGCTGCGTTACCTGATTGGGTTTCGTCAGCATCAGGATTTTCACGAACACTGCGTTGAACACATCTTCACCGACCTAATGACCCATGCAAAACCAATGCAACTGCTGGTGCTGGCGCGTTACGTGCGTCGTGGTGGATTAGATATTAGCCCCTGGCGCGCAACGCCTGGTCTAACGCCGCCCACGCCGCTGCGCCTAGCAAGGCAGTAAACGGCAATGTTATAAATGACAATGTTATAAATGACGATGCTATCAATGGCGGTACTCAGTAGCCCACCGATTGGATTTGGAGTTATTAATGGACGCACTCACGCTACTTCACGAACGCAGCTCGATGGGCAAGCTGATTGAGCCAGCGCCTAGCAGCGAACAGCTAAGCGGCATCTATCAAGCCGCTTTGCGGGCGCCTGACCATAAAGAGCTGCGCCCCTGGCGCTTTATAGAATTCAGCGGGGAAGGGCGTGAGCGCCTGGGCGAACTATTTGCCGAGGCGGAGTTCCAGGAAAATCCTAGCGCCGACGACGATACGCTCAACTCGGCGCGCAAAAAGCCGCTGCGGGCGCCGATGATTATCGCCGTGATTGCCAAGGTCACGCCTGGACTCGAAAAAGTGCCCAAAATGGAGCAAGTAATTTCCGCTGGCTGCGCCGCCCACGGTATTCTGCTTGCCGCCCATGCGCTGGGTCTTGGCGCCATGTGGCGCAGTGGCAAGTACGCGTTTGACCCGGTGGTACGCAAAGGATTAAGCCTGGATGAAGATGATGAAGTCGTCGCCTTTATCTACTTGGGCACCTTGGGCGGACGGCATAAGCCCGTGGCACAGCATAACGTTGCTGACTTTGTGGAGCGTTGGGACTAGCTATGAATCTGCCCCGTAAGCCAGGCATCCCGCACCCACGTCTGCCACTACCGGAAGGCCAGCAGGAAGACTTAGCCGCCTTTCAGCAGTGGCTGAGTGACGCCATTCCCATGGTAAGTTCGCTAGGCATTAGCGAAATGTCGCGCCAAAGCGATCAGCTGACCTGGCAGTTAGCGCTGGAGCCTAGCCTTAACGACAAAGGCACCGGGTTTGGTGGGGCGCTATCCGCGCAAACCACGTTACAAGGCTGGTGTTGGGTCACCTTATGGCTGCGCGAACAGGGCATCGCCCGCGATGTGGTGGTTGCCGAGGCCACCCAACGCTTTCTAGCACCGGTCACCGATAATTACCGTTTGGTGTGCACACCTGCTGAACCTGAAGGCTCCTCTCAACTAGCCCAGCAGCTTGAGGAGCGTGGGAAAGGGCGCATTGCGTTAACCCATCAGCTTTATTGTGGCGAGACGCTTTGTCTGGAAGCCAGTGGCAATTACGCGGTGTTGCCGTCACGCTAACCGAAGCGGTAATCGACCTGAAAAGGCTTGCTATTTCGAGGCTTAGCCCATAGTATGTGCGCCGTTCTGTCGCGAAAGGTAAAGCCTTTCTACAGCGCCAAAACGCGGAGGGGTGTCCGAGTGGTCGAAGGAGCACGCCTGGAAAGTGTGTAAGCCGCAAGGCTTCGAGGGTTCGAATCCCTCCCCCTCCGCCACAGAATTTAGAAAAAGCCGCTGATTTTCAGCGGCTTTTTCTTTTCCTGAAAGATATTGACCCACACAGAGCAGCTGGTTTCCATGGGCTCGCTCAATATGCCGCTGGACAATATGTATCTCTACGGCATCACGATCCTCCTCCAAGACCAGGCTCTGTCCCTAATGCCAGGCAGTTGAGCCTATTCCTTATAAGTTGACCATGAGACCTTCCCATCTCAGGCACACTGACTCGGTAAGATCAATGCAGTTCAGCGACGCCATTGATGCCATCGCCAAGGCAGCCCCTATGATTTCTCCAGTCTCTCCGAAGTGCTCTCTCCGAAGTGCTCTCTCCGAAGTACTCTCTCCGAAGTACTCTCTCCGAAGTACTCTCTCCCGAACTGATCGACACCTGTCTTGAAGAAGCCAGCGTGGCCACAATGTGCAAGCGACGCCTGCCTCCTTACTTGCTGCTGACTCATCTTTTCCCTATGTAGAGTTATTTTGCATGTTCCTGATATTACTTAGGGCTGCGGTGAGCATCTTGATCTCCCGAGTTCCGCCCTTCGCGGGTGAACACTGACAACGAGCTATGTAAAGCGACGGTTACGGCGGGAGAGCTTTGGCGCGCTGGTCGCGGACCGGCTAATCTTCAATAAGGATCGGTGTGCCAGGGCGTGTTCGTCGCCGGGAGGAGCCATGCCGTTACGTGACCCGCATCGCCTGGAAATTCCTTTCGGTCGCTTCGAGCGTCGCTTGGGGCTGTCGGCAGTTACTTTTCGCCTGCATAAGCGGGAATGGTGTGATGGTTGCCTTTACCTGGGCGTTCGTCTTACCTGATGGAGGGGAGACTATGAGCGAGGCATATACTCAGCCGAGTTCGACTTCGCACGAAGCCGGTATCAAGATGCCGGAGGACGTGCTGATACTCCTGCCTGTTCGTAACCTGGTCCTATTCCCGGCGTTGGTACTGCCGATCACCGTGGGTCGACCCAAGTCCCTGGCAGGTATCGAGGAGGCGCTGAAGAATGATCGTCCGGTGGGCGTCATACTGCAGAGGAATCCCGACGCCGTCGATCCTGGGCCTTCTGACCTCTACCGGGTCGGCACCGTGGCCAATATCCTTCGCTTCGTGTCGAGCGAGGAGGGCAGACACCAACTAGTCTGCCAGGGCCAGATGCGTTTCCGGATACTGGACTTCATCGATGGGTATCCCTTTTTGCTGGCGAGAGTGGAACTGATCCGAGCGCGAGAGGGGCGTAGTCCGGATGTCGAGGCGCGGTTGTTGACGCTGCGCAAGCGGGCCCTTGAGGCACTTCATCTGTTGCCGCAGATCCCTGACGAGTTGATCCGTGCGGTGCGGGCCATCGATCAACCCGGCCTGATGGCCGACACCATCGCCGGTTACTTGGATCTTTTGCCCGATGAGAAGCAAGAGATTCTGGAGCTCACTGATCTCAAGGCACGGATGGACAAGGTGCTAGCGCGCCTCGACTATCGAGTGGAGGTGCTCAAGCTGTCGCAGAAGATCAGCGAGCGCACCCATGAGACCATGACTGAGCGCCAGCGCGAGGCAGTGCTGCGCGAGCAACTGCGATCTATCCAGCAGGAACTTGGCGAGGGAGACGAGAAAGCCGAGGAGATCCGCGAACTGGAAGAGCGCATCGACAGTGCTGGCATGCCCGAGGAGGTAGAAACCTTTGCCCGCAAGGAGCTCAAGCGTCTTGAGCGCATGCCTGAGGGCGCCGGGGAGTACTCCATGGCGCGCACCTTCATGGAGTGGTTGCTGGAGCTGCCCTGGTCGAAACTTAGCGAGGAACACCTCGATATTGCCCGCGCTCGGGAGATTCTCGATGCCGATCACTATGGCCTCGAGCGCATCAAGAAGCGCATTATCGAGCATCTGGCGGTTCACAAGCTCAACCCGGAGGGCAAGAGTCCGATCCTGTGCTTTGTCGGCCCGCCGGGGGTTGGCAAGACCTCGCTGGGGCAGAGTATCGCGAGGGCCATGGGCCGCGAGTTTGTGCGTGCAAGCCTTGGCGGGGTCCACGACGAGGCCGAGATCCGCGGCCACCGACGCACCTATATCGGTGCGCTGCCGGGCAATATCATCCAGGGACTGCGCAAGGCCGGCACTCGCAACCCGGTGTTCATGCTGGACGAAATGGACAAGCTCGGCGCCGGTATCCAGGGGGATCCTTCGGCGGCGCTGCTCGAAGTGCTTGATCCGGCGCAGAATAGTGCCTTTCGGGATAACTACCTCGGCGTGCCTTTCGACCTCAGTCGGGTAATGTTCATCGGCACTGCCAACGTGCTCGACCAGATTCCTGGCCCGTTGCGTGACCGGATGGAGGTTATCGAGCTAGCCGGCTATACGGAAGACGAGAAGGTCGAGATCGCTCGGCGATATCTCGTGCCACTCCAGTGCGCGGCCGCAGGACTCTCCGAGGAGCAACTGACACTCTCCGATGCCGCCTTGCATGCCATCGTGGCGGACTACACCCGCGAAGCGGGGGTGCGCCAGCTCGAGCGGCTGATCGGCCAGGTAGTGCGACACGTAGCCGTGCGCATTGCAGAAGGTGCCCTGGAGCGAGCGGATGTGGATACCATAGATCTGACGGAGTCCCTTGGCCCACCGCGTTTCGAGAACGAGATGGCGATGCGCACCAGCGTGCCTGGTGTCGCCACGGGCTTGGCCTGGACCCCAGTGGGTGGCGATATCCTCTTCATCGAGGCGAGCCAATCACCGGGTAACGGTCGGCTGATTCTCACTGGCCAGCTCGGCGAGGTGATGAAGGAGAGCGCCCAGGCAGCCTTGAGTCTGATCAAGGCCCATGCCGACGAACTGGGTCTGGAGGCCCGGCGCCTGGCCAGGACCGACATCCATGTGCATGTTCCGGCAGGAGCGATCCCTAAGGATGGCCCCAGTGCCGGCACGGCCATCTATACGGCGTTGGTTTCGCTGCTAAGTGGTCGCTGCGTCCGTGAGGACGTCGCCATGACCGGGGAGATCACCCTGCGGGGTCTGGTGCTGCCAGTGGGCGGCATCAAGGAGAAGGTACTCGCGGCCCAACGGGCCGGCATCCACACCGTGCTGCTGCCAGCACGCAACCGCAAGGACTGGGAGGAGATTCCCGAGAAGACCCGTGAACGTCTGACCTTCCATTGGATCGAGCATGTCGAGGACGCTACACGGCTGGCGCTATGCGATGCGGGCTCCTCGATAGTCACCACACCCAAGGAATCCTGACGGCTGGCTCGTCCGTAAGCGTCGGTATACCTGGGGTGGCGAAGGCGGGTGAAGTTCCGTTTGCAGTTTGGCATGTAGTCGAGGATGGCCAGCGCCGTTGTCGAGTCTTGCCATGGGGAAAAGGTGTCATGAACCTTGACCGGCGTCATGGCTGTCCGACGGGACTCTCCTATACTTTTCCATGTGATCGTATTGGTGGATCGCACATCTCCTGTGGGGCCGGGGAACTTGGCCTCATTGGATTTTTTCCGCCTTTCCCGTGAGGTGACTCATCATGACCAACAATAAATTCAAGGAGACTTCTCCTTCCGCCACACAGCCCGCCACAATCACCGAAGCTGAGGCTACGACGTGACGCTACCCGAGCCCTTTCCAGGAGCTGGATCGCATGTTCGACAGCCTTCTGGCTCGGGATTGGATGCACCCCCTGCGCTGGGATCGTCTGTCTGCCCTTGCGCCGCGTCTACCCAGAGTCGATGTTCTCGACAGGGATACTGAAGTAGTGGTTCGCGCCGAACTTCCCGGTATCGAGCGTGAGGATCTCGATGTCTCGGTAACTGAAAGGGCGGTGACCATCAAGGGGGAGAGTCACAAGGAATCTCGTGAGGAGGAAGGCGAGTACTATCGCTGTGAGATCTCTAGTGGCAGCGTACTGCGTACAGTGGATCTACCTTGCGATATTGATGCCGACAAGGCAGAGGCCAACTTCCGAAACGGCGTACTGGAGCTGACCCTGCCCAAGATCAAAGAGGCGCACCGTCGCAAGCTGGACATCAAGAGTTAAACATCATGGCGTTAGAGGCGCGGGAATATCGCTTCCCGCGCCGTACGCCGAGGACTTCATCATGAAGATGACCGGGGTATTAGTTTCGGATCAGACGAGTGCTCGCCTGTTCACGATCAATCTGCCGAAAGCCCCATTCGAAGAGTTGGCGAGATTGGACAATCCTGAAGGCCGACTACATGAGCGCGACATTGAGGCCGATCGGCCAGGGAGGGCCTTCGATAGTATGGGGCGGGGGCGGCATGCCATGGGAACACGCCATCCGGCGACGGAGCAGCAGGAGATTCGCTTCGCCCAGGAGATAGCGACGCTGCTGGCCGATCACCACCGTCGAGATAGCTTCCAGCGCTTGGTTCTTTGTGCTCCGCCGAAGCTGTTGGGGCTAATACGGGAGGCGTTGCCAAAGCGGGTCGCTGGGTGCCTGCTGCTGGAACTGGACAAGGATCTCGCCCACTTGAGCGACACCGATCTGCGTGCCCATCTGACCGAGTATCTGCCCACCATCATTCAGCCACAGAGTTCGCTATCAGCCTGAGCTTATCCCCGTTGTCTCACCCCGAGACGCGGGCTGCCGGCTCGAGCGCGGTGGGCTATGGCCGAAAGCGACATCGGCTCGATGCATGGCAGGGCGTTGGGTCACCTTCTTGATCCTTGAAGGCTTGAGCAGTTAGTCGAGGCGCCTTCTCCAGCGGGCCGGTTTCACAGTCAGCGGTTTTTTTGCTATGCACACAAGAACAATAGGGAATGATCCGCTCGCTCTTCGGATAACTCGCAGGATGGCGTGAGGGGGCTCCATGCGCTCGACCAAGTGTTCAATATAGGAAGTATGGTTGTACCTCTACGGAGAAGTAGACGAAGTTTTTTCTGGAAATAAGCTAATTGCGGAATTGCCTCGTCTTCAGCCTGACCATTCTTTTCTTAAGCACCATCGTTAGAAGAACAGACTAATACACTAGCTACTACATTCAATCATGATCCCGATATTGATGATGAGCCTTTAACACCCGTTTCAAGTAATTAATGAAAGGAGCATCTCTCTTTAAGCCTTTTTGCGCCGCTATTATAAGCGTTTAGATGACAGAAAGGATTTAAGGCTAAGCCTTTATTATGCTGATACTCCTAATTTCGTCATTAGTTTTTAACTTGTGTTAATAACATTTAGATAAATAACTTAAGAAGTAAATTTTTTAATTTGTATTAATAAAAATGTATTTCGCTATATTGCCTGTTTTAAACTTTGTATCCCTTTAATAGGCGAGCTAGCTTTGTTGTTGTAAGGCTTGGCTATAGCCAACTGACAGCCAAGATTGATTTTCATTGGGTGACTAAAGGAGTTGGTCATGTTTAAAAAGCTACTTATCACTGCAGCAATTTCCACAGCACTGGCCACCACCAGTACTGCAATGGCGCAACAGTGGGACCAGAGCAATCAATCACAGAGTCAGGAACGCTACAGCCAAGACAATCGTTGGCATGATCAGAACCTCCAGGATAACCGCTACCAGGATGATCGTTACCGCGACGACGACCGTTGGCGCGAGCAAAACCGCCAGGATAACCGCTACCAGGATGATCGTTACCGCGACGACGACCGGTGGCGCGAGCAAAACCGCCAGGATAACCGCTACCAGGATGATTATTACCGCGACGACAACCGGTGGCGCGATCAGAACCGCCAGGATAACCGCTACCAGCAGGATCGCTACCGCGACGACAATCGTTGGCGTGATCAGAACCGCCAGGATAACCGCTACCAGGATAATCGTTACCGCGACGACGACCGGTGGCGCGATCAAAACCGCCAGGATGATCGCTACCAGCAGGATCGCTACCACGACCACAACCGGTGGCATGATCAGGATCGCCAGGATGACCGCTATCAGCAGAACCGCAACAGCAACGCCCATGAGTGGCGCGATTAGAGGCATAGCCGTTATAGCAATTAAGCCAGTAAGACAGCCGTTAGCCTACCTACCGGCTGTCTTGAATGATGAGATCACTGAAGCATTTGGAGAACGTGATGTTTAGAAAATTGATTCTGGCAACAGCCGTAACAGCGGCATTTGCAACCAATATGGCGGTTGCTCAACAAAATGATAATCGTAACGACAGCGACCGTTATGATAATTTCCAAAGTAATCAACAAAGTTATCAATCTAGAGATAGCCAAGGTGGTCAGTACCACCAAAATGACCGCTACCATCGGTATGGTGACCAGAGAGATCGTCAGCGCAGTCACAGCGGGAACGATGGCCAGTATCGTCAATACCGCAGCAATGATGATTACGATCGAAGAGGCCAGCACTCCAATCAGTCATCAAGCGATTATGAGCGTCAGCAATATAGGTCTAACAATAACCCATATAACGGTGAACAGAGAGGTCAACAGAGCCGATGGCAGGAGCAGTCACAGGGTAGTGAACAGGAATCTTATATTTACTTCCAAGGTTATCTTGAAGGTAAGCAAGAAGGCCTTGAGCAGGGGCTAATGCGTGGTTATCGGCAGGGCTACCTGCAGGGTATGCAAGATGCAGTACACAGTGCTAATCAGAGTGTTAATCAAAATTCAAATAGTAACCAAAGCAATACCGGAAATGGTAATCGGCAAAACTCTGCAAATCAACGCGGTGGGCAAGGCAATGAAAATCTAATGCCTCCCACTGACATGGGTGCCGAAGGCCCCAGTGGGTCAGCTGAAATGCAGACTTCAGACGAGCAAAACGATTCTGAAGCGGATGCTGCGTCTGAAGAGGACTAGCCTAACGAGCTTGTGATGAAGAAAGCTTAAGGTGCATGTCACGCATGCACCTTTTTCGCTGCTGATTTTCTCTTCTTATGCGGCTTACGCTCTTTTTACAACATTAGTGACTATTGGTATCTTCCGATAGCCTGGTAATAGCAAGAAAAATCAGAGGGTTAGCCTGTAAAATTATTGATTTTCAAGATGCAGGTAAAGCGAGTCAAACTCGCCAGCGTCTTGTAATTTCTGCCAGTCAGGTATGGTTACCCTTCTTTTGTTCGTAATTATCAAGCCATCATTACGAAGGGCCTGTAGCACTCGGTTTACGTGTACTGGGGTCATCCCCGTTGCATCTGCCAGCTCCGCTTGGGTAATAGGCATATCAAAAGTGTTTTCATTCTCTACCAATCCCACCGCTTTAAGGCGCAGCAAGAGCTCACAGATAATATGAGCGATCCGTGAATAGCCTTCGCGTTGCCCTACATTCAACAACCATTCTCGGAAAATGGAAGCATCCACCAACGTTTCATGCCAGAAGGCCGCAGTAAGCCGGTAAGCGCGCCATAAAACCCATCTACCCACCTTAACGTTGGCTGATC
>TARA_R110000824_G_scaffold55027_2_pt1 | contig 11636 bp, 22 predicted proteins | sample TARA_R110000824 | Tara Oceans TARA_R110000824 (sample SAMEA4397747) | marine metagenome | biome: Polar Biome; feature: [MES] marine water layer (ENVO:01000295) within the mesopelagic zone...; material: water (ENVO:00002006), including particulate matter (ENVO:01000060) such as...... | reverse complement strand
TGTCCCAAATCGCTACTGCATAACACGATCGACGCAGTTGGGATCGGACTCTGGTACGTGAGGAGAATGTGATGTCAGGAAATAGAATAGACAAAACCAAGATGGCGTTGATGGTCGATAACTTAAAAGTCCGGACCCAGACAACTCACAGTCTTTCGGTTTTGACCCAGTTAAATAAAAGAACGGTTCACCGGTACTTGAAAAAAATAGAGGAGTCCGGCCATTGCGTAATAAGAGGACTGGGAAAGGTGTCCGAATTTAAAATTTTGAACCGCGAGTCCGTGGCCTTTGACTATCTGGAAGAGGACTAGATCTGGGTCTGATTCCCAGATTGGGAACCGCCCAAAATATCCCAGAATCGGTCACGAAATATGCCTCGTTTTGAGGCATCAGATGGGGCTAGAAATGGTCAAAATATCCCAGAATCGGGCACACTCTCTGCCTCGTTTTGGGAATCGGAGTTCCGAAAAGCTCAACGTTTCTAGCCACTTAGACTCATTAGGTTAAACACTTGACCCAACCAGTGCGGACCCTGTATTTTAAGCGTAGTTTCTAAAGTTTCTGAGTTGCTCCCGTAGGGAGGAACGGTGAAGGAGTTATTTTGAAAAATTTATTGATTATTAAGAATCCCAAATCCGAAAATTCGATGCTGGATATCGTTTTGGGAATGTCTGTTTTATTCTTCTTATTAGCGGAGGTGGTTAAATGAGTTTCAGTTTAAAGGTTATGAAACGAACGGAAGTGATTTTTACCGGTTTCGGTTTTAGGAATCGGGAGACCGTCAGTTGTAAATGCGACGACCCGGAAAGTTGTCGAATGCTGGATGAGTCCAAGCATTTAATGACTGCCTCCCTAGAGGAGTATCAGTGTTTTGAATGTCACCAGCGATATATCAAATTGGAATCCAACCGAGCCGATGCAAATACGGCAATCCTAATTCTGGAATTTGACCCAGAGGAATTCGACTTGATTGACGAACCAGCCACCTGGGCCGTAGCGGGAAGATACTAAGATCGAAACCAACGCCGGGAGGCGTGGGTCTGTCCTTTAATAGGGCACTGACGAGATCAGCGTTATTTGAAAATTGAAAAACCAAAAAAGGAAACGGGTTCTTATGTTTCTTGATTTGTTGACTAACCAGCCAACGGAAGGTCCAAAGTCCTTCGTGCAAAATGGGATGGGTCAACAAACAAAAAAAGCCTTCGGGCTAACGTCCCTATCTGGGACAGGAAGATATTGAATCATGGCAAGAGCAAAAACATCTAAGAAGACAGCACCAGCAACCGCGCCAAAAGCAAAAGTGAATAGCGCGGTACTTGAACTTCTCGGCACCGTCGAGGAGGGAGGGGATTTGCTGGAAGTCCTTCGTAGTGATGCACTCCAGAAAGTCACAACCATCGCGCAAGTGATGGCCGCACTTTCGGAACAACTTGAGTATGCCGAGAGCATGGAGGATTTTGCTAGTATCATTTTGACAATGCGTAAAATTGGAGAGGTCAAACTCTACACGGAAACGCGGAAGTCGGTACTGGCAATTAAAAAGTCTGTCCCAAAAAAGTATTTCCCTAAAGGCGCCGACCTCGACGAGGACGAAGGCGAAGACGAAGAGTAGGATTGATTCCCACTCTGGGAAAACAGAGTAAGCCGGGACCGGGGGGTTCGCCCCCTCGGCCTCGCGCCCTCTTGAGGAGAAGATATGACAGTCCAGCCAAGAGTCTCTGAGACGGTGTCACAGCTTATTACGAGCTTTGAGACTGTCAGTATTGACGATCAACTCAGGAAGCTCCTCTCGGAGCAGCTAGCGCGCCTCAGCGGCGAGTTAGCGGAGGCATCTACACTCATGAAAGTAGCCAGCGCCCAGGACATCGCCAAGATGTCACAGAAGGTGGCAACGTTCTTAAGAGTGTTTGATCAAACCGTAGCGGCGATTTCCAAATTGGGATTCCACAGGAAGCTCGATAAGGACATAGCCAAGCACAAATCAAAACAGTAACCCGTTCCAGAACGAGGCAGCAATTAACCGCTGCCTTTTTCGCGCGGTAACCGTGCCTCGTTTTGAGGCACAGCTTTAATGTAGCCAAGGTCGGTCCCAAGCCCGAGTCGAATACAGAGGGAAAGCAAAAACAAACAAGGAGAAAATTAATGTCCGAAAACGAGACAGCCACAGTAACAGTAGAGTCCAACATATCATGCGAGGTGGAGACAGTTTTATTCACACCGTCTCCAGATTGCCCAGCGGAATATAAGTTTGTCCACGTCGGTCATGTCTGCGACGTAATCCTACTTTGGGATAGATCGGGTGGGGGCGGAATATGGTTTCAGTTCCCTATGTATTCTATCAAGGAGTGGACCTGGGATGAATGGAACTCACTAGTGACGGAGCACCACGACCTCTGTCCAGAGCACGTTGCCGCCATCTACTTATTCCTGAAACGGGACAGACAAGGATCGCTTGGTAGATTGAAAGCGAGACGGCGACACACAGGAAACCCAAACGGTTCTATGTGGGGTGGTTCTCATGAACTGGAAGAACTTTGCGCTTCCTATTTTGAGATGCCAGAAGAAAAGGATCTTAGTAATGGGGCGGCATGATAGTTCAAGAATATACGAGGGCGCAAAAAGCCTTGGCGAAGTTCAAAAGAAACTGGAGGTCCTTCACAATAGCCAGTCCAGAAAATTCAACTCAACCCTGGAAGAGTTTGAGACGCTAGGCGAAAAGTTGGATTCCCAAACCGAGAACTCTGGGAAGAAACTTGATCGCCTTATCGACATGGTGAACGAGAACGAGAGTTCTCTGGACGAAGTTGTGGACGAGTTAATGGGCGTCCATAAAAAACTTAATCTCATTATGAAACATCTAGGTCTAACGGATGAACCAAGGAAGTGAAAAACCGCGCCCTATTATCGGGCGCTCCTAATGCAGCCACGCCGGTCCCAAGCCCGGATTCAAATGCAGAGGGGGAGCAATTAACAATTCTATTCTGGAGGGAATAGCAAAATGAAACTGGAAGATATTCAAGGGTGCACACAAAAAGGCTGTCTCAATACTGCGAACGGTATTGGGAATAGTTGTCTTAGGCATAGCAAGGACCAGCCTGGGTACGAGGGACTGAAAGAGGAGCTGGCAGAGCTTTGTAACTGCGGTTCCCATGTTGGGTACTATACCCCGTTCGGATTCGCATTGGTTGATCCCAATATGAATACACGGGCGATCGTAGAACCTGACAACTGCATAGTAGTGGTGTGTGATTCTTGCGCTTCCGAAAATGAGATAGTGGTGATTCAGGCTATGCTTCCTGACATGCCAAAGCGATCGACCCCCAAAGTCGTGAACCTGGACCAACGCCGAGCTGAAATTAGCGCTGGTCAATAACCCCCCAACTAGTGAGGTCCTATTTTGGACCTCGCTTCTAATGCGACCATTGCCAGTCCCAAGTCTGGATTAGAAACGCAGAGGGGAAGCAAAACTTTGATCCCAATTCGGGAGGAGAAAAAATGTTAGATACTTATTCACAATGGTTAAGACGGCCAGACGATCAACGGTTCCTAGACATCCCGTCCTTGTATGAGGCAGTGAAGTCACGGCGGCAACGTTCCTCACAGGTGGACGGTTCACTTGAGCACCTTCAATTCGTAACAGACCACAAAAATGTGTTTGTCCGAAATCAGGAAACAGAGCAAGAGGCCGAGTTGACAAACTGGAGCTTCGGCCAAGCGGCGTCGCTACTGAAGTTCCCAGCCAAGGCTCTCCGCGATCTTGATCACCCTCAACTGGCCTGTGCCGTTTTGCAACAGAAGGTATTCCAGCAAGAACGTCAGGACATGCGATTCCTGCAAACGCAGGAAGAAGGTGGTCTCCAGATGCGGGCGATCAACAGTTGTAAGTATGGTCGGATCTGGGACGAACACATTGTCCGTCTCATTATGGAACACGTTGATCTTGATACGTGGAAGGTTCCTAGCGCGTCTTATGCGTCAAAGGATCCCAGACGTGCCTCGACCTTGTACGCCTCAGATCGGGACATCTATATCTGGTTAGTCGATGAGGCCAACCCGATTGAAGTCCCAGGCAGCAACGGCAAGGACACTATGTTCAAAGGTTTCCTTGTGTCCAATTCCGAGACGGGGGCTGGTACGTTTAACGGTTGTGAGTTTACCTACCGTTCCTCTTGCGACAACCGTTTGCTCTACGGTGTCACAATGGGAACACAGGTTAAGCTTCGCCACACGTCTGGTGCTCCTTCTCGTTTCAAGTATGAGTTTGTTCCTAAAATGAAACAGGCCATCTCCGCAGACCCTCGGCAGTACATCGATTCAATCGAGGCGGCTCGGCTCTTCGAGGTAGGAAAGACGGACAAGGATGCAGTGAAGTGGCTGAGTACCAAAAAGGGATTCAGTACAACGTTGTCCAAGCAGGTTCTGGCTAAGGCTGAAGAGGAAGACGAGGACAACCCGCGTTCCCTCTGGGGTCTGATCAACGGCGCCACAGCAATGGCCCGAGATAAGAAACATCAAGACAGCCGTGTGGAGCTTGAGACTCAGGCGTCCGACCTTATGAAGTACGCCATAGCCCGCGTGTGATTCAAGATGGGACGCGCATTGCGTCCCGTCGTTAATGCAGCCATGCCGGTCCCAAGCCCGGATTAAGATGCAGAGGGGCGACACAAACAAACAAGGAATCCTATTATGAAAAAATTAACAATAGCGATGGGCCAAGGGTCCACGTTTGAGCTTTGTATGAGACTGGACGAGACGAAGGTTGGTTTCTTAACTAACCTCAAAATGGAACTGTCCGATTTAAGGAAAGCTCAAGATGCGGTAAACACCATCAATGAATTTATAAATCCAACAGAGACTAAAGAGTCCTAGAGTGGGAAAGGAGGAGCTTTATGCAAAAGCCGAGAATCCACTTTGATAATTATCTAGAGCACCAAACAGACGTTCTCAATATGAACTGGACTGTCTCAGAGTGCCAAGCGTTCTGGCGCAAGACCTTGGGCCTTGAAAAGGAAGACGGCTTCCATCACGGGTTGGCCAATGTTCAAGAGACGGTAGTGGATGTAAGCATTGCACAAACCATGATGCAAAATTGCTATTCGTTTGTGGATAGTGGTTGTCAGGTTTTCAATATGGGACAGGTCGTGTGTGAGCAGTATCTCAACACAGGACTGGAAGGTGTGACTAGCGAGGATCTGGTTATGCCTTACGATTGTTTCTACATGGCGATACCTCCGGGGTTGTTGCGATGCTGGAATTGGGAAACTGGTTACCATGATGCCTGGGGCATCTACGTTCGTTGGCCTAACTATCAAGAGAAGCGCTTGGTGGATTTGGCGATAACGTTGCAGGCAGGTCCGAATGAGAACAGCATCTCATTTTCGGACGACGCAATACACTGGGCTGGTCTGAAGTTTAAAGAGATAGACGCCAAAGGTGTAGAGAAGTCGATCGGAGATCTAATGATGACCTCGGTTGGCGCCCAGATACCTGAGACGGCTGGGGTGGATGATATTTATCGCAGAATAAAACGAACCGAGCTTGGCGACGTAATGACCAAAGCCACTCGGTTGGTTGTAAACCTATTATGCGACTTGGACAGAGCCGGGGCTGACATAGTCGAAGACGAAGTCCAAAAGAAGCGTCGCAAAAAGAGACTGCGGCTTGAAGAAGGTTTGGAGCGTTATGCTCCAGTCAAAAAAAGAAAGGAGTTAGACAAGGCAACTAAAATCTCAATTTCTAGCCTGTGGAGGGTAGGTGCAGAACTAGAGACAGCATTTAAACGAAGGAATCCCAATGAGGGATTCTGGGTAAAAGGCCACCGACAAGTCTACTGGACTGGGGCGGGACGCCTGATCCGTACGTTGCTATACAAACGCCCGCGCTGGCAGACTGGCGACGACGGAGAACAACCTGATCTCAATTCAGGAAACACCTATGAAATTGTGGAGTGATATAATGGAAGCAGTAAACAAGCTACAAGACAGAAGAGCCAGGGCCGCACTTCAAAAAGAGGAACGGAACACGCGCTCGGACCTTCAACAACTAATCCTAATTTGCACATCGCCAGAGCGTGGAGGATGTACCAAGGAGCGCCTGCGCCTTATTGCAAACCTGCGTCAGCGTTACGCCAGCGATCTCAAATCGCTACAAGCGGTAAACGCGGAGCTGAAAAAAGCTGGTGTGAAAATAACCGTTTAATATTCGTGCCCCGTTATGGGGCGCTTCTAATGCAGCAACACCAGTCCCAAGCCTGGAATAGAATGCAGAGGGGAAGCAAAAACAAACACACATGGAGAGAGATATGCCATTAACAAAATCCCAAAACACTTCAATCGTAAAATTGAATAAGGAGGCAGGAAACCTAACGTCAGAGTATCTGGACGAAGACGGTGAAGCCTTGATGATTCAACTTGAGACGGACGAGGAGTACAGTGGAATAGCCAAGCACCTGTTACACGTCAAGACGTACCAGAAGCGACTCAAGGAAATGCGTAAGGCTGTGACTGGCCCATTTAAGGACGCGCTGGCAGAAGTCGATGGGCATTTCAAAACGGCTTTGACAGTAACCGAGAAAGTGGAATCCTCAATAAAGGACGGGATGGGTAACTACATCTCAGCCGTAGCAGAGGAGGCACAGGAGCTTTTACGGGAGGCCGTAGAGAGTGGCGATAAAGAGGCTCTGATGGAGGCGGCGAATTATAGCCAGCCTCCTATTTCGGGAATCTCAACAAGGGTGAATCAACAAGTAATTATAACCGACAAAGAGGCCATACCTCGTGAGTTCCTAAAAGTGGACGAGTCGGCAATAAAACGTGCGGCCAAAGCAGGGGTAAAGATTCCTGGGGTTGAAGTTGTCGATCGCCCGTTGATAGCGGTAACGGTGAAGTAGGTATGAGGCAGATTCTCATAAAAGGATTCCTTGCTCTAACCACTTTGATCTGCGGGATAGCCACCGTGGGTTTCTATACGTTTCTGGTTAGTGAGTATGGTTCCGATTTTGCGAACGGGTGGTTGTTGTTTTTTGTACTGCTCATGGTTCGCTTTTATCCCAAAAAAGGAGAGCCGCCTAAACGGTATCTTTAGAGGAGTTGTGATTAATCTTAGTCTGGGACGCGGTGCGTCCCGCTTCTAATGCAGCAACACCAGTCCCAAGCCTGGAATAGAATGCAGAGGGGAAGCAAATCAAAAAGGGGAAACAAATGGAAAAGAACGAACGAGCCTACTACCGGCAGAGAGCTATTCTGTCAGGTCTCAGAAAAGGAATAGTCGAGCATCCCAGGTTTAAATCAAAGGCCGAATACGTTCGTGTTAGGAAGTCCCAGAAAGGGAATCACTACCTGTCGTTCTACCTAGAAAAAAGAATGCGGGTTGCAAGCGTTACTTGGTTTTCTGGAAGCAAGGACCCGAAAAGATTCCGGGGCTTTAGATTGTTCTACCCTTTCGGATCCGATTCCCAATTGAAGAGAGATTTTAGAATAGAGTACCAGCCAGAAAAAAGCTCTAGTCTCATTCTAGGACAAGCCGTTGCGAAGGTGGTTGACTACCTTCTGTCCGATGAGTGTTTTACCGAGGCCGAGGATATCAAAATAACCTACGTGACCCCCCTCAATGCCGGGTGAGGCTCTTTCTTATATTGGGATATCTCTGATAGGTTGGCTGGGATTGCAGCTATACCTACTCGGAGATAAGTCCCATGATCGAACTGGAAGAGGTTCTTCGGTGTCTCGAAACGATACACCTAACGCCAAGTGAGTTTTTGTCCCAAAGAGGGAACGAGGTTCAAACGGTAAAAGCATTTATCCATAATGCGACAGGAAAAGATAATGACACTTGCAGGAGTTCACCACAAAACGGGAACGGACAACTGGGGCACACCAGATCTGTTTTTCAGACGATTAGACGAGAGGTTCAATTTCGGACTCGACTCTTGCGCCGAAGCTTGGAACGCAAAATGCGACAGGTATTACAGTGAAAAAACGAACGGATTATTACAGCCTTGGGAATCGTGGACTTGGTGCAATCCCCCCTACTCAAAAATCCTATATTGGTACGCAAAGGCATCTATGGAAGCGTCGAAAGGAAACTCCTCGGTCCTTCTAACATTCGCAAGAACGGACACGAAAGCTTTTCATAAATACGCAATGCTGGCCAGCGAAATTATTTTCATAAAAGGACGCTTGAAATTTGTAAATCCTGAAACGAGAATGGAAGCCCAGAGTGCGCCAGCGCCTAGCATGGTCGTGATTTTCGATTCTGGGAATATAGGCAAAGCAACCTTTTCGACTATGGCCGCCTCTTTAAAAAATCCTCAGTCTCATATTGGGTAGAGATAAATACCCTAATTGGTTTGATCCCAAACCGAGAAAAACTCCAAAGCCATTCATGAAGAAAGTAAAGCAAACCGTGGAATGCTACCAGCACAGTGCCGTTTAGGGTTCTAGGGTCTAGAGTCTCAAAGTGAGAAAAGCCCCCAGCGGTCATTGCTAAAATCGCTGTCCAGGTTAGGGTTTTACTTACGCCTCTTTTTAGTTTCACCTTCATCACCAACCTCCATTGAGTTCGCAATTTGGTGCAGCAAGACTCCGAAGGTTTGAATCTTATTGTGATCCATCTCCGCTTCGGTAAAGAAGTTTAGAGCCTCTACAACCTCGTGCCAGAAAGTCTCATTTTGAACCGAGGAATTAACGTCGGCATCTATTAGTATTTTGAGATTGGTTGGATCGAAAAGGCCGTATGCCTGATTATAGGAAACCAGGCCGGACTGAAAATGAATCGTTATGGTGTGCCCACCGACGCATATGGATTTGGGAATAGTCATTTGCGCACCTCAATAATCTGACCCTCGACTATGCAACAATGGTCAACAATGGGAACTGGGTGGAGTATGACTGTACCGCATTGCATCAAATAGCCGATCCCAAAACCAGTAACCCAGTCGGTTCCTACTTGAGCGCTGTGGGCATAGTCGATTTGGGACACGTCGCCAAGCCAGCCAAACATGCCTGACATTAGAAGCTGGCCCTCCATGTTTCGTCTTGAGACAGTGCCCGCCCGATGGGTGTGCCCGATAACGACAGGAGAGCCTAGCTTCTGGGTCGCGGTACGATGCGCGGTTTGACCAGCGCTCCCGTAGTCATGCGACACAGCCAAGCGTCCCAACATGACATGGCGTTTATACGGAACGTATTCCCAACCGTTCTCTTCGAGTTCAAACAGTTCCGGGATTGAGACAAAGCCAAAAAGCTCTGGAGCCTTGCTTGCTATGTAGCGCTCTAACCTATTCTCATGGTTGCCAGATATGAAAATTTTACGTTTGATTTTTAGCTTCTCAAAACGAGACAGCTCTTTACGTACTGCGGCAACCTCGTCGGACAATCCTATTCTGCGATCGGGACTTTTGTCGTGGGCACTCACGGAATAGAAGTCTGCAAAGTCGCCGAGGACACAAAGGATATCTGGCTTAATGGCTTTGATGGTTTTATGAACTAGCGAAAGAGCTACGGTGTCCTGATATGGGACATGCGCGTCCGTAACGAATACGATTTTTTGAACGCGCTTTCTACTCACGACCATTCCCAGCTTTTATCAACCCACCTAGCGCGTTGGGTGGGTCGCATATCGACGTGGATTCTACCTGCGTATAATCCTATTCCGAGAAAGCCTAGATGATCTGCGGCAGCGTAAAGGGTTAGGATATCTTCCTTTGTAGAACCTGTCCTAATATCGGCAGCACATGCAATTCCGTTTCTGGGAATATGCCATGAGTGTTGAGCAGCACCCGGTATAGTGGTGTTGTAGTAGGAGCAACGGATTCCGCTTGTGATTTTTATAGGCCGACCAACCAGTTCTCTTAGCGCCTGAAGTTTCTCCATGAATTTGGGATTCATGCTTGAGGCTTTGCAATCGTCGTTGCATTTACCTCGGCAGGCAAATTCCGAATTTGAGAAATTACGTGTTAGGTTTCCCATCTTGAATATCTTTCAATCGTTTGAGTTTATAATAAATGAGTGAGCGAAGGGTTATCTGGTCGTTGCGATCTTCGGAGTGGGCCAATTTGCAAACGAGATCAATGGTCTCCCGCATGAGTTTGTCCACCTCGTATTTCACCACGCTACCTTTAGTCCCGCAATCGCTCCCCATTCCTTATTTGTATCAATATGAGAATTAGCAAAAAGAGAAACGTTTTCAGAAATGCGTGTGCTAAGGTCCGCGCTAATAGTTCCAACAGAGCTATCGAAACCAGCACCCAAAACGAGACGCCCTGACCCGGGCGAGAAGTTATCGGCGACCGATAGAGCATTTCCGAGACGTTGCTCTAAGTCTCTTTTTGCGACTGAGACTTTTTTATAAGCTCGCCCTCTACATGGGCAGCGCCGAGAGCTTCCTTGCCTTTGACTATGCTTCGGCCAAGAGAATAACTTGTGCCGCATACTGCGGCAATGATACCGCCAACCAGTTGGGTCCATTGCCCGTCGCCGAGTGCGCCCGATCCCATTATGATACCAGCAATCAACCCGACCGTACTTACCCAGAACTCAGTAGTCTTCCAACCCTGCTTTTTTGTCGTTCCCATTTCCAACACTCCTTAATTCTCTAATAGTTTCCTTGCGCGTTTCATCGGCTTTCCATTGAAGTCTAACGTCCTCGCGAAATTCGCAGAACTGCCTATGGAACTCATTGGTTTTTTCTATTAGTATTTTGAGATCTGCTCGGAGGTCGGAGACCTCGTTTTCCAGCAAAACAATTCGAGTGTAGGAAGTGCCGCCGTTTCGTTTTGCGACTTGCTTTTCGATCAGTTTAATCAGAGCCATCACAACTCCGACCAAGCCCGCGGTGGCTCCGGGTTGTAATAGATCTTCCATTTATGGGATTTCTTCTGAAGGTAGCTCAGAACACCATAAAGCCGCCTCTTGCTGGGACATTAGCGTGTATCCCAAATCGAGAAACGCCTGGACGTCTCCGTCATCAAAACTCAAATCCGAGCATTTAAAAATCTGGAAGCTTTCGTCTTTAGCGCCAAGGCCACACTTGCGAGTCCGATTCGCATTTTGAAACGTGGCTCTAATCTCTGTGACGATGCCCGCCTCGTCAGACTCGGTCCAGTCGTAGCGCCGGGTGGGTAGTTCGTTTCCTAAATCCGAAATTGGGACCAGCATATAGGTCCAGCTCCACTGGCTCATGTGTTTCCTCCAATGAGCATTCTCTGCCCGCTCTCGAAAAGAGTATCAAGTTGGGATTCCGTCAGCGCGGTGGTGTACCAAACTCTTGGAAAAGCGCACATGGCTCCAGGGTTGTTTCTGAAGTCAGCCCCGCCACCATCGCCCATCCAGTTACAAACCATCCCAGTATCGGTCGGGGTCATATCGCCCGGAGCAGTTGAGCTTGTCGCTGTGGCCCAAGACGCATCCCCAGCCTTACGAGTCCAAACCTTGAGCGAGTCTGAAGCAATCCGTTGAGCGCAAACCATTGTCCACTGGTTCACCATCGTTGCACCAGATGCACAATTTACGGTCACATCGTTGTCGTCACCGTTAAACTCGACCCGGAGGTTTGTTGCGCTGGTTTGCTTGATGACCACCCCGTCGTAAGAGTTGTTCTTATAGATAATCCCGTTGGTCATAGAGGATCCCTGGGTG
>TARA_R110000824_G_scaffold37553_2_pt1 | contig 11639 bp, 9 predicted proteins | sample TARA_R110000824 | Tara Oceans TARA_R110000824 (sample SAMEA4397747) | marine metagenome | biome: Polar Biome; feature: [MES] marine water layer (ENVO:01000295) within the mesopelagic zone...; material: water (ENVO:00002006), including particulate matter (ENVO:01000060) such as...... | reverse complement strand
TATCTCGTACCCTCGATGCTGCGCCTGATTCTCGATCATCCAACCGTGGGCGATTATGATTTCGACGGGGTAAAATATTTGATGACCGGAACCGCCCCTTTGCCACATGATTCGGTGAAGCGCGCCATGGAGCTTTGGCCACATGTGCGTATCCGCAACAGCTATGGAATGTCCGAGGGTGGCGTTGGTGTCGGCACCAGCAGCAAGGAACAAGTTCTGAAGCCCGGCTGCGTCGGCAAGCTTACGAAAAATATGGAGCTACGCGACGAAGACAATGTCGTGATCACAAAAGCCGGCGTTGTCGGCGAAATTTACGGCTGGCAAAAACATCCCCGTCGATATTGGAATGACGGGGAGGCCTCGGCCGCGAGTTTCGCTGGCGGCTGGACCAAGACCGGTGATCTCGGGTTCGTCGACGAAGACGGCGATCTCATCATGGCGGGCCGTTCAAAGGAACTGATCATACGGGGCGGTTACAATATTACACCGCTCGAGATCGAGACCGTATTGCACCTTCACCCGGCCGTACAACAGGCGGCTGTCGTTGGCGTGCCTCATGAAGTGCTGGGTGAGGATATTGCCGCTGCAGTGACGCTGCGGCCTGATCAAAGCGCGACCAGCGAAGATATTATTGCTTTTTGCCGCGAACATCTCGGCGACAATAAAGTCCCGCGCACGCTTGTGGTGATCGACAATATGCCGCTCAACCCCAATGGCAAAATATTGAAAAAGCAATTGGCGGAACCGCTTGCAAAAGCAGCCGCCGAACGTCGGAAAGTCGCCTGAGCGCTGCTCAGGGACTTTCGAATAAACGTCCGAATTACTTTAGCTGTTCGAAAGGGACATTCTTGTCCATGCGAACCTCGCCAGGCATGCCGAGCACACGTTCGGCAATCTGGTTGCGCAACACTTCGTCCGCGCCGCCGGCGATCCGCATCACCGTCGAATAGATATAATCATATTGCACATCGCCGGTTTGCGTATCCTCTGCTTCCGCAGCGATTCCCGACAGACCGCGCAGTTCGAGCGCGAGACCGTTGGTTTTCTGGTAACGCGAAGCATAAGCCAGCTTGACCATTCCGGCGAGCGCACCCGGGTTCTCTCCCTTGGATACCATGGTTCTGAGCCGGGCCTGGAAGAAGCGTTCGCCTTGCTCTTCTGCAAGGGCTTCGGCCAGTTGCTGGCGGATGGATCCGTCATCCATCATGGTCCCGCCACGGCCGTCCGGAGTGGCAGCCGCATAGTCGACAAGCGGCTCGACGCCGCTGCGATGCGCACCCGAACCGAGCCGTTCGCCCATCAGCACCGTCATGCAGCACGACCAGCCTTCACCTTCGGCGCCAATCCGGTTGGCGTCAGGAATCCGGACATCGGTCAGAAAAGTTTCGTTAAATTCGCTCGCTCCCGAAATCTGGCGGATCGGGCGGGTCTCGATCCCGGGTGATTTCATGTCGACAACGAAAAATGTCAGACCTTTATGCTTGGGTAGCGTGGGATCGGTGCGGACAATCAGGATACCCCAATCGGTAAGATGGGCCCAGCTCGACCAGAGTTTCTGGCCATTGATGATCCAGTCGCCAGACCCATCATCGGCGCGCACCGCCTTGGTGCGCAACGCAGCGAGATCGGATCCGGCTGCCGGTTCCGAAAACAGCTGGCACCATGTGACATCGCCCTTGAGCGTCGCTTCAATGAACTGCGCGCGTTGCTCGTCATTGCCATGCTTGGCAATCACGGGCAGCGCCATGCCGGTTCCGATCGTTGTGAAAGGCCCCTTAGGCAGATTATATTTGCTCTCTTCTTCGGAGAAAATCACTGCCTCGCTGCCGGTCAGCCCACCGCCACCAAGTTCTTTGGGGAATGTCAGCCCGGACCAGCCACCAGAAAAAAGCTCACGCATCCAGGCCCGGCCGCGATCGGCCTCTTCGATATCCGTCATTTTGCTGCCGGGGGTGATTTGATGGGCAGGAGCGTGTTCGGCTAGCCAGTTGCGGGCATCTGTGCGGAAAGCGGCTTCCTGGGGACTGTCGTTAAAATCCATAATGCTATTCCTATGCTGCTGTAACCTGGCTGCCGGGCTGGGCGTTCAGCAACCGGTCGGCCCAGAAGCCCCGATTGCCGAGATGCACAGCCAGCATCCGTTCGCGTCGATAATAGAAATGGCAATTGGCCTCGAAAGTATAGCCAATACCGCCATGTATCTGGAGATTTTCGCGGGCGGCCATTTCGAAACATTTAATTCCCGACAGTCGGGCCGCGGCGGCGGCGGCCGGGAGATCGTCGAGCGAGGATTCAGCGGCCCATCCGCCAAAATAAGCGTTCGAGCGAGCCAATTCGGTGGCGACAGCGACATCGGCCAGCTTATGCTTGATCGCCTGATAGCCGCCAAGCGGCCGTCCGAAAATTTGCCGGTCATTCGCATAGTCGCGCGCCATTGTCAGGCAGGCGTCCGCCGCGCCGACCGCTTCAAATGCGGCCTGCACCGCAGCCTGATCAATCAGGCGGTCGAGCTTGCCCATGCCCGGCATTGGTTCGGCAACGGCATCGACAAAATCTAGCCGGCAATGGGAACGCAGCTGATCAAAGCTTTCAAGTCGAGTGCGGGAAACACCACTCTGGTCCAGTTCAACAAGGGCGAAATTGCCATCCCCGACCAGAACCACCGCAATATCGGCAATCTCCGCATCGGCGACGGGTGATTTGCTGCCATTGAGCTTTCCGTCGTTTAGAAGCGTGCCGGTCGCAAACACGGGCCCCGGGCCCTCTGCATAGGCAAATGTCGCTATCGTCTCGCCCGACGCGAGCTTTGGCAGCCATTTCGCCTGTTGCGAATCGCTGCCGGCCAAGCGAATCGCTTCTGCGGCAAGCACGATTGAACTCATGAAAGGAACCGCAGCATTGGCTCCGCCCAGCGCTTCCATGATGACGCCCAGATCGAGCGCGCCGAGTCCCAGTCCGCCATGTTCTTCGGGAATGGTCACACCGAGAAAGCCCATCTCGGCAAGCTTTCGCCACAGCGGTTCGTCCCATTGGGCATTTGAATCGATCAGCGTGCGCAGTCGATCAAAAGGGGTCATGTCGGCAAGAAGCGCGCGGGCTTGCTCGCCGAGCATTTTTTGTTCATCGTTGAGATCAAAATTCATAGAGGGACTTGCTCTGTTGTTGTAGATTGTGTCATAGCGAGTTGTATAACTAGGTCAACCATGAGAACGGCCATCGGAGGATTAAAGTGCATGCAATATGAAACCATCTTGGTCGATGTCACCGACCATATCGCGACGATCACTTTGAACCGGCCGGAGGCCATGAACAGCTTCACGCGGCAGATGATGGACGAATTCGAGCATCTGTGGAAGTGGGTCGCGAACGAAGACGACATCCACTGCTGTGTCATACGGGCTGCGCCGGGTAAAGCATGGTCGACCGGTGTCGATGTTAAGGAAGCGCAAAAACCGGGCGGCACGGTCGTCGATCTGGACAATATCTGGCATTGTGAAGATCCGGGCAATTATCTGGGTCCGAAGTCGATGAACTGCTGGAAACCGATCATCGCCGCCGTACACGGAATGGCGGCGGGCGGAGCCTTTTACTGGCTCAACGAGAGCGACATCATCATCTGTTCCGAGGAAGCGACTTTCTTCGATCCGCATGTCACCTATGGCATGACCAGCGCACTGGAACCTATCGGCATGACCTATCATATGCCGCTGCACGATGTTCTGCGCATGGTTTTGCTCGGCAATGACGAGCGGATCGGCGCCGGAACAGCGCTTCGCATGGGTCTTGTCAGTGAAATCGTGACACTTGATGACCTGTGGTCGCGGGCGAACGACCTGGCCGCCACTATCGCTGCCAAGCCGCCAGCGGCAACCGCAGGCTCGGTCAAGGCGATATGGGAATCTCTCGATCTGCCACGCAGCATCGCTCTGCAACAGGGCCTCAAATATTGCCAGATCGGCAATCCGGTCGGTGTGCCGCAGGTAGACCGTGCGGCTCTGATGGCGGACAAGGCCAAGAAATTTACGATACGCTAGCGGCGGACAAGTCTGTCCGGAAGGCGCATGGTTACAATCAATTAAAATCGAACGACAAGATCAAGGAAATGGGAAACTATGTCGATCCTATATGACGAAGCCCAGCAGTCGATAGCGAATGAATCCCGGCGCGTGCTCGAAGCGCGCGTCAGCAAGGACGAGCTTTTGCCATTGCTGGAATCCACTGGCCAATATCATGAACCCTTTTGGGACACCGCGAAGGAACAGGGCTGGACGGCACTGGCCCTGCCCGAAGAATATGATGGGCTCGCATTGGGCTTGGTCGAGCTAGGGCTGATCGCGCATCAGGCGGGCCGAACGCTGAGCGGGGCCCCCTTTCTTACCTCAAGCTTTGGCGTGGCCAAAGCGATAGAAATCTATGGTTCAGAAGCGCAAAAACAAAGCTGGTTGCCAAGATTGGCCAGTGGGGAATGCATTGGCGCCGTTGCCATTGCCTCGGGCGCCAGCGCCCTGCCCCAGCAACCGCAAATCAGCTTTGCCAACGACCGGATCGATGGCGTTGCAACGGGCGTGTCAGCTGGCCTCGCAGCAGATGTTGCCATCGTGTTAGCGCAAGGACCCGCCGGGCCAACGCTGGTCGTTGCCAATCTGGCTGACGTCGAACGGCATGCGATTGACAGTTTTGACAATAGTCGGTGTGTCAGCAATCTCCACTTTAATGCTACTCCGGCAGCGCTTCTGATCGATGGACCGGAAGCGCATGCAGCAGCCCTGCACATCCTCGCGCTGCAGGCGGTGATCACGGCGCATGAACAGAACGGCGGTGCTGAAGCACTGATGGAATCCGCCCGTGATTATGCCGTCACCCGGCGCGCTTTTGGTCAGGTCATTGGTGCCTTTCAATCGGTGAAACATCGCATTGCCGAACTTTATGCCCTTGTCGAACTGGCCCGCGCGAATTGTATCCATGCGGCATCGCAAGAAGGCGCAAAGGATTTTATCATCGCAGCAGCTGCAGCACGCCTTTCTGCAACAGAAGCTTATGACACGGCGGCACGCGATTGTATCCAGATACACGGCGGTATTGGCGTGACCTGGGAGGCGGGCCTTCACCTTCATATGCGCAGAGCCCGCAGCCTGGCTATCGAACAAGGCAACTCTCTGTTCTGGGAAGACATATTGGTAGATAGCCTGATAGGAGAAGCAGCATGAGCGACATCGAAACCTATCGCAAAAATGCAGCAAGCTGGCTCGAAAGCGTCGTGCAGACTTATGGCAAGGAAGCACGCAAGGGACTGTCAGAAGCCGAAGACCTCGCGCTCGGCCGCCGCTATCAGAACGCCAAGTTCGAAGCCGGCTATGCCGGAATCAACTGGCCAGTCGAATATGGCGGCCAGGGCCTGTCGCATATCGAGAAGGTCACGTTCGAATCGGAAGAAATGAAACATGGTTTCCCCAGTGGCTATTTCGGTATCTCGCTGGGCATGCCGGTCCCGATATTGATGCAGTTCGGCTCCGATCAGGCCTTCGCCAAGGAGCGCGTCCTCAAAGCCTTGAAGGGCGAAGAAATCTGGTGCCAGCTGTTTTCGGAACCCGCGGGGGGATCCGACCTAGCCGGCCTTCGGACAAAAGCCGAACCCGACGGCAATGGCTGGAAAATCAACGGCCAGAAATTGTGGACCAGCTGGGCGCAATATAGCGACTATGGTGTCATCGTCGTCCGGACCGACCCCAATGTTCCCAAGCACAAGGGCCTGACCTATTTCTGGGTCGACATGAAGGCGCCGGGCGTCGACGTTCGCCCGATCAAGCTTGCGGGCGGCGACAGTCACGTCAACGAGGTGTTTTTCGACGATTTGAAAATCAGCGACGATCATCGCATGTCTCCAGTCGGTGGCGGCTTTGCCGTCGCGATGGCGACTTTAATGATCGAACGCTATGTCGCGACCGACAGCGCCGGCTTTGGTCCGCATCTAGACCTTTTCATTGACCTTGCCAAGACAACCGAAATCAATGGCAAGCCCGCTATTGCGGATGGACGCATTCGGCAGCAGATCGCGCGCAACTATGCGATGCGAAGTGGGCTCAATGCGATAACGGCGCGCGCGATGCTGATGATGAAAGCCGGGATGACTCCTGGCCCGGAAGGCTCGCTCAACAAATTGGTGTCGGTGAGATCGCGCCAGAAATTGTCTGAGCTGGCGATTGATCTTCAGGGTAGCGATGGATTCGCTTATGACGATCATGCTCAGCAAAAAGAAAATTGGACGTCGAGCTGGATCAATGCTCCAACCGGCCGGATCGCTGGCGGTGCCGACGAAATGCTGCTTAACACTATTGCCGAAAAAATTCTCGGTCTGCCTCAGGACCACCGCCCGGACAAGGGCGTCGCTTTCAACCAGATTCCAGCTTGAACATAAGGAAATATATCATGACCGAAGCCTATATCATCGACGCCGTCCGTACCCCTCGCGGGATTGGTAAACCTGGCAAGGGAGCGCTGTCGCACCTCCATCCGCAGCATCTGGCAGCCACAGTGCTAAAAGCAATCAAGGAGCGCAACAATCTCAACACCGCAGAAGTTGACGATATCATCTGGTCGACCTCGACCCAGAAGGGCAAGCAAGGCGGCGACATGGGCCGTATGGCCGCGCTTGCCGCTGGCTATGACACCAAGGCATCGGGCACGACGCTCGACCGTTTCTGCGGCGGCGGCATCACCTCAGTGAATTTTGCCACCGCATCGGTGATGTCGGGCATGGAAGATTGCGTCATCGCCGGCGGTACCGAAATGATGAGCTACACGACGCAGATCGGTGCTGAGGAAGCGGATGCTGGTATCCAGCCACTCGGTATGGGCTCGGGCAACCCCGCACTCGACGCTATTCATCCGCAGTCTCATCAGGGCGTCTGCGGCGATGCGATCGCGGCGCAGGAAGGCATTAGCCGCGAAGCCGTCGATGCACTGGCGCTGGAAAGTCAGAAGCGCGCAGAGCATGCCATCGCAGAGAACCGCTTCGCCAAATCTCTGATCACGGTCTACAACGAGGACGGCAGCGTCGCGCTCGATCATGAAGAATTCCCGCGCCCGCAAACGACCGCCGAAGGCCTTGCCGGACTGAAAGCGAGCTTTGGTGCGATGAAGGATTTCGATCTCGGCAACGGCGTCACCTTCGCCAAACAGATCCAGCGGGTCTATCCGGATCTTGAATGGGAAGGTGTCCATCACGCCGGCAACAGCTCCGGCGTTGTCGATGGTGCGGCCGCCTTGCTGATCACCTCGAAAGATTATGCCGACAAACATGGCCTGAAACCCCGGGCCCGTATCGTTGCCTATGCCAATGTCGGCGATTGCCCCACGCTCATGCTCAATGCACCGGTACCGGCAGCAAAGAAAGTGCTCGAGAAAGCTGGTCTGACCAAGGACGATATCGACGTCTGGGAAATCAACGAGGCCTTTGCCGTGGTTGCCGAAAAATTCATTCGTGATCTCGATCTTGACCGGGCCAAGGTCAATATCAATGGCGGTGCATGCGCGCTTGGCCATCCGATTGGTGCGACCGGATCGATCCTGATCGGCACCGCGCTTGATGAGCTCGAACGCTCAGGCGGCCGCTACGGACTGGTTACAATGTGCGCTGCGGGTGGAATGGCACCGGCAATCATCATCGAGAGAATTTAACAGAATACCGGTTCATCGGCTGGCGGAACAGGTGAGGCAAATATCCTCACTCCTGGTTCCGCCAGCTTGAGAACCGAATATACAGGAACAATTGTGAAAACACGCCATCTCGTCGACCCGGAATTGCTGCCCGTGGTCGACAATTTTCCTGCTCTGGACTTGAATGCCGATTCGCTGCCCGCGATACGCAACGGCTTTGCGGCCATGCTTTCGCAGCAGGAACTGCCTGATTTGCCGGTTCAGTGCAGCGAGATCGCGCTGCCTTCCGGTGACGGAGACCGGACCATAAGATGTCTGATGGTCCGGCCGGAACATGTGGCACCCGGAGCGGCTGCGATCCTGCATTTTCACGGCGGTGGTCATGTGCTGGGTACGCCAGAGATGCAGCAGGGCGAATTGATGCGGTGGGCCGCGGAGCTCGACTGCCTTGTCCTTTCGGTGGACTATCGACTGGCTCCGGAAACATCCTTCCCCGGCCCCATGGATGACGCTTATGCCGCGCTGGCTTGGCTGAACGAACAAGCCGGAGCACTTGGCATCGATCCCGCCCGGATCGCGGTGGCCGGGACCAGCGCCGGTGGGGCAATGGCGGCCTGCCTGTGCCTTATGGCGCGTGACCGCGGGGAATATCAGATAGCCTTCCAGATGCTCGACTCCCCACGCCTGGATGACAAGATCCAGCAGCAGAAAAGTGGCAACCCCTATACCGGAGAATTTGTCTGGACCCGCGAGGCGAGCACATTTTGCTGGAACGCCTATCTTGGTGAAGACAAGGACTCGCCTTATGCAACGGCCGCTCGGGCGAAAGATCTTTCGAACCTGCCCCCTGCCTTCATTGCCGATGGATCCATTGACCTGTTCGTGGACGAATGTCTGGAATATAGCACGCGCCTGATCCGTTCGGGCGTAGCCGTGGAGCTGATTGTCTATCCGGGCTGCTTCCATGGTTTCCAGATGGCCCGCGAAGCTGCCGTCACCAAACGGTCGCAGGCAGACAGTTTGCGTGCGCTCGGCAAGGCCCTCAAACACCGGACCTGTTCCTCCTTGTCATGAAAGCAAGCCTATGACCGAGATATCAAGCGAAGATCGCTATGCCATGCGCGATAGTTTTTCGAAGCTGCTTGCAGAGCAGGCCAGTGAAAAGGCATTGCGTGAGGCAATGGCCAGTCCGCACGGTTTCGACGAGAATTTGTGGAAATCCATGGCCGAACTCGGCCTGCTCGGATTGATCGTCGACCCCGAATATGGCGGCATCGGCGGCGACGCACAAATATTGGAAGATTTGATGGAGGAAGCGGGCGCGCATCTATTGTGCAGCCCATTCATTTCCACCTCGGTGATAGCTGCCAGCCTGATTTCGGCGTCATCGGACGAAAGATTGAAGGCCGAATTGCTCTCCTCAATCTGTGACGGGACAAAAATCTTCGCCGTTGCTGCAACGGGCGAAAATGGTCTCTGGACCAGTGAGGATATTTCTGTCGAAGCGCATAAAAACGGTGACCAGTGGACTTTGGATGGAGCTGCCTCTTTCGTCCTGCATGCGGAAAAAGCGGACCAGCTTTTGGTGCTTGCCCGCACGGATGGAGATATTCGGGTGTTTTTGACCGACACCGATGCCGACGCTGTCGCGGTCCAAAAACTGGATACCAATGATCCGACATTACGATTGTCGAAGGTCATTTTTTCAGGCCCCAATGCCCGGCCCCTTGTCGATGTCGATGAAGCGGCAATTGAAACAGCGCTTGATCTTGCGAAGCTGGCACAAGCGGGCGAACATGCCGGCGGGGTAAAAAGAATATTCGACATCACCGTGGAATATTTGCGCACCCGTTATCAATTTGGTCGCCAGATCGGCAGCTATCAATCGCTCAAGCATATCGCAGCAGACATGCTTATCGAAGTCGAATCAGCGGCTTCCGCTGCCCGGCACGCCGCCAAGATGATGGCGGCCGGATCACCGGAAACAAAAGCTTTCATCAGCCTCGCTGCTTTCGCCTGCGCTGACAGCTATCGTGATGTTTCTGCTCAGGCCATCCAGTTGCACGGCGGCATTGCCTATACATGGGAACATCCCGCTCATCTCTACTGGCGGCGCGCACGGACAGGATTGTGGCTATTCGGATCTTCGGATCAGCACCGGGAAGAATATCTCACCTGTCTGGAGGCAGCATGATGTCTAGTAACAGCACGCAAATATCCAATGACGACCTCGCAGCAGAAGTGGAAGCCTGGCTCGATCAGCATTGGGATGATCAAAATCGGCGGGAAAAAGGCACGGATCGGCTGGATGTGAAATCCTGGCTCGGGAAACTGGTGGATGCCGGCTATTCGGTGCCGACCTGGTCGCCGGATTGGTTCGGCCGGGGATATAGCAGCAGACAGGCCCGCGTGATCGATGACATTTTGAAATCTCGAAAAGTCGTCGGGCGTTCGCAGGATCGATATAATCTTGGAGCGGTCACAACATATCGGCTCGGCAGCGAGCAACTCAAATCCGAACTTTTGCGCGATATGCTGACCGGTGCGCACAGTTGTTTGCTCTATTCGGAACCCAATGCCGGTTCCGATCTTGCCGGAGTGAGAACCAAGGCGGAATGGGTTGCCGGACCGGATGGCGGCGAATATGTGATCAATGGCCAGAAAGTATGGACCTCCAACGCCAAGGAAGCGACCTATGGCATGTTGCTTGCGCGCACCGATTGGGATGTGCCGAAACATGGCGGTATTTCCTTTTTCATTTTCCCGATGAAACAGGACGGCGTGGATATTCGTCCGATCAACCAGATTACCGGCGAGTCCGAGTTCAACGAGATTTTTATCGAGAACGCCCGGGTCCCGGCGCGGAATGTCGTTGGTGAATTGAACGGCGGCTGGAAAGTATTGCAGACCGCGCTCGCCTATGAACGATTGATCATGGGCGAAGGCGCAACCGAAAGGCGCGGCAAGCAGCAATCAAGCCTGCCACCCCTGCTGGAACTCGCGAAAAGACATAACAAACTCAATGATCCGGTGATTCGCCAGAAAATTGCCCAGGCGATCGCCTATCGGCAGCTCAACTCTCTGAACATGAAACGGGCAAAAGACGAGATCATGATCAACGGTTCGTCCTCGCTGATGTCCTTGGGCAAGCTGGCCATGTCCCGTATCCAGCATGGAGAAGCGCGGGTTGCGGCGGAAATATTAGGCCCCGCAAGCCTGTTCGATGGACCGGAATTCAAGGATTCGGCGGACATGAATTTTGATTCTGCCAAAGCCTATATGAACTCGATCGGCGGCGGCAGCGATCAGATCCAGCGCAATATCATCTCCGAACGCATCCTTGGCCTGCCAAGAGAGATCGAAGTCGATCGCAACATGCCGTTCCGGGACGTAAAGTCGGGATAGCGGCTCGGTATTGAGTCTTTCAAAAGCCGAAACCGATGTTCTTTGTCGGTCGTCAGGGCCAGCGACCGACAAAGGATCCGCCTGCAACCAGATGCCTCCGGTTCATTGCCTGCTTTGCCCTGTTTGGCTTGATGAGGTCCGAAAATTATCTCTTGTCGGCCAGTGCATCCCGAAAACATTGTTCGAAAATATCCAGCCCTTCATGGATTAGCTCGTCCGAGATTGTCAACGCCGGCAGGAACCTGAAAACGTTGCCACGAACACCGCAGGTCAATGCAATCAGCCCCTTCTGATAGGCCGCTGTCACTATCGCCTTTGTCAAGGCAGCATCACCGCAATTGGCATCACCATTTTCTACCAGTTCAAGCGCGACCATTGCGCCGCGATCGCAGCGCACATCACCGATTCGGTCAGGAAATTCTGCCTGCAACGCAAGCAGCCGCTTAGCGAAAACCCGGCCGATATGGACCGATGCCTCGACAAGGCTTTCTTCTTCTATCACATCAAGCACCGCAAGCGCAGCAGCGCAACCAATCGGTGACCCTGCATAGGTGCCACCCAGCCCGCCTGGTTCAGGT
>TARA_R110000824_G_scaffold9011_2_pt1 | contig 11647 bp, 9 predicted proteins | sample TARA_R110000824 | Tara Oceans TARA_R110000824 (sample SAMEA4397747) | marine metagenome | biome: Polar Biome; feature: [MES] marine water layer (ENVO:01000295) within the mesopelagic zone...; material: water (ENVO:00002006), including particulate matter (ENVO:01000060) such as...... | reverse complement strand
CTTATTAATGATACATTCGCCCCTGCGGAAATCCAGAAAATTAGTTTCCTACGTGGAGGTGATAAGTTCCCTCTCAACTATGATATTGATTATCTCGGCAAAGATGGGTCTGCGGCAAACACCTATAAAGAATGGGATAGTCAAATCTCACGGAATTTCATTAATGCTTTTAAGAATTGGGCGAAGAATGATAGACTACAGCAAAACCCAGGGAACACTTATTCTGCTCCTAATCTAACTACCTATGGAGCATACGATAATCTTAATGATATTGATGGTGGACAGGGGTTCGGTGTTGGAATTGCGTATGATGTTATTAGCGACCAGGGAGTTGATTTCTCGTCTCAAGCGTGGGGCAGTCAAATCACCTGTGACCTAAACTCTAACTACCCTCACGGCGTATATCTATTCGCTCACTCTAAAAATGTAATTGCCTACAACCAGACTGGACTTCAGGTAATTACGTAAGACCCCTCTTTTGGATAATGTCCGCATCTGGCGGATTGGTCTTAAGCAAAGCAACCTTCGGTAAGCGGTTAAACAATAATTTTATAATCATTTGTAATTTAATGAAAGTTTTAGAACTCTTTTCAGGCACTCACTCGGTAGGGAAAGTCTGTGAAGAATTAGGGTGGAATGTTATATCGGTTGATTTAGAATTAGAGGCGACACATAAAGTAGATATAATGGATTTTGATTACAAGCAATACCCTAAAGATTATTTTAATATTGTGTGGGGGTCACCTCCTTGTACTGCTTTCTCTATTTTACAAACAAGTTGGTTAGGAAGACATAAACGAGTTAATGGAGAATTAACATTATTCACACAAGAACAAATGGAATTAGATATGAAAGAAGCAGATAAAATAGTGCTGAAGACATTAGAGATTATAAAGTATTTTGATTGTGACTATTGGTTTATGGAGAACCCTAAAACAGGGAGGTTAAAGAGTAGAGACTATATGGAAGGTATACCTTATTATGATGTAGATTATTGTAAGTATAGTGATTGGGGATATAAGAAACCTACTCGTATATGGACGAATAAGAAGGATTGGAATAATTTAATATGTAAGAAAGATTGTGATAATATGCTTACACAGACACTTCATAAATCTAATTTAGGAAATGGGAATATGAGTAAAGCACAAAAACATCAAAAAGATGTATCTATAAGTCATAGTAGATTAGAGAAATATAGAGTTCCACCTAAACTAATCTTAAGTTTATTTTTGGATTAATTTATAAATACTCTTATAAATGGACGAATATTTATTGATGGGTCAAATCCTTTTTTTTATAGGATTAGGGTGGGTTCTATTTAGGGTAGAGGAATTATTTAAGAAACCGCCTCTACTAATTAAGTGTGAATGTTTTAAAGACCAGTCGCACGATGATATGGTAAAAGTTAAAGAAATGTATAATACATTAAAAGCACAAGCGGAAGAAAAATCAAAACAAGAAGAAGAAGTAGATAATTTAAATAAAGAGGATTAAGTTATTTTTTTATTTTATTTTTTTTAAAGTCTCATAATATAAAATGAGTAATACAGGTGAAGTTGAGATGTCTTCTACTGCGGCGCCTTCCGTATCCGCAGGACAAATTCCAGACCTTCTTAAAATCGGTTCTATCCCTACTAATATGGCGATGGACGTTGATACAGACGTATTAGACCCAGTCGTGAATACTGGAACGTTTGTTCGTTTCGTTCTACAGAATAAAGGTATTCTTCATTCGCATTCTAAAATTCAGTTCGGTTTTAACGACCCTGGTGCTGATGCGTGGTTGCCCCTAAATATCGGTGCGTCGTCTCTAATCCAAAGAGCAACCCTCCGTATCGGTAATCAAACTATATGTGAAATTGATGATTTTGCTAATTTTACAAGTTATAGACAGATGTTTATGTCTCCTGAAGCGGTGCGTGAAAGACTACAATACACTACAGGGCAGTCTTCGTCTAAACGTATTGCCTATAATGATGAAGGTGATAGTTGGTCTGGCGCTGAACCCCCCCTTGCGAATAGTGATGCTTTCGGTGGAGGTGCTTCAGGAACTAAAGCACGTGCTTTAGAATTAAACCAAGGACGTAGCACGTATTCCGCTATTCCTCACGCAGCAGCACAGGCGGCGGCGCAGGAGATGCCTTCGTATCTAAATCTCAATAGCGCTGATGCTAATTATCCTAACACTCCTACCTTTCAGTGGTCGTTAAGTGATTTCTTCCCCTTCCTCAAGACTAATCAACTCCCCTTGTATATGATGAAAGAACAAATATCATTAGAATTCGTGTTAAATGCGGAAGCGTCTGCGGGTCGTGCGTGGGTTCCGTTAGGAGCAGCGGAGAATGTTGCCTATTCTCTTGATAGTACCCAAACTAAAATGTTTGCGGATTATCAGTATTATCCCCAGGAGATGATGGTTGCTTATGCTAATGCGAACAGAAACCTCCAGTTTTCGTATGTTGATTATAGATTGTCTAAACTAACGTTTGATGAGGCACTTACAGGCATCCAGATTAGAAATGTTGGTGGTGCTGGTCGTATTGTAAGTAAGATTGTTTATGGGTGGGCGACTACTGATAATACAGCAACATCGTCTCCCTTAATTAATTGGAACGCTCAAGCATTAGGTAGAGATACTGCTTTATCACTAATGCCTCCACGTGTTAATGATGTTACATCAAGGGCATATACTAATAATAGTTTAGCGTTTAATGTTAAAATGAATAATGGTTTCTTATATCCTATTGATGTTGATAATACTGCTAGATGTTTCCATAATGTCGTTCAGGCAGAGGGTTTAACTCCATACACTACTCGTCAGGAATATGCTAATGAAGGTCAGTCCCTATCTAAACGCACCCTACAAATATATCCTGAAGATGCGGCATTCGCAGGTAAATCATTCTGGAATGCTACACGTCTTAACAAGGGAGAACGTATTAATAGCAGAGGTATTGAGGTCTATTTCACGCTCAATCCTCTACCTGCTCCTGCTGTTGATGCTACGTCCAGTTATAATATGAGGGTATATTTAGAAACTATTAAATTTGCTACTCTTAAAGATGGATTTGTAGAGAGTTATTTGGCGTAAATGTAAGTTATATTTTGTAAGTGTTAGTTTTTTTATTAAAATTATTATAAAGTATCATTTATAATAATGGCGCAAAATCAAGGATATTTAGAAACTATCCTTCTTGATGCGAATAGGCAAAGTAGTGAAGAAGTAAAAGGAGATAATACTACTCAAAATAGTATTTATACAAATAAAGTAGGGTCAGGATTAAAGTTAAATTCAGGTGATAAAGTATCCGTCCATAGTGGTTACATCTCTAAACGTGGAGCGAGTGGTGAAACTATGGAATTCACAGGTAAAGACACAGGTAAAATCTATACTCTTTCTACATTAGTAAAGACACAACATCAAAAACAAATAAATCCTATGGAGTATAAAGGATTAAATTTACCTCGTGATAATTTCGCACAAATATGTGAAGAGTATGGGTGTGAAGAATATACACTAGAGGACAAAACCTATAATGTAAAGGATAATGAAGCAACGTTTAATATATCTTATTATAAGACTACAAATGGAGAAGGGTATTATCATCTACCACGAAGATTTGATGCCTATAAATCGCAGTTTTTTAATGATATAGTTGAGGGACCAGTTCTCCGTCAAGAATGGGCGGGATTAATGACTAATTTTGATTATGCGTCTGTTCCTTGGTTAAACGGACAAGAATACTCAACCGACCATACTATACCAGCAGGGACAAGAAGGGCATTATACGATTGTTTCTTAAATGGTATGTCTTATGGGGCGCAATTTGCTGGGACAAGAACTATCCCTACATTAGCATTACCACCAGTTCCTCCACGAGTTCATAATTATTATAAGTTTGCTTATGCTAATCAATATAGACGATGTCTTGCTGATATGTATTTTTATCAAATAGGTAGAAAAGAGGCATCAATATCAGGCGGAGATACAGGAGCAGGTGGAAGTGATGGTGGTAAAAATGAAGAAGATAGATTTAGTTTAATATGGAAGAAGAAAAATGATAATTCACGTTATACTATTTATGTGAAAGATATATCTTATAATGCGGCAGTCTTACCTCGTAAATGGTATACACCTGATACTACAAAAACACAAACAATTAATACAGGAGCAAGTGTAGATAAACCAAATAAATCACCCAGTCGTGATGATTATGCCTCTACTGATAATGCTGATATTTGGTTAGAAAAACGAGACCCAGCGATGAGTGAATATCTTAAATATACAGAACCTAAAACAATATCAATAGAACCAGGTGATTATTCACCTGCGAATGTTGGCGCTAAATTAACAGACCAGTTAAATCAAACAGACCCACAAAAATATATTGTAGGTGCGGTTTCACATACAGGGCAACCGACATCTTTGTTTAATGAAGTAAATGACCCTGAATACGTAGAATATGATACTAATATTAATTTCTCAAAACAAGTCGTCGTTTCTACATATACAGAAAGCACTTGTTATAAAACATTTAATACATCTACCTCTGTCTCTGTAGAAAAAAAGTGTTGGGACGATTTTACAGACGAACATTCTGTAATACCTACTGAACCTGGTTATGAAAAATCATCATCAGTAAATACAATTAATTATTTATCAGCACATCAAACAATAGGAGTTAAACGTCCAGAATTATTTGAGGCAGGTAGAAAGGTCGCAAAATTATTAGGATATAGAATTGTAGGTGCTAATCCTGATGAAGTGGCGGAATATGACGCTGATTTTGATTTTGCTACGATGGCGCCAGAAAGATTATTAGCACCAGCAGGACTAGTAGTCCCAGCAAAAGATTTTCACGGACTACATCACGATACAAGGTCGCAAGGGTGTTCTTGGAAGAGAATGGTTAATCCATTTATATCAAAAAATATACCTATTGCGGATTATGCGACTGCGGAGGTACAAACATCATATCCTTGGACGGAAAGGAACTTACAAGGATTAAAAGAATATTTTGATATTCAGGGCAAGTATCCTGAATTATTTGAGGGTGTATCTGTAGGTAGTCAAGTCCCTAACCTCGCAACATATCAAGTTGGATTAACAGCAAATAATAGTCGTTTCTTTCATATAAATTATGCTGATAGTGAAAACACACTTAATCAAAATTGGAAAAATTCATTTGGAACTGATTTTTACGGACAAGAAGAAATAACTGATAATGAAGGGGCGCACGATGATAATTATGGTAGTAATGCTTTATTCTTTTATCGTGATGAAAACAGGGCAGAAACGGCAACAGGCGGAAATAATGAAAATGACTTATATTATGGAATGTTTATTAAACGGACATACTATAATCCTTATGATGGAACTGACGAATTTGTTATAGGAATAACTACAAGAATGATTGGAGGAATACCACAAGCACCTCATTTAGATTGGGGCGCAAATGGAATAAGTTATGATTTCTCAAGAACAATAGGAATAGACCCTCACTTTTGTGCTTATGGGACATCTTGTATTAACTTATATGCTGGTTATTTATCACAAATCATTAAAAAGGAAAACCCTGACGTAGTAGGAGAAATAGGTTACCCAGTAATAACAGGACACGGAGGAGTAGGTAAATTAGCAACTACAGGTTACCCATTAGCAATAGCACCGATAGATATTAATGGAAATATGCCCTATGAGGATAATTCTACTCCTCCCTATGATACTGCTGGGGGCGAATGGTGGCAGAACCAGTCGCCTATTCATCAATATCTAAAAAAGAGATATGTTGGCGCTGAAAATCCACAAATATTCTTTGATGTTAATGAAAGTAAATTCTCTTTTACTTCATTACATACACCTGAACGAGTAGGTAATATTATAAATGCTGGAGAAGAAGCAACTATCCCTATTGTAGCAGATACAAATGATAAAGTATATTTCATTAATAAACGATTATTAAAAAAGGAGTTTGCCCCAGATATGTTCCCTTATCAAGATTTAGTATCATCAAACGTAACTACCACAAGCGGGTCAGGAGCAACAGAAACACAAAACGGCAACCCATCAAATACCACCTACTCAACGTATTATAATGCGAATATAACTCCCTGGGCGATAATGGACGCAGATGGAGGTATATTTTTAGAAGACTTCGGTATAAATAATGATAGAGACTGGAGAAGTTCATTATGGTATATGTTAGGATTTACATATAATCAATTTAATGCCTCCGCGTCAAATCAAGAACTTACAAGGCAAACAAGAATTAATAATATAGTTACAACCGATACAATAGGCAAACCAACTACAAATGCGAATGTAGAACCAAGTGATTTATCACAATATACAACTAATATTTTTGGAGCAGAACTACGTACAACACAAATCCCTACACTTATAGGTAATTTCGCAGGTGAAATAGCAGCAAAGGACGATAAGAATGACGCTATGAGAAATACGTATATGCCTGGTGCGACAATCACTCAAAATTCAGCACAAATTAATGCTGAAAGATTACCTATTAAAATGAGACAACCCTATTTCTTAATTAAAAGTGATATATGTGCTGATACTAATTATTTAGGAAGTAAAGATAGTGGAGTATCATTACCTATAATTGCTGTTATAGCAAAATCATCGGCAGATGGAGACTTCTTTTTTACTGGAGCAGGGCAACAAGAATTTACAATTACAAATGCGAAAACATTAACAGATATAAGAACACAAATTCTAAATCCTGATGGAAGTGTCGCAAAGTTAAGTGAAGACACTAGTATTATTTACAAAGTTGTGAAAGTAAATAACGCATCGTTAAATGTAGCGGAACAAATGTTACAAAAGAAAAAATAAAATAATATATATATATAAATGCCGAAAAAAGCAAGGCAAACAGAAACATTAGATATTAAGAATGTTTTAGAAGCAGACAAAATAAGAGAACTCTTACTGCCTCACCCTGATTTATTATCGTTTTTTGAGATATTAATAATTATGTGTAACAACAGATTAAATGATGAAAAAGTAGCAAAGCAAATAGATATGATTATAGATGAAGCATTAGAAGCAGGAAAAGACCCTGATTTAAGTGACCATTCTAGCGATGAAGAATAAAAGGGGTAAAAAGTGGTGATATTATCACCACCTCATAAAATTCTAATACCTATAACACAAATGAAATATTTTTCACCAGAGAATTTGTAAATCTCATAAGGGGTGCTATATTATCACTTTCACCCCCTTTTTAACTATTCTTATAAATTGTAAATCTAGTCATAAGACTATGTCCTCGTAACGCTGCTAATTTAGTATTCTTTTTAATATCATCAGCAGTCATATCACTATAATTATCAGGCATTTGATTAAATATCTTAACTAATGATGTTGTAGATACAGATACAGGTTCGCCTTCATTTGTTTTAAGATACTTTTTAGTCTCGTTGGAGAGGAGAACGGATATATTGTTCCTTGTAATAGGTCGCCCATCGTCCCAAGTAAATAAGTGTGTATCTACCTCAACACTTTCTCCGTCTTTTCCTCCCCAAAGTATCCACGATTTAAGATGCTTTCTAACCGCATCATCATCTACTTCTCCAATAATAGTTCCACGTTGTTTATTTGTCTTAAACTTATTTAATACGAAGAAATATCCACCCTTCCGTTTAACTAACCAATTATAATCCTTATCAGTACCTTCCTCAACTTTTTGTTTATATAATTTATCAGTAATGAATTTAACATCTGCTAAATCATTCCTCCAAGGGAATATTGTATGAAGATGTAGAAGTGTAGCAATCATAAATAACTTACGATTGACTATTTCTCCATCTACCCAACACTTACCTAACATTTCGTTAATCATATTTTTAATATCTTCAGGAGTAATATTTTGTTTTACCTTTTTACACATATTACCTTGTGCTGTATCGTGTTCTACATCTTTACTTGCCTGAAATCCTTTTTTAACAGCAACTAATTTATCCCTTTCCTCCCAATAAGGTTGTAATACATCTTCTTCTGTATTTTCAGTATTAAGACAAGTAATAAGTGCTTGATAAAACGCTAATTTTGTAGAGACTGAATAACCTAATTTTAATTGTTCTTTATCAGTAGGGTCAATATTACCTCCACCTTTCTTAAATGTTGTAATATGATGTATAATTTTATGAGGTTCATATAACCATTTTAAATCAGTAATAGGTTGATCTAAAATTTGTGTAGAGAGTTTATATAAATTAGTAACATAAGTGTTAATACTTTGAGGAGAATAAGGTGTTCCATCATTTCTCTTTTTTTCGGTTAATGTTTTAATCATTTGTGTTTCATAATCAGTTCTAGTCCGCATTTTACGACCACTTCCCGCTGCTTTCTTACCGCCTTGTTTCATTTTGATATAATATATAGTTATATTTTCTTTTTAAATATATTTACGCGCCATAATTTTACTCAAACACAACTTTATGTATTCCCCTTTTAACTTTAAAAGAAGGGATAGTTTCTCTTTTAACTCTTTCTTTTTCTAATATACTTTGACGTATTTTATTAGACATAATTAACTCAAAGTCCTCTTTAATTTTAACATCTTTATTTAATAATTTAATAGCACGTCTCGCATTAGGTAAATTACCATACAACCTAACTTTATTAGCATCTATAATGAGTTCTTCTAATGAATTATAATTAGATAAACTAATTTCATAACCACACTTCATACAATAATATATGATATTCTTAATTAATCCATTTAACTCTAATAACAAAGTATCACTAATACGTTTATTAGGAGAAGGTTTAACTAAATATAATTTAATATCAGTTATATTCTCAAAAAATAAATACTTATCATCAATAGGTATAGATTTTTCACTATTACAAACGATTAACCATAAATTAGCAACTAACTCCTTTTTTGTTTGCTCTTTATAATCCTTTAAGTGCTCGTTAGTATAAAATTCATAAATCTCAATAATATCAACTAAATCCTTACGAGTATGTGTTGGGTGTATCATTTAAAATAAAAAACATAAAATACTACCTAACTAAACACGCTTACTACTTACAGAGACATCTTGCGGTGACGCCTTCTCCTTACTAACTCTGCGAGAGTTACTAATCTCTCTTGTTCTACGTGTTTTTCACTATCATTTGCCTTATGGTTAATATGTGAATTAAGAAGCAGGTATGTATCAATCTTAACAACCTTACTCAACTTAACCTTCTTTTGTGCCTCCCACTTTAATCTAGCACGATTAGACATACATTTTTCAGTCTTTTGATGAGTGATAAACATTTTTTCAGTAGGACGTTTTTTATCCTTGTCTTTGCGATACATAGAAATCCAGTCTCCACATTCACACCGCTTATAACCAGGACAATTCATTTTGTATTCCCTTGTTTTTACTTGACGTTGATGGTAATTAGCATTATTATATTGCTGAACCCATACATTACCTAAAATATTCTGTTGGTACATTAGTTTCATAACCATAATTTCATCAAAGATACTCTTAAACTCCTCAAATAAATCCTTATTACCATTACATAATTGGCGGTATGCTTCGCTGTTAATTAAATCATCAACAGCAAGACCATCTAACTTTTCCTGAAATTTATGGAGTGCGTCAATCATCTGTTTGTGTTTTGCTTGGTTCTCAAGCAGTCTCGGCATATTGTTTTGTTTTATAACTATGTAAATATAACTTTAAGTATCTCTGTTTGTTTAGTATATTTTGTTTATGTGTTCTTCCGTGTTTACGGACGCCGCCTTCATAAGAAGGCAATTAGGGGGGGTGGGTAATATATATTTAATTAATTAACATAGAAGTCCGCTTCCTTCACGACAAGCATAACATACTTTTTTTTGTTGTTGATTAAGAATAGATTGTAGGGCAATAGAAGCAGAATGGTTCCAGTTCCACTCAACATCAACATCATTAAATTTATCTTTAATAAGGTCTTTACCTTTATAGGGATTATTAGGGTATATATCAACTCTATAGTCTCCAAACCGCAAGACACCATACCTCAACAACATATCATCGTGTTTTAAACAATATTCACCCTTAACTTTCTTATGATTACATTGTCGTCCATACCCATCTCCCCACACTCTAGCACAACATTTATGACGATTAAAGGGTTGTTTTTCATCGCCGAACACCCAATCAACATCTTTAGTTTTTTCAGTAATTTTACCTTTTAACCAGTCTTCATCAAGAGTAATACCTTGTGCTTCAGCATACTCTTTACACTTTTGTTTTAAATCTCTCTCTAATTTAATATTAAGAATATCTTTATACGTATTCATTCTTCTCTGTTTACGTGCGCCGCCTTCCCAAACGGAAGGCAACCCACAAGAGTGGTTTATGGAAGATGTATAAATTCTAAACTAACTAACTAACTAACTATTACATTACTCTTATGCCGACGCAAACTGCGTTGTACATACCTGGTTCATAACTAAATCAAAGAGACCCTTTCTATGATACATACTCCAGTCAGCATCTCCTTTTGGTGTAATTTTAACCTCCGTATATTTGCCTTGCTTGCTGACTGGCGTGTCCTCAATAACGATTTTCATCTCTCCGTTAAACGCCTTCTTAATTTTAGGTTTCTCAAACGTAGTGCTGTGGAATGGTTCTCCATTTTGTAGTTTTGTGTGGCGACTGCGTCCATCAAGAGTGTTTCCTCCAAACCAATAATCCCAACCATACTCCATAAAGATTTCATCTCCAACATTAATATCTTTTGTTGCCTCAACCTCCATACCCTTCCACACCGCATTACATTCTTTATTACCAGCATCATTATATTCTGTTAATGATAGTTCTTGACCCTTGTATGCTCCATCATTAATATAATGACCCCAATAGTTACTATTCATATTAACTTCAGGGCGAGGGTCTCCATAAACACTACCTACACCTTTAAGACAAATAGCATAATCTCCTAAAGAATGGAATGCTTCGTGTTTAACCTTTAAGGCATACGCCGTATCATACATATTATTTGCCGAACAGAAACACAACTTCCCTGTCTTTTTGCGCGGATATTCCCACGTTAGTAGGTTTTCCGTTTCCTTGCCTTTTGGAAGAATAGAGAAGTGTGCTGGATAGAGTGTAATAGTTTCACCCTTTTTAAAAGGTTTAGTAGCGAACACCCCTAACATATCTTTGTTAAGAGTAGAAGGTTTGCGTTCTAAATCCTGAATGTTCCATTTTAGGACTTCGTCCATATTACTACAAATTAGGTCAAAGACTTGTTGGTTGTGATTAAAGTATTCATTTACCTGTGTGTGAAACCTATGATGGACCATACGCTCAAATAGGTCATATGCTTCATCTTCTAGGACTTCACCATCAGTTAGACTTTTTAGAACAAGGTCTTTGTTAAGACCCCAACCCTTACCATATTCGCCATCAATCATATTGGTTACTTGGTCTAACTCCCAGTCTTTAAACATTTCATCTACTTCACTTGATTGCTTTGTTTCCTCAAACACTTGGTCTTGTGCTTTTTGGAGTAATTGCTTATCCTTGTAGGCAGGAGTTCCTTTAGTTTTAAGGTTAGTCTGTTTGCCCTTACCCTTTTGCTTCCCATAGCGACTGCGACCTTTCTTGCGGTTAGAACGAGAACCAGGCATTA
>TARA_R110000824_G_scaffold52052_7_pt1 | contig 11653 bp, 37 predicted proteins | sample TARA_R110000824 | Tara Oceans TARA_R110000824 (sample SAMEA4397747) | marine metagenome | biome: Polar Biome; feature: [MES] marine water layer (ENVO:01000295) within the mesopelagic zone...; material: water (ENVO:00002006), including particulate matter (ENVO:01000060) such as...... | reverse complement strand
CCAACATGTTCACCGTAACGTTCTTCATATTCTCGTCTATCCATCATTAGTCTTTATCCTCTTCCCTTTTCCACTGCCAATTTCCTTCACATTCCACACAAACCAACTCACTGTTCCAATCTATAGTTACGGTAATAAAAGAATCGTAGTCATCATCTGAAAACTCACATATATAACAGTAGTACATAATATATCACCTACCCTACTCGTTTAGCAGTTAGCCCAGCCTCTGGTTCACCCAAAGCCATTGATTCCCCAACAACTAGATTTCTCAAGCGGTCAATTTCATCATCTAGCATTTGTCCCTCATCTGAAGTTAATGGATTTCCCAAACCATCTAGAGTCTGCGCTGTAATAAATTCTTCTAGAAGATAGACAGTTGGTTCACATTGATATTCGGTGATTTCTATATTCTTATTCATTATCTTATTACTCTTCTTCTTCATCAGAACTGTCAAACCATTCATCAGGAAGTCCTAGTTTAATCCAGTAAGTCTCCGAATCACTATCAAACTGAAAGAACAAATGTTCACTACCCTCATCACCGTTCTTCATATCATCCACTACTTCACTGTATAAAAAGGTTTCTAACTTGTTGCAAAATTGTTCAATTGTCATTTCTAATCCCCCCCTATTCTTCTTTTGTAAGATTGCGGTTATATTTAACGGCGCAAGGAATACAGTAGTTTTGACATTCTTCATACCAGTCATCTTCTAGGTAAGGAAACCCTTTTTCGATAGTGGAGTTACAAAAGTCACATCCATTTCCTTGACTGATACGCCACGTACTAAATGGAAAATTCCCAATTGGTTTTTTCATTAGATAGTACTCCCTAACAGTTTATCGGATTCTTTTAGAGAATTACTTACAATGGTAAATTCTTCCTGTATCTCTTCAAGAAGACCCAAACAATCAGAGGCTTCTTTACTATCGGCTTTTCCATCAATAACATCAAACAGTAGTTCTTTCAAATCACCCAGGTATTGTGTAACCCGTAGGTCTGCGTGTTCTAAATATGTCATTTTCTCTTCTCCTACTCTTTAAAAACTTCCTATTTTTTCCCTTCTTTTTTCAGGTTCATAGACATGAAATTGAGGATACGAACCAGAGCAGATTCCCTACCTCTAAGAGTCGCTAATCTTAGAACAACTCCTCGATTACCATCAGTACTGACTTCATCTACACTTTCCTTCTCAGAAGTTATAGACTTCCGAACTTCCTCTAGTTCATGCGTGATTTCCATTTCCACCGCTACAGCCAGTTCACCCTTGTTAAGTCCCTTGTTGTTTAGTAAGCTAGTCATTTTCTCTTCTCCCCAAATTCGATTCCATCCCAATACCATGATTCACGGTCATCTAGAGCATTCTCATATACTGCATCTTTTCTAGCGTATTCCGCACAATACTTGTCACAAAATATTCCATCTTCAGTAATGATTGCCATTGTCCTGACTTCAGAGCTTGGAGTTCCAAGGCTATGAAGTTCTGCCAACCCATCACCCAAGTCATGGGTAAGGTCACAATAATGAAACCCATCTTCCCAAGGGAACCACCCAAAATTTCCCATGTAGTCATCTGTGGGATGGGTGTTATCTATGGTGTTGGTATTGGTCATTTGATTATCTCCTAGTCAAAGTCTGGAGCATTAGCTCGTTCAAATTCTTCGTTGTCCCGGCGTTCTTCGTCGCATCCGACGCATATGTTTCCTACCATGTCAACTTTTCTCAGTTCAACTAACTCGCCGTTTTCGTATTCGTCTTCGTGGAATTTATCTTTGCAAATAATCATTATCGTAACTCCTTAAATCAGACCTAGAACTAACATCCAAGATGAGTGACCGTGTAAGCAAGTCCCATCTGGCTCGACCTTGCAACCATCTGTGGACTTGGAGATTCCGTTATCGCTCCAGCGAGTCATGGTTGCGAATGAAGGACGCTTACCTATAGCCTTATGTTTTTCCCCTTCTCCCCGACCACACTTGGAACACTTATCTGTGGAAACTAACATCGTCAAACTCCTTAATCTTTACCTACAAAGAGATTATAGCATGGATAAACGAGATTTGTCAACAGTTATGCAACATACATTCTGCACACAACCACACATAATCATCATGCTTATCCTCAACTTTAAAGTATGTGAAATTGGTACAAATGTCCAAATCACCTTCTGGTAGAGAATGGATTTCCCCATTGGAGTTTGATAGTAGCTCGCATTCGCAAGCCATTTTTGTTGGGAAGGAAGTGGCGATTGTTTTAATAGTCATTTGAGGACTCCTTAAATTAAGTAATTTGCACCGTGTTCGTTGATTACGCTTCTGCCAAGGTCATCAGAAAAGATATTCCCACGAACTCCATTCGGGGCCGGGGCTTTCCAAGAACCAGCTTTAAGTATGTCTCCATTGGTCATGTCCACAAAGGTATGGACAGAGCAATTATGAGAACCCTCTTCTTTTATAACTTTGGCGTACCGCTTTCCGATAGAGACTGAAGCCACAGGTGCTGGAGCAAACGTAAATCCGTTGCGAGTCCAGTATTCAGCATTGAGTTCTGTTACCAAGGCTACGTAGTCATTTAACCGGGGCAAAAGTTCCATGAGTTTGTTTGTGTCTATTGTTGTCATTTTCTCTTCTCCTACAGGTTTTTGCAAAAAGCGCAGACTTTATTCATATCGGAGTCATCCATCAATTCGTGTTTGAAGCTATGGCAGTCACAGCAAATGTTTCCGTGTTCTCCAAACAATATGTGTCCAGATTTTTCATCAGCAGAAACCCCACATTTGTCACAGTGTACTTTCATTTTCTCTTCTCCTATCGGCTGTATCCGTTGTCTCGTAGCCATTCGGCCCTCTTGAAGTATTCGGTCTTCCCGATTTTCTCAGCTTCCTCAAGAGTGATGTTCCCCAACTCCAAGTCTTTGAGAGCATCAAGAACAGCGATGAACCATTTTGCTACGGGGGTTTTTTTCCCTCTGTAATCCAAGTCCCTTGCGCTGGCCTTTTCTTTTTCTATTGCCTTTTCACCCATGATTGCGAGTTTGGTTTTTGGGGCTTCCCCAAAGAGTTTGATGCAACCACTCATAGCTCCGTAAATCAATCCATCATCGCAGAGGAAGACATGAATCCATCGCCCTAAAGCACCACAATGTGGGCATTCTCCGTGGGGTTCACTGTCACCCTCTTCCATCTTCCCACAGTCAATAGTCCGTAAAGTAATGACTCTCTTGGGGAGAGTGCTGATGGCTTTGATTTCCCGGTACTCAGTCTTAATCATTTGGTTGACCTCTTTCTCTCTGACTACAAAGATATTGTATCATGAATAAAAGAGATTTGTCAATACCAATAGGCAAAAAAATTTTGGTGTTTAGTACACCAAATTCTTTCTCTTCAAAATATACTTGGACATATGTTTAGCCCGAATCTTCATACTAGCATCATCATTCTTGTAACCAATTTCTCTAGGTTGGGTATCATTCTCATTATTAATACAACCTTTAAACCATTCATTACTCATGTCTCCATGACGTTCTCGATTACATAATATCACTGATTTATTTAAACCTATATCATGTACCAACACAGGTTTATGATTCTCAATAACACCTACAGCATCCCGAATAATTTCACCATCCAAAATTGTGCAAGGGCCAGAACGTAACCTACCTTCCCTTCTCAACAGGTAAGAAACTTTATCAAAACTTATGTACGTTTCATCTTTAAAACTAATTCGTGAGTATATTCGTTGACCCAAAACGATTTTTAATATGATATCTATAAATCTCTGAATCTTTAAGAACCCTAGAAATATACTTATCCTCACCAAGTTTTTGCTCAATCCAAAATCTAGTTTCTTCAACATCAATTACTACTCCTTCCCATATCTGTAAACTATTATGAGGTTCTGGTAAATTAAAAATTAACGAATCATTATATGTAACTTCTACCAAATCACCAACATGAACAACATCCTGTAAAATATCATCCATTTAATTCCTCTATCCGTTTTGCCGCCATAATACATAAATTAGCCGCATCCAATAAATCGTCTATAGATGACTCAATTTTTTGCTTATCGGATAAAAAATCAGTCTGTAAAAGTACTCCACCACGTTTAGCTTTTATGCGAGAATACTCAATCAATTCAGAAACATCAAATGAACTCCAAAGATTTCCATACCTAACTTTATCTCTACATTGTTGATAAAGATGGTCTAATTCTTTCATAATTCCCTCTAATTTTTTGTGTCTGGATGAAAGGCCAAAACTTGATACATAGACCATTCAAAAAAAGTATCTCTATCTTCTAACCACGTTGGGCAAAACATATGGGTGAGACATTCCATACAAAGATTTATTTGTTCTTCTTCCCCGATTAGTGTTTCTGGTGGTATCTCTAGTTGACCCAATTCCAAATTTAAGATAACACGTTTCGTACAAACATAACATTCTTCAGATGTTTCGCATACTCCAAACTTTCCCTCTAATTCTGACGCTTCATCATCTTCGTTCTCAAAGAGCATAATAATCTAGTCTTCTACCTCACCAACGTTTGTATTTCTATTTCCTACCTTAAAGAAGTTCGCAGTATCATATTGTAATTTAGAGAACTCATTTTCCAAAATTAATTCCCCATATTGTCTCGCCCATTTCTCCCATCGTTCTAGTAACATACTGGCTTCTAGTAATTTTTCATCCCTAGTAATCATATTCATATTGTATTCACTTTCCTTTTCGTATCGTATTTATGTCCAATGTGCCAGCAACTATGTTTACTACAAAAATATGATTCAACAGGAGTAAACATCAAAGCTCGTTCATTATTATATGCAAGAGCATACGAATCGGCATCCAATTTATCCTTGAATCGTTGCTTCAATTTACACGTTTTCTTATGTTGGAGAGCAGTACTGCCCTTCCTAAGACGTTTCATTTCTTTCCTTAGTCTCATAGGAACCTCTAGTATTAACATCTATGTTTCTTAACCACTTCTAGCACCTATATACAATACTAGTTCTAATATACTACTAAAATAATTATGTATTGTCAATAAAGAAAAAGCAAAAAGACATTACATATGGTCTAGAACATTAGAATTATTTTAGGGATGGTATAGTTTGTGTGGAAAATTGAAAGGACTTACGGTAGTTTTCCAACAATGACATAATTATGTCTCGTTCTGAGCTACAACTATCACATGAATCCTCAAAAGGATTATGCTTATCAAATGCTACATCTTCAGAACATCGAATAAACTGATGTAACAGTAAATCTATCTCGTCGCTAATCCTAGAAATGGCTTGGTAATCAACTTTAACTTCCATTCTCTTCTATCCTCATACGGCTCTTAATAATAGATAACCTTATTTTTGTCTTCTGGCTCATCTTTACAAGACTCACAAATTCTCTCATTAACATCAACCACAGAATTTGATTTGCAAGATAGACAATAGTGATATTTTTTCTTTACTGGTTTCTGTGGCGAATCCCAAATTTCATCAGCTTTAGCTATAGATTCTTGAGTGTACAGACCAACAGCGCAACACGCCCTCATAATGGATTTAAGTGTTCTTGGATGCATCACTATGGTATGACCACTAAAATCACCACGTAGATACCCCTCAAGTAAATTCCCATAATAAATACCGTACAAAGCCCCATCTACCTGTGGAATATCCACTAACTGTTGCAAATGAGCCGCAACAGTTTCTTCAGCACACCTATCTAAAATCTCTTTACCTAAGTGTAGATTTTGAGCAGCATCTTCTGAAAATGGGTCTTGGTCATCTTGTGACTTAGGAAACATGAAAAATCACCACCCATCTACTTATCATAACGTTAATGTCCCTTCCTGTAATTTCTTCAAAGTACTTTCTACATACGTATTAAATAAGTCATACCAATTTCGTGTTAATGGGCCGGGAAAACTCACTATAAAATCCAAATCCCCCATCGTCCACCCCAACCCTGTTTGCTCATTAAAATCTTCTAGCGCATATTTAAGAAGAGCTTGTTCATCCTCATCATTAAAACCATCATCAGTATTTTCATTGTCTATTTCGTCTATCATCTTTTATTCTCCTTCTAATCCTGTATTTTAGTTAATCTTAATCTGTCCTATAGATATGCACAATATCTACACTTCATTCCTTCTATCACCCGTTCATCATCTACTCGCACCTCTTGGCATTCTCGACATATCCATTTGAAGGCCAATTGACGTATCAATTTTACATTAGTTGAATCAAAGCTCGTTTGTTCAGGATTTATAACTATGTCTAGAGTATTTTTCCACTCATCAATTCTATTAGATGCAAGCCTAGCCTGTATAAGTAGTTCTAACATTTCTTGATAGTTATCAATCAATTTATCTATGGCAGTTCCATAATTATAGCTAGGCATATAGAAAACCCCTACCGTCTATTTTTAGAATCTGTATCCAAATAACAAGGTGGTCTACATCTACATAATTGTGGAGTCCACTTCCACCCTAAAGTTATAAAAGCTGGTTTTAATATTATACATTCACCGTGAATCAAAATCCATTCTTGTTTAGATAACAGCTTCACACCGTTACCACTTGACCATTTCCATGATATTTAACACCCTCTGGTATGAGAGAAGCATCTGCTCTAACTTGCCCTAGTGGGTGTTTTCTACTAGGATTGGTAAGCCATGCTCGATAGAAACGAGTTTCCGAAAACCCTACTACATCTAATCGTACTGACTCCAATTCTCTTTGGGCAATTATTAAATCATTCGGAGTTTTCTCATAAACAGCACTGGCTAGAGTTTTAATATAAAAGTTCATTTCTTTTCTCAAGTCTTTAAATATTTCTTTTGCTTGTTCAAATGGCATATTCATTCCTTGAGGCATTAAACACTCACATCCCTTAAATGAGCAATTATAAATAGTGTTTATAAGATTCCCATTATCATCATAATGAGAGTACTCAGGATAGTATACCTGAGCTAAATCATATGCTTTTATCTCTTCGCCCTTAGAACTGTAAAAATATGTGGTTATGGACATCTAGTTATCCTCACAGCAGGGATGAGAATGAGTTCTCTCAGAGTTAAAGAATAATCGACATTCAGTTAAGAAGTCTTCTACCAACACCCATCGTATAATTACTCTAGTCCCTTCACACTCTGGACAACTATCCTCTTCGTCCCATTCAGGATGGGGATTATCTTCCAGCCATTTATCCGCTTCATAATTAATTTGACTAGATGACCAACCCTCTGCTCTCTGTTGTTCCAACAAAGTATCTCGTTTTTTGCTCCACTCTACCCATGCAGGATTAGGAACAACCCCCAGAGCATCACAATCAGTACAAATTTCTCTTATCTGAATCCTTGTCTTTTTACCTATCATTTTCTATCCTCTGTATCTATAGTAAAGGTAAATTGGTCTACAACTGAAACCTACGATTCGCTGAATAGATAGCACATTTCTGACACAATCTATGTTTAGTACTGTGATTAGTTTTTTTATGTACCCAACGTTCTAGCCCACATCTTGGACACAACACCCATGTAAATGTATGACCACCTGATTTCCCTATCTCTTTTGCTTTGGCCTCTGCACCAAGTTCTGGCATCGTATCATCCTCTTTAATGAGCTATAAAACATCCACTAGGACATACTGAATAATCTTCAATTTCACCATCGGTATAACCCATCCATTCTGGAGTTTCCCCACAATTGGAACAAAATGCTTCAACAATACTCACATTCCAAGAAGAATAAAATTCTTCACCTAGCTTATCAATCTCTTCATTAGTAGGGAATATTTTTACAGATATTTTATCGTTAAAAAGAGTATGAGCTTCAGTCTCATCATCAGCTTCAACAGTTACAGGATATACTAAGGTTTTGTAAACTAGAGAAAATTTATATTTGTTCACTACAAGTACTCTCACAAAGATATTATTACTTATATGATAACCTATATTACGTATATTAGTCAACTAGGGAATAAATTCTACACAATCAGTACAACGCTCATCCCCACCATCTAGACACAACCATCCTGTGTCTGTAACTGACTCACACTCACAACAAATGATTTCTGTTTGTTCAGCAAAGGAATCTACTTCTATCTCAATCCACTTACACTCATAGTCATCGGTTCCACTCTGTCGAGTAATGCCTTGACCATCAGAATAGACAGGTATAGAAAATGGCCCATAAACATTATTAGTTGTCATCTTCTTCTTCTTCTGCATCATCTAAATCAGACTTAATATCATAGAGCCAATCATCTATTAGCTCATCCCCAACTTCTCTCATCTTTTCAGAGATTTCATCTTCGTGTTCATCAAGGAAATCTTTGCATTGTTGTTCAGACCATACCATGTCTTTATCCTTGGCATATTCTTGAACCTCTTGCCAATCCCACCATTGTTCAGCCCATCGTCTAATGTAAGGTACGGTACTCATTTCTGTACTCCTTCTAATTCTTTAATTCGGTTATCACGCAATTTCATATTGTATGCCTGTCTCTTCAAACAATTCCGTAAAGTCTTCACTTCTGATTCCAAGTTTACAATCTTTTCATCTTTATTCATTTCTGTATTTCCTTGTCTAATATACGTTTACCCATGCCATGCATGTTCGTAGCAAATGATTATAATCCCCACTAGTAGCCTCATTGAAGAAGGAGTCTATTTCTTCTTTGGAAACTTCAGCTTCCTTCAATGCCTTTTGAACTTTACCTATCAAAGCAAATGCATTCCCATCGGTTCCATCTAATTGCACTTCTATCTCTGAATATTTAATTGTCTTTTCTTCTTTTAACATTATTTCTATTCCTTCTCTAATATTTTAATTTTCTTCTAAAGAGTCAGCATACTGAATCTAACACTATCCAAAGTGATGAAGTTCCTAACACCCCAATAATTATTCCAGCAACAAATCTCATAGTTATTTTCCTAATGGTATTTTTTGTATCTTGCCATTAACATTACGTACCTGTTGAGTTTCCCAAACATATTTTGACCTACAAAATTGACTGCAAAAAATATTTATGTATCTATTACGTTGACGCTTATATAAAGTTTCTCGCATAATGATATCTTTATTGCATCGTTTACATTGAATGGTTATGCGTGGGATTCTTTGTCTACGAACTCCCATATCCTTTAACCAACGACCAGTCTTAACACAAGATGTACAGTATGTTCGTACTCTATCTGCAACTAGATTTTCGCAATCAATAATTGCACAAGTTGGACGCGGTGTATTAGCTAATTCTATTCTCTTAGAGGAACGAGTTTCCATATTTGAATAAACTAAAATTTGTCTGATTCGTTCTCGTGTTAAATTAAATCGTTCTCCAATTTCCCCTAAAGTAAATTCGGGATGCTCAATCCTCATATTAATGATGGCAGTATTTTTAGTTGTATTTCTTATGTTTGGCATATTGGTATATCCTTAAATTTGGTGTGATAATTTATATAGTACTGGTATTAACTATTCTTTGTCAACCATTAAAAGCAAAATTTTTTTAGAACAGCTAATGTAGAGGACAAATATTAATAAAGGTATCTCTATCCATTGCTATGGGTGAGCCATCTTTGGCTATAAACGGAAGAGAAGCTCCCACAACAACTGTTGCTATTGCTATGATTAAAAGGCTTATGACCATATTACGTATTAGTACTAGTAATTCCTGTTTCCATAATAAGATATATATTTAATAAATATATTGTTTATAAGGTTAGGTATATTTTTCCAAACATAGTTTGTAGTTTCTCTAGTCTCCCCATGTTTGGCTATACGTTTAGTTCCCCTATAGTTTTCATCCATGACTTCACTAGCTAGAATTTTAGCCAACTCTTTAGTCGGTATTTTATTCTTCATCTTTATGTTTTCTTCCTGCTCTTATAACAGACTCATATGCATCACGCATGTATTTGGGAGTCGGTGACACAGGGAGTAATGTATACTCGCTCTCCAATATATCCAGTTCCCCAGTATCCCCATTCTCATTTAATACTAAGCGTATTCTGACTGCTGTACCATTAGTGTGGTAAGAATGAGCGGTTATTGGGTAAAGCTCTGATTCCTTAATGGGTAGCCTATCGAAATAGAAATTCTTTTCTCTTCCTGCTTCAACTGACCGCTCATTCAAAAGGTTCAATATGCTGTAATCTAAAAATTTTGTTTCTGTACTCATCTCTTTTTATCCTTCCTTTCATTTTCTTTTATCCACTTTCTCTTATCTAGTTCCCTAGCTTCTCGTCTATGTTTACTTCTCCAAATTGCTTCTTGTCTACGTTGCCATTCTTCATACTTCAGTTTTGCATCCTCTTGTCTTATATCATTTCTCTCCCTTGGGTGTAACTTTTTTAGGTTTTCCCGTATTTCTTGTTTTTCTTTCGTTGTCAGTTTTTTATGTTTCATATAATTTAAACTTTAAGTAATTATACTGTATCTTTACTAGATTTGTCAACTAGATGTTTAAAATCCATTAATGTAAATCAAATAAGCGAGAGTTACCCAAACTCCAGTACAAATACCAAGTGTTCCTGATACCAATAATTTTTCTACTTTAGTTATAGGATGGTTAAAAGGTTTAATTTCTTTCTTCTCCAAAATATAGTCTGCAACCGTAGTATAGTCTTGCACTGTAGTGTTCTTTTCCCATGATGTAGCCATAGTGTTTATACCTTCCTTATTTCTCTTTCCCATGTTACGCCTGTTACGCATATTACTCACCCTGTAATTTATGATTGTTTAATCTTAAACTATTTAAGGGTGTTCCCCAACCCCCTCTAATATCTAAACTCTCTATAGAGTTGAAAAAAATACTCTCTGTCTTACACTTCTTACACTTTCCTTTACTTTCGCTACCATCGGCTGTTTCAATCACCCAATGATGAATGCATTCTGATACGTTTTTATCACCCATTTTTATCCATACCCTCAAATAATAATATAGTGTATATACGTAGTGCTTCGATGGCTTTCTCCATACCATTTAGGCCATCACTTTCTCCACCCAAGACATCTTCTATTAGCATATCTCCAGAGGCATCTTCAGGAATTTTTTCCAGCCATTCGGTTGCCATGAGTAAGACATATGCCATAGATTGATATTTATCCATACTTTAAATAAACCTTTGGTACAGGGGGAGGGAGTCGAACCCACAAACCCTTACAGGTGTTGGATTTTAAGTCCAATGCGTTTACCATTTCGCCACCCCTGCACATAATATTTAACTATTGTCTTCGTTTCTGGCTTTCGCTCTATAACCCTCAGAAAGCTTACGTAGGGCCATTTTTCGTTGTGGGGGGATATCATCATCTAATAACTGCCCGTGTACCGTTTGAATTGTAGCTGTGAAGTCTTCTGGTGTAACAGTACCTTTCTTATCAAATAATAAATTTTTGGCATTGTCTAAGATAGTTCTAACTAACTCTTCTCCATCTAACTGAGTGGATGCTCTATTCTCTATAGGGGATTCAATCATCCTGATTAATGTATCTTGTATTAATCTAGGATTATCTTCCACCCAATGTAATAATTGCTCTCTATTCAGTTTATCACCATGAACTACAACGATATATTGTTCTTCTTCGTTTAATTGTTCAGCAGTTACTCGTTCTAACTTAGAAGAGCCAAACCACCAATCTGCAAAATCTTGTTTC
>TARA_R110000824_G_scaffold20796_3_pt1 | contig 11655 bp, 4 predicted proteins | sample TARA_R110000824 | Tara Oceans TARA_R110000824 (sample SAMEA4397747) | marine metagenome | biome: Polar Biome; feature: [MES] marine water layer (ENVO:01000295) within the mesopelagic zone...; material: water (ENVO:00002006), including particulate matter (ENVO:01000060) such as...... | reverse complement strand
AGATGATCTTAATATAGAGATTGGGCTATTACAAAGCCAATTGATAAACCTTTCTGTGCATAAAGAAGATGGAAATTACCAGCTGTACGCCTCTTTACCGTCTAAGATAACAGAGACACTAAACAACTTAGAGAAGATGGCTGTTGAGTTAGATAGGGTCTTAACTTTAAATATTGAAAATAAAGAGGGTGTAACTATACCTATGCAAAATGCCCAGAAAGCAATAGCTAATGAGACGTTAGACTTATCTAGAGCGATGGTATTACATTCTGCTAACTATGAACAGTTAATTAGGCCTGTTGGAACTGCAAGGCTTAAAACGTATGCTGAAACTATACGCACATTAAAAGGAAGAGATGTTGTAGATAGAAAAAAGTACTCTATGACTGATTTTGAGAAGATGCTTAGTGTACGTAAAGAGTTCTGGACGGGTAAAGCAGGACTTGAGATAGCGGCTGTGGAAACTTTGCATCAGATTAAGGCTCAACGTGTAGGTTTAGGAGTACAAGTCTCTAGTGACTTTAGTTTACCTTTTCCTTCTAAAGCTATAAGTCAGACTATAGATCCTGAGACTGGGGAAGTAACAGGTTCTTATATGCAGGTGGGTTCTACAAAGGATATTAGAGGAGAGAATTATATCTCAGAGATAATAGGAGAGTTTACAAATGCCTTTGTGGATATATCAGGTGAGACTGATGTAGTTATACTGAATATTAATCCTCTAACAGCAGGAGTTGCATTTTCTATGTTACGATCACAAGTGCATCTCTCAGACGTTGCATTGTTTACTTCTCAATTAGGACTTGAAGATTTTGTGAATGCTAAGATGGAAAATATTTCTGGAGCTGTAGATTATGTATTAAAAAAGTATGAAAATTTATCTGAGAAGGTTATAGCAGAGCTTCCTAAATCACATGTTCCTACAGATGTTAATATTTTATGGACTCAAAGGCATATGTCTGAAATGCTTAGACTGGAGACCACGTTTATTAAGTTTAGGGAAGCTATGAATAATAAAGTTCCTATTAGAAAGGCTCTAGCGCAAGCTAATAAAGCAACAGGGATGTCAGTTACGTTTGCAGAACTTGAAAATTATATAAATTTACAAGAATCAGTATTAATCAAGTATGCTAACATAGAGGATAATTTATCACGACCTATAACAGAATTAAGTCAAGCGGTAGTTGCGGATAGATCATCTGGAAGTCCTAGAAGTAGAGCACATGCTAGATTAATTGTAAAGAGAAGAGAGAATCTTAATCCGGCTAGTTATTTGAATCTTAATCCATACTTGGAGGAAGGGGTACAAAGTGGATTTGAGAATGCTCTAACAAAGACGTCTGTTTTATTCAATGATTTGTTTATGACAGAAAAAGTTAGTAAAGGAGCTAAGATTATTGATGATCTAATCGACGAAGCAACAGCAAGATTTATGCCATTTGCAGACAAAATAAAGTTTGCAGATTTAGTAGAGCATAATTTTACTTCGTTTGTATTAGCATCGATAGCTTCTAAGCACTCTGACGCTATGTTTAAAGACGCTTCTAGACTATTCCAGGGCACTGAAACTCAAGAGTCTTTACCTAGGCGTTTACAAGCTTTAAAGAACTCTGCTGTAGGAGGTAGATTCTTAATACTACAAGAATTATTTCCTATATTATCTACAAAGGAGAAAATTCATAAAGGATTTGGTATTGAAAATATCAAAAGGTTTAATAAAAAGTTAACGCAGTATGAAAGTAATATGCTGTCTGAAGATTTTGAAGCTTTAATGGATACCGATCCAGCGCTTGGGGAAGACTTAATTAAATTTATACTACTTCAATCTGGAACTATGACATCTCCAATAACATGGCTCCACCTTTTACCGGCATTACCTTATGCAGCGGTAGTTGAGCCTATAATTGAGAGATATATTAAAGATGGGGAACAGCTACCATTAGGTGCGTTTATACCACAATTTAAGAAGAATAACATATCTAACCCAATTATTGTTCCTCAGTATAAAGGAAGATACTTTAAAGCAAATGCACCTCGTGGTTCAAATGAGAATAATTTGAAAGGTTCTGAGGTTAGATTTGATACTATATCTTCATCAGGCAGGTCTACTGTAAGTAAAACTATGTCACAATACCGTCTTCGTCCTAATGAGATAGCTGTATGGGTAGATTCACCTATTACAAAGAGCGAGATAGCAGAAATAAGCAGAAGATACGGAGAGAAACTAGATGAAAAAGGTGCTCGTCAAAAGTTAAAGGATGAAGGAAAAGAAGTTGGTTCTTATAAGTTTTTTGTAAAAACAAAAGCTTCTTTAGAAAGAGAAAAACAATTTATAGAATTTGCTGCTTCACATAATGCAAAGAAAGACGGTACTGTTTACACTGCGTTCGCTAAAAAGTTAGGCATAAAGAGAGTGCCGCCTATTACATGGGAACAGCAACCTACATTAGGTAAAGGTATATATTTTAAAGAGTATGGACCTCCTGGGCATATGTCAATTATACGTGAGAATAATATTATGCGTGGTGGTGTGGATATGACAGGTATGGCTCTTGTAGACATGAATGATGATACAAATCAATTAGTTTTACCACAAATAGTACAAGGAAATGAAGCATCTTTCTTTGGGGCACCTATTAATGAAACTTCTACATTAGTTAAATTACCTATCTTTGCTTTGAAGGGCACAGTAATTTCTCCTTCATCTAATGAGTGGATAGTAAGTATGGTAAACCTTAGAGACGTAGCAGATAAGAATCCTACTATAAAATTCTTAATACCGCCTTTAGGTTTAGGATTTGCAGAAAGTGGTACAAGTGATATGATTGAATCTAAAATTAATGACCTTGATGCTCTGCTTAAGTCTAGGCCTAATATAACTATTGTATTCCCTGAACCTTCTGGTATAGAGGCGTTAGATAAGCATTTTGAAACTGTAATGAAACAATTAACTTGTAAATAATGGGAAGTTGTCCAATAAGAAATAAAGACTGGGTTAAACTAGTCGATGAAGTAGGAGAATTTGCAGCTCATTCTATGCATAGTAGGAATGATGATGTTACTCCTAATATATATGAAGACTTAAATTTACCTGATCAAAAAGTTTCAGACGCACAACGATTGAAGATTGAAGAGCAGCTAGATGCGTATAATTTAAAATTAGGTACTAATCATAGCATCAAGTTTACACCTGATGCAGAAAGTAGTAATTTTAGATATGAGGTAAAAGAAAATTTTAATTCTGATGCATATAAACAAGATCCTTCTAGATCACTATTTGGAGAGGCTCCTTTTCAGTTAGCTGCAACAGGTACAGCGCCTAATGCGGCTTTAAATGCTAGCATGGAGGCATATTTACGTTCTATTAATGTGAGTATAAAAGATGTTTCAGAAATTAAGGATAGAAATGGTAGAGGATTATCTGCTGTAGCTAAAGCTAATATGGTTTTAAAGCTTGTAGAGGTTATCTCAGGGAAAGCAGATATATCTACACTACCTGAAGAGAGTGCGCACTTTGCAGTTAGGATATTAAAAAATTCTGGGAGCCCTTTGTACGACGCTATGGTTACGGAGATTGCAGATTATGCAATATTTGACGCAGTTAAAGAGGAGTATGCTGAAGTTTATAATAATGATATGGATCTTATTATAGAAGAGGCTATAGGTAAGCTTGTAGCTCAAGTTATAGTAGCAAAACATACTGGAAAAGAAGCTCCTGCAAAGGTTAGTAGGCTTAAAAGATGGTTTGCGAAAGTAATGTCTATGTTACGTAAGCTTATGGGTAACCCACAGTCTAACCCGTTTGTAGAGACTGCTAAGGATATGTTAAATACAGAAATATCTAAAGCAACTTCAATAAGTCGTAAGTCAGCTGCTGCAGCTTTAGGTGGGGAATCTATGCTTCAATTAGAAGCTGAAGATCCCCCTGTAGAGATGGAAGATGTTATTTCTATGTTAGACGATACAAATAGAAGGATGCAACAAGCCCCAGTTCCATTTGAAGATATAAAAGATAGAATGGAGTATGGAGAATACGTTCAAGCTGAGGATGGTATTGTTATGCTATATAAAGATATAGATACAGGCGAAATAATAGCTAATCGAGTCTCTCATAAAACAGCAATGTTGCTTCAAAAGAAGTTAGGAAAAGAAAAAATTAAATCTTTTTCTAGCGATCCAGAAAATCTCATTAAAAGAGAGGGTGGAACTAGGCTTCACCTAGCTATGGAACAAATAGCACGTTTTCAACATGAAGGAAAAGGTAATAGAGCTCAAATTTTAAAAGAGTCAGGGTTACCAGAACTTCTTTTTAAGAAACTAGAGCGTAATATAGCTAGTAAGCTACAAGATGCCAAAGAAAGACAAACTGAAATAGATAGTACTCAAGATTTTATATTAAGAGTTGAACAAACTGTGCATTCTCCAGAAGGAAGAAAGAATGTTACTGCTCCTGATACTGTAGGAACTATTGATCTTATGATTATTTTTTCAGATAAGTCAGCGTATCTATTTGATTACAAATTTATATCTCCTCAACAAGGTGCTAGATATACGGTAGGAGCTAATAAGAATTTATCTATTATATCTAATCCCTCAAGGTTAAAAATGGAGTCGTATAACTCTCAAATGGGTAGTTATAAGGATACTGTAGTACGTAGATATGGAATTACTAAAGTACTTAAATCACGTATGGATGTTATGCATGTTCAATACGATAGGAGAAAAATTGACGGTAAGTATGTGATGACAGATAATGTTGTTAAGCTTGAGACTGGTGAGGATAGTAAACTATTAGGAGATTTACCGGTAGCTAATGAATTATTTGGTTATAGAGGTGTAGATAAAGTTATTACGCAGTTTTCTGCTCGTAGAGCAATACTTAAATCAAAACTGAAAAAAGTTAGAGATGATGCGGTTAAGTACGATGAACTTTCACATGAAATCGAAAGTTTAGATGAGTCTATTCGAGAGCTGCAGCTTGGAGGAGGAGTAGACAGGCTTTTTGCTGATGCAAAGGTTAAAATGCGCAGGTTAGAGGCTTCTCGAGGATTAGATAAAAGTGATCCTAATTATATATCAGATAAGGAATTACTTGATTACTCAGAAAGTTTTGGGTTATTAGAAGGAATGGCAAAGAATTTTGCAGAGTATTTTAAATCTTTAAAAACTTCTGATCCTACTACTCATAAATCTCTTAGGGCAGTATTTAAAGAAATGCAGTCTTCATTATCCTTAGCTGTTGGTAATATTAATGAGGAGATGCGTACACGGGTAATTGAAATAGCTGAGGAAGAAGGAGTAGATAATGTTACTAGGACAATTAAAGGTGCGGGAGTTTTAGCTAATTTGTTTAATAATGCTTCTGATAGTACATTACCTACTCAGCAGGCGGCATGGTCTCTTGTAGAGAAAGCTCAAAATGATACACGGTTAAAAACTCAAAAACTAGAGAAAGAAATTGAGAGTAAATTAGCTCCTTTAAGAGAGCGGGGTAATATGCAAGAATCTTTTAATGCGATCATTAATGATGAAACAGGTAATTTAATACAGCGGTTTTCTTCAGACTATTATGATAAAGTTAAACAGGCTAGAAAGGATAGAGATGGAGCATGGTTGCTAGATAATTTTGAAATTAATACTGAGCGTATTGGAAATTTTGCAGAGCGTAAGGCTGCTGCATTTAAGCGTATAGAAGATCGAAATCCTGACATAGAGATATTAGGTCCTACAGGAACTGTTTTAATTTCTGATAATCGTGAGTCTACTCGAACATATTTACGAAAGGCATGGTCAGCTAGAAATGATTTTGCATTAAAAACTAATGGAATTACTGGAGAAGTTGAAGTACCTTCAGCTTGGTTTGGACCCGCAGCCTCGAGATACTTAACTTTAAAAAAGGAAAAGGAAGTACAATACTATTCTGATGCTTATAATAATATTAAAGATGATGCACCTTTAAATGACTTTTATAATTTCTACATAGAGACTAATAAGAAGTTAGCGGAGATGACTGGTCTACAAATTAATCAGACGCATATAGCAAATATAACTCAAACACTAGTTGAAGGAACAGCTTCTGGAGATTTTGCAGGAGTTGTAAGGGCTTCATTAAATGCCTTAAGAATAAAAGAACATGATGCTACATTCGGAAATGTAGACCCAATTACAGGTGAGCGTATTCCAACAATACCAATTTTATATTTAAATCCCCTGCAAGACAAAACAGATTCTCCTACTATAGAAGGTAAAACTAGAGATTTAGGGAGAGCTTTAAGTTTGATGTCAGAATCTGCATATAATTATGCGAATATGGCTGAGATAGAAGACAGATTGTTACTTTTTAATGAGTTTTTATATACTCATGGAGAAGCATTAGTAGACTCTTCTGGTAACACTTTTACAGATAAAGTAAATAGACTTGCTACAAAAGCTATGGGAGGTGCGTCAACTAGATTTAATAAAGTTTTTATAAAGAAATTACTTTATGGTCAAAGTAAACAAAATATAGATAAAAGTATTGCGGGGTACAGTCTAACAAAAACTGTTCAGGCTGCTACTACTTATTTCGCTGCAAAAGTATTGGGATTTGCAGGTGTAGGAGCTATGGCAGCTCATTTAGCGGCATCTACCGCAGCAACTGTAGAAGGTGCAAAAGGTATACACTTTACTAGAAAACAGTATAGAGAGTCTATGAAGTTACAGGCGATGCAAAATAAAACTTTTACAGTGCTTAACAGATATTTCGAAATAGATGTAGGTAGTAAAAGTCTTAGACGCGCAAATAAGTTATCTGTACATAGTAAAGCTTCTAATTTTTTTACTGTAGATACTTTATTTATTACTTATAGAGTTGCAGATGAGATTGTAGAGCATAGAATGCTTTCCTCTATGACTATGCAGTATGGAGTAGATGAAAAAGGTATGCCACGGAGATTGGCAGAACTTCCTGAAGGAGCAAAATCAATTCATGAATTAACAGAAGAGTTTTTAGCAACTTCTAAAGAAGGAGATAAGTTTGATATAGGTATATCTGATAATGGGTATTTATGGTTCAGGGGAATGGCAAGAACAGTTGCAAGAAGTGTCAAAGGTATGAACGCACAAGAAGATCCTAATTTAATGGGTACAACTATAGCAGGCCCACTTCTAATGATGTTTAAATCTTGGATGCCAGGTATTTTACAAGAACGTTTTGGACAGCTTAGGTACAGACCTAACACTCGAACATTTGAACATGGGCGGTATGCAGTTGTTACTTCTGAAGCTTTAGGTATCAGTACAGGTATTTCAAGTATTATAAAGAATGTTGCTATTGAAGGATTAAAACTTACTGCTGATGCAGTAACATTTGGCTTACTTCATAAGGGAGAGCCTAACATAGAAGTTGCTAGAGAGCTACACCGGACTTATAGAGAACAGAATATAGATAGCTTAGAGATTCAAAATATGAGCTTAGAGGATTTTGTAAATATGCGCAGAGGTCAGCTTAGAGCAGCTGCAACTGAGTTAAGGCGTATTTTAATGATCATGGCGACAGTAATTCTTTTAGGTTTGACAGTTGGAGAGGATGACGAAGAAGAGGCTTTTTATAAAAAGTATTGGGCAACTAGAAAGTTACGACAAGCTCTTGCTAAAACAGCAACTGAGTTAGGGTTTGCATTTAATCCTAAAGAGTTTTCTAGTTTGACTCGAGGAGCTGTGCCTTTAAGTGGTCTATTTAATAGTGTTATAGATGCTATAGATAATACAGTGGATGAAATAGGAGATTTTGCTACAGGAAGGGAAGACGGGAGAGATAACACCGGTTGGGGGTATTACACTCTCCCATTCGTTCCTGGAGTACATGGTTTTTCTAGATTCTTTGAATTAAGAGAACAAGACGTAAAAGCGGCTAAACGAGACGCTAGTTACATATAAATTGACTTAATATATGTTTCATCTTCTAATGTTGGTATACTCAATAGTTCAGCGTCTTCAGAGATTTCTATCCCTAGTGATTCTTGTAAACGTATTCTACGTTTAGTTGATTTATATAGTATATGTCCTAAAGCAGAATTAATATCTGCTTTGTGAAATTTAAAGATTTTATTTTTTAGGTTTTCAGACAGCTCAGAGTATTTACCGAGGCAAAAATTCTGATAGTCTTTTAAATATTCAGTAGGTATATCAAAAATAAATAATGTAAACCATGGGCTAGGGTCTAACATTTTCTTAAAATAAGGTGATTGACGTAAACGTTGTTCAAACTGTAAAAAATCAGCCTTCCCAGAAAATCTATACAAAAGAGCTAAGCAGTTAGTGTTCTCTTCTACTGCAATATATGCATTGCAAAATAACGTAAAGTAAAAGAAATCATCAGCTGTAGTTCCTATAATTGGTAATATAAAAAGAGACGCTTTATTTTTATGGGCTACTATAAGCTCATATCCATTAACAGTTTCTTTTATCATATTAATTTTGTATGGGATATTGCCTTTATATTTTACTGTTTGTCCTATATCAATAGTGTATGTATCATCAATGTGTATAGATATAATAGTGTCTCCAATAAGCATTGGAATTATGCTTGTTTTAGATCCTTGCGTTGTAAGTTTATTAGGCCCATTCAGAGTCAGCGAAGTCGTTTGAAGTTTCAACATTGGGAGTAGATTTAGAAGTAAGAAGGGTTGAGATGTGTGGTAAGGCAGTGATGCGTGTACCTTCATCTTCGGATCGTAAAATATACACCAAATTAAACGTTTCCGCAAATCTAGTTATACCTTCTCGTACCCCATACTTCTTAATATACTCGTCAATTACTATTTGTGATGCTTTAGGTTCCCCAAAAGTACCACATATTTCTAGCAATTTATCCGCTGTTTTAGCGCCTAATCCTTTAATTCCAGGTACACCATCTGTAGAATCTCCCATAAGAGTTTGTTTCCAAAGAAACTTTTCTGCATCTGACTCACTAGTTTTAATAAATGCAGCTTTTTGATAATTATAATGTCTTCCTGGAATTTGCAAGAGAACATCTTTATCTGGGCTGCACACAGTAGGAATATAGCCCGCATCTTTTGCTATCTGAGCATAAATACCCACAGCGTCATCTGCTTCAAGACCTTTTAGCGCAACAAAGCTATAAGGTTCTTGTTGTAAATATTCCTTTAAAGCATAAAAAATAATAGGTTTGACCCCACCTTTTCTATTATGCTTATAAGGAAGATTGTTATACACACAATTGTTGCCAATATCATATCTAAAGCATTTTCCTATCGTCAAAAATCCAGCGTAGCTAGTTGCTCCAGTGGCTTGTAACATAGAATTAATACGTTTATCAATATTGGCGGTAGCCTCTTCAAGGCTTTTAGCACCCATCTCGTAATACATTAAAGAATCTGCATCGATGAGTAGAATTTTTTTATTATTCATAATAAAAAGGGAGGTGCGCTAGATGTCTTAGTAGGGCATTACCCATACCTCCCATTATATTAGTCAATTATAGCCGTAGCTTTTCCAACTATCTCCTTAGCTTCCTTACTCCAGGTAGCTATAGATTCTGCTCGCATTTCAGCCCACTCCTCATCCGTTTTAGCGGCATAAGTTGAGCTATGGTATATACTACCGTTCACACCAGACAAGCTAGAGTGCACGAAGTACTGCTTACATCTAATAGCTCCATCAACATCATCAGGGACAGCCCCAATGTGCATAGGATCGATAAAGATATTGTGAATCTCTCCACTGTAATAAGCAATGTACCTAAGACCACCAACGTGTAAACCTTTTACACAAGATTGATCATCATTAGTATTTACTTGATCCCAAGAGTCAAGATAGTGACTACATCCCACGCGAATAAAGTGCCCGAGTCCTGACCCATTAATACCTTCACAATGAAATGCATCACCACTAGTACCCATCATAGCAGGCTCAAAGAGACGATCTTCTACATGTTCAGGTAAACCTTTAGAATCAATCTCCCCTGTATCAGGGTTAAATGTACGAGTGTAGCGAGGAACTTCTTCTCCCGTCTCTGTGTCATACTTATGAAGTATCTCGCTAGAGACTTTATACCCATTAAGTAAACCTTCTTGAGTAATCTTCATCTGATACATAGTAGCTCTTTTCTCAGCTACTTCCTCAGATAGCCCAAACTCTTCCATAAGCTCTTGCTTAAGTTTTGGGTGCACATACTTCATGTTAACAAAGTTAAAGAACCTGTTAGAAAAGTCAGTTCCTCCTTTCTTCATAAGAATAGGATTACGTAACCATCTAGTCCACATTTTGACTAACGGCATAAAATTTATGCTTTTATCAATAGAGTCGTAGATTCTGTCTACCAATGCTTGTGGCATAGGAACAGTAGAAACTACATCATTGTGCTTAAGGAAGAATTCCTTAGTTGCAGGATTGATATGAATAAGGCCATTTGCCCCATGCTCTACAACTTTTGTATAGTCAACTTGCACTAGACTTTCAAAAGTGTCTAAACAGGCTATATACGTCTCCATAGAGGGAGCAGAATTAGCTACATCAGCTAACTCTACAAGCTCATTGTAAAGATCTAGGTTTGCAGGAACGGAGAATGGTTTATCTCCATACGATCCGACGATGTTATCGTCTATAATACTTACATGTATCATTTGTTATAAATTTGTAATAGTGGGTAGCTCGATAGCCAGCTTCCCTTTGGCTTTTAAATAAACGGTTAATTCTCTTGTAAAATCTGCATCACTTCTTTTATAGAATTGTAAGTCACTTAAGAATACATCTACTTCATCTACAATCTCATCACGTATTGCTGCGTATTCTGCAACAGTTTCATCAAAGATTTCAGCTCCTGGTATATCTGCTAAGATAAACAATTCTGCTGATTTAGAGGCAATTAAGGCTTCAGAGTTATCATCATTCTGCACTGACGTACAGTAATCTTGAAAATCTCTTAACTTATTAGATAGCTCTTGGAATTGAGAAAATACACCTTTAAGTTCAGAACTTTCAATATAGTGGTGGTTTCCTTTCTTGTATGTGGCATCTAGAAATTCTGCTAGATCTTTAAATCTAGGGTCAACTTCATTTAATTTCCACACCCAATCAGGAGTATCACCTGCTACTTTAGCATTCATCCAATTTTTTACTTGTTCACTCATAGTATATTTACCTTCACTTGTTACTTGTAGAAAGAAATCCTGTATTGGGTAACAATTAGGATTCTTCTTAACATATTTTATTTTATTCTCTGCAACCCTTAGCAATTGAGGAGTTTCTATCCAAGACAAATCCTCTTTAAACTCTAGATCTGTATACGATCCGTATCTAATAGACCTACGAGCTATAGTTGGGATTTCGTCATAATAGTAAATAGGATCTTCTTGACGCCCATAACTATCTTGATAACCTTCATAACCTATGTCGACGTATGCTTGAACTAGTTGAGGAGCTTGATTTCTCATAATCTCTGCAGCTAACTTCATCAATAACTCATCTTCACGAGTGCAATAATAAGTTATCCGATCACTAGTCATCACAGTCTTTAGCTTAGGTTCAACTTTGTCCCAAGTAAGAGTAGGTTTATGATGATCATTACGATAACTACCATTATTCCTAAGAGAATAAGCAACTATACGCTTTTCAATCATACGACGTTCAACAGCTGACAGTCCAATTGTAGCT
>TARA_R110000824_G_scaffold203371_5_pt1 | contig 11669 bp, 9 predicted proteins | sample TARA_R110000824 | Tara Oceans TARA_R110000824 (sample SAMEA4397747) | marine metagenome | biome: Polar Biome; feature: [MES] marine water layer (ENVO:01000295) within the mesopelagic zone...; material: water (ENVO:00002006), including particulate matter (ENVO:01000060) such as...... | reverse complement strand
TAATGAGAAAAAAATTCTGGGACTACATGAACGCCCCGACCCCCAAAAGGTTGATTGAGTTAACTGACGAAGAACAGGCATTTGCTGAAAAACTGAAAGACACAAACGATTGGCCCGACGGCCAGAAAAGAGAATTGCCAAGGGCCAAGCCATCGGACTTAAAACCGAAAGCCAAATAAGATGCTGACGATTGATCCAGCCCTGAGCGGCAGAAGCACGTTTTCAAACTTCTGCCTTGAGGCACAAAGCCCATCCAAGGTTGACCGCGATGCGGGCCGCATCGAAGGCATTTCAATCATTTCATCCGGTGAAGCCAAGGGGCATCACATGATGATTTCACAAAAGACTCTGGAATCTTCAATCACCCTTCTTCTCGGGAAATCGCTGCCGGCATACGTTTCCCACGGGGGCGCTTCTGGCGATCGGCTGTTAACTGAGGCCGGCTACTTTTCAGAATTCTACCGAGACAAGGACAAAATCAGGGCGAACAAATTTGTGGCCCTAGAAAGTTTCAAAAAATATGAGGCCGAAAAATATGAGCGGCTCTTTGAGATTGCCGAAGTGGCGCCGGAATCCTTTGGGGTTTCGATTGTGTTTGAAGGCCAACTATTTTGGGAAATGGCAGACGGATCAGAAATGGGAATGGATGTAGGGTTTGAGGCGCCAGAAAATGCCCGCTTCAGTGTTCCAACCGTCCGCCCCTTGGCAATCACATCCGCTGATTTTGTGGATACCCCGGCAGCGAACGGGGCACTCTTTAGCGGTAAGGTAGACGAAACAACTATTAGTAGAGAGCAGAACATGAAAACTTCTAAAAAGACAAAAACAGTAGTCGCCCTCGATGAATCTGCGTCCGAAGCGCATGAGGCCGCCGTGGCCGCCGAGGAAGGTAAAGTTGCGCCGACGGTGCCAGCGCCCAATCCAAAAAAGAAGTCCAAGAAAAAATTGGCCGAACAGGATGAAGAAGACCGCGATGACGAGGAGCGCGGCGAGGAAGATGAAATTGCCAAGGAAGACCAAGGCGAAGAAGAAGCCGAGGAGGATGATGCCGCCGAGGAGCGCGATAATGACGAGGAGCCTGATGACGATGAGCTTGATGAGCTTGAGGAGCTTGAGGAGCCCGATAATGAATATCAGGAAAAGATGCGCGCTGCTGTTGAGGAGCTGTATTCCCACATGGAAAACGCCCTGAGCCGCTTGCGGGAAGTCATGGACATGACCGGAGTGCCGGATACTCGGGGGGCTGAAGCTTCTGAAGGCGGCGAATCAACGGCCCTGAAAGCCCGTGTTGAGGAGCTTGAAAAACTCAGCCAAGGGTCGGCACCGATTAAAGAAAAATCACGCTCGGCCTTCACCACCCTCAAGGATGCCAAAAAGCACCTCATCACAAAACACCTAGAACAGAACCCAAGTGACAGCCGGAGCACGGCGGTTTTGGCCATAGCAAAAACAAATCCGGAACTTTTCAAAAACAACTAATCCACGAAAAATATGTCTACGACTACATTCAACACGGGCAACCGCACATTCCAAGCGACTGCCGTAGCCATCCCCGCCTACACACTGGTCACAGTGGATAGCAGCGGGACAATCGCAGCAAGTGGCGACAATGCCACTGAGCAATGTATTGGGGCAGTCACTGAGGATGTGGCCGCCTCTGCTTATGGAAGCGTTCAAATGCTCAACACTGGCGGCACCATCCAGCTGATTGCTGGAGGCGACACGATCGCCGTGGCAGCCACGGTGTATCTAGACGGCAGTGGGAAGGTCGGCACCGATACCACAAACACGAAAATCGGCTTGGCCCTCAAGGCATCATCCACTGATGGTGATGTGATTGAAGTAATCCCACATCAAACGTTCTTAGCCTAAAGGATAAAAAATCATGAGTGTATTTGCATCATCCACAGCGAGTTTTAACCCCATCATCAACGAAGCTGTCAACGAAGTTGACCGTCAGGAGTTTGTGGGCACACGCATTTTGCCGGTTCAGGGGACTGATACCCAGACCGGGAAATATGTTCTAATCAAGGGAAATCAATTTGAGAATGATATTTCCAAACCCCGAGCGCCTGGTGCTAATTTTGCATCGGCTTCTGGCGAATACGAAAGCGCCAGCTTTGAGTGTGTTGAATATGGAGTGGAAAATTCCCTCGATGATTTAGACATTGCCAATGCTCAGACGGATGCGCTTCTGGATATTGCCACCGTCACCGCCAATCAATTGGCTGATGACCTGATGATCGGCCATGAGCTGCGCGTTGCAACGGCCCTTAGCGGCGCGAGCTTCGCTTCTACGGCCGCAACGGCTGCAATGAGTGTAGTGGCAACCGCCGCACCCATCACGGACGTTAACGCTGCCGTCATGCGCCTCAATGCCAATGGCATCTTTCGGGGAATCAACTTGGTGATGGAAGCAAGTCTCTATCAGGAAATGCTTCAGACTGATGACATGAGGAGCCTGATAAACGGAAGCGGGACTTTCGCCTGGGCCACGGATCAGGTCGCGCGAATCCTTGGCGTGGATGATGTGATTCTTTGTAACACCCGTTACAATTCAGCCGCCAAAGGCCAAAGCCGCTCCACGACAAAAATCTGGCCGACTGCCAGCTACTACGTCGCAAGTTTGGGCAATGGCCCATTCTCAAACGGTGGCATCGGTCGCACCTTGGCATACAATGCGCGAGGCGGCCAGTTTGTCTCCGAAACCTATCGCACCGAGCAACCGCCAGCCAGTGTCGTTCGGGTTCGGAATTGCGTGGACGAAATTATTATCAACGCAAACGCTGGCGAAAAAATCACCGGAGCTTAGAGCCAAGGGGATAACAAAAAACCCCGTCCCGTTCTTAGCCGGGGCGGGGTTTTGTTTAGATGGCCAGCATAACGACCAGCCAATTGTCATCAGATTTGGATTTCGCAAACAACGATTTTCAAGTCACCCTCACCACTGTCACTCCAAGCTCAAGCGCAGGGGTTGAGTTTACAGCTTCACAGGAGGCCCTCCGTGAGCGGTATGAGGTTGAATTGAACGGGCGCGAGCAGATGGTGGATCAACGGTTCTTCATCAATATAAATGGGGTTTCCACCTACCCATCAAAGGGGTGGGTTTTGACCACTGGCTCCCGTTCTTACAAAGTTTGGGAATCGTCTATTGGCAACGGGGGAGTCCTTCTTGTCATTACTTGCATATCACGCTTTCAAGGAGAATCATAATGGCTGCCACTGACCTTAACGACCTGAACAATTTTGAGTATCATTTTGAAACCGCTGCCGCGACTTTCCTGAATGCCGATTTAGGGATTGACGTATTTCGCACGGTTATTGAAACCGATCTAATTTCCCCTCGGCTAGAGATTCAACTTTTTGTTGATGCGGCGATGGAGCCCTTTGCACCGCGAAACGGCGGTGCCTCCTCTACCTCTCAGGACTATCGGGCATTCACAGGCGTTTTTCAGTGTCGCGTCATTACCGACAACGCCACCGGAGGCGCCGCCAATCATTCCACATATCGATCGAAAGTCCGGACTTCCCTCATGCGAACTGCCTCAAATTGGGGGAGCGTCAATTTGCCGTATTACGACGTGAAAAAACTTATGCCAGCCGGAACAGATTATGAAGTTGATGGTGACATGAACGTGACTCAGCTCATGTATGAAATAACTTTTGAAATCCGTGATGATGCGTGGCCGGCATAAGGTAGACGATCCCCCCTTTAGTATAGGGCGGCACTGATGCCGCCAAGGCTTAACCGGCCTCACTTGCACACAGGAGAAACAGGAGAAAAAAAACGATGGCCATAACAAGCGACGGAACACAATCATTCGGCATTCAGGATAGCCCGGTGACGATAAACAGCATCACATATGTATGCGAATCAATGTCTTTCACCTACGGCTCAAATCGGGTTGATGTTAACGATTCCAACGGAGAGCCCCTTGGCTCAGTTGTCGTTCCCAACCGGGTAGAATTTTCAGCTTCATTGCAATATGCAGCGGCAACAACGGCAAACCCCATCATTGGCCAAGAGATGGTCACCGCCTCCACTAATGGGCGCAACAACACAACTTACGTCATCACAGAAGTGGGCGACGCTCAAAGCTCTGGCGACTATGCGAAGTGCTCGGTGAGCGGATATAAGAAAATCAATTGATGGAAACGGCTGCTGAGGTTTGGACACGGTTCAAACCAAAGCTCGCCGAGGCACGGGAAAAGGATCGGGCTCAAGTTGCGCTTTCGTTTTTGCCAATAATCGTCCCGCTCGGCCGCTTTGAGATTGCGCCGTTGACAATAGAGAGACTGCTCTGGTTGGAGCAGATCAATTCTCCTTTTGTCTCGGGCGAAGTTGAACCCACCAAAGAGGATGTTCTGGCTTTTCTGTGGATCAATTCCCCTTGCTTCAGGGTGGGGGAATCGGCTGGAAAAAGATTCTGCTGGAATAACTGCCTCATTGATTGGAAAAAATATGCCAATCTGATAACTGAATACATGGTAGCCATCGGTGAAAATATGGGTTCAGCCGAGGAGGGGGGGGTTCAGCCGAATTGGCTGCCAGATTTGATTGATGCCTTTGCCAGTCAATATCACTGGACATCAGATGCCATCATGGATATGCCAATTGAACGCGCCTGTATACTTTCCAAGGCGATGGTCAACCGAACCAGCGAGGGGAAAAATTCCTCAAGCTTCAGCCCGAATGCCGACCAAGTGCGGGCGAATATGATTGCCGCAATTGCAGAGGCCGAAAGGAAGAATCATGGCGGGTAAAGTTTTTTCAGTCACCGCCATCCTTGGCGTCAATAGCAAAAAGATGGCCATCGGTTTGAAGAAGGCCAGCGCGAAGATGATTGCGTGGGCACGAACCACGATGGCAAGGGTGGGGAGGCTCATCAAGGCGGGGATGCTCATTGCCGGTGCCGCCGTTGCATATTTCGCCTATAAATCTATCCGCGAATTTTCAAAATTTGAGGAGGGGATGAATGAGGTTTTTACCCTAGTGCCTGGGATGTCGCAAAAAGCAATGGGAGCAATGGGGGACGATGCCCTAAAGCTTGCAAAAAAAATGGGCGTGCTTCCGGAGGAAGTTGTGCCAGCCCTTTATCAGGCACTATCAGCAGGAGTTCCCCCCGGCAATGTTTTCCAATTCATGGAAAGTGCCATCAAGGCCAGCAAAGCGGGTGTCGTCGATATGAAGACGGCTGTTGATGCTTTAACTACGGTCACGAATACATACGGGATTTCTAATCTCAGCTCGGCTAGGGCTGCTGATTTGATGTTTGCAACGGTCAAAGCGGGCAAGACCACATTCGGAGAATTGGCATCGACTTTGTATAATGTGCTTCCAATAGCGGAAGCGGCGGGGATTGGTTTTGAACAAATATCTGCGGCCACGGCGGCAATGACCTTGAAAGGTGTGCCGACTGCCCAGGTGATGACACAACTCAAGGCGGCAATCCAGTCTATCATTGCCCCTTCCACTCGGAGCGCCAAATGGTTTGCGAAATACGGCCTGAACGTCAAAGAGCTGGGGAAAGTCATGGCAGGGCCGGGGGGCTTAGTCAAAGCCATGAACATGATTAAAACCGCCACGAACGGCGATATGCAAGCGATGAGGAAACTGCTGGGATCAGTGGAAGCTATCAGCGCCGTTCTGACCTTAACCTCAGACGGCGGCAACAAATTCAACGAGGTTTTGAACGACATGACCAACAACACGGGCCAAGCAAATGCGGCCTTCAGACAAATGGATCAGGGGTTGGCCCGGTCTTTTGAAAAAATGCACGCATCATTGAAAGTGGCGATGATAAAGTTTGGGAAAGCTTTGGCTCCTTTGATTCATCAAATCACCCCGATTTTCACCCGTATCATAAATGGAATTGATTCAATCAATTGGGCAAAAATTATCAATGGATTTGCCAGAGTTTGGCATATTGGCCTCAAGCCCACTTTTCAAGCCGTGATGCGAGCTATCTATTCAATGCCTTGGATTGATCTATGGAACTTTCTTTTGCCCATCGCCAGTCTGATAATCAAAACCATTCAGAAAATCGGCGTAATAATTGTGGGATTGACCCCAATGATTGTCCCCCTCATGGAAGTCCTCGCCGGCTATTTCACGTTGCTCCATACAAAGTTTTTTCTTCTGGTTCATTTCCTCTCTAAGATAGCGCCGCAGATTGGGGCGGTTTTCAAGGATGTTTTTGAAGTCATGAGTGCAGCCATAGGTTTCCTCATAAATCCATCGGCGGAGAAATTCGACTGGCTCATTAGATTTATCATCGAGAAGTATCGCGGCTTGCCCGCAATCGTCGGTGCGCTTTTCAGAAGGGTTTGGGTAGTTATGCAAGAAACCCTGAATCTGATTGTTGGGGGAGTGGCATCTGCTTTCACCATGTTAGTGAAATCAATCTGGGATAAATTTGGTGTTCTGCTTTCATCAATCCCAGGCTTCACCGAAGCGCTCGATGGGCTCAAACGTGCCTTCGCTGAGGTCAAGCACGCCATCATCGGTGAAATCATGGCCATGATTGCGGCATACGAAGAAATGACGGGGGCAGTCGGCGACAACGTCGAAGGAACTCATTGGTGGCAAAAGGCTTCAGAATATCTGGGCAAGAGTTTGGGGCAAATCATTGTGCTCACGATCAAATTCATCACTGCCTTGGTTTACTTGGTAGGGATGTTGGAAAAAGTCCGCATCCGGCTCATGACCGAATTGGCACCGGCGTTGAAAGAACTGCTGCCGCTCGCCTTCAAGGTAGCAGCGGCGTTCATCTACTTTTTCATTGAAGGCTTGAAGGCGACCATCTGGATGATTACGCAGGTCATCAAGGCGGTAGTGTTCTTGGAACCGGTCTTTATGCAGATGGTCTCTATTGTCTCAGGCTTTGTGCTGGCAGTAGTCGAAGGGGTCAAGGCAATCTGGGAAGTTTTCAAATGGCTCTACTTTCAAATCCGAGATGGGATAGGGTGGGCTTTCGAGGTTTGGACGCAAGCGTTTTATGACATAAAAGCAATGATCAGCAACACGATTGACAACATTATTGGCCTTTTCAAAAAGCTGAAGGATTTTGTCTACTGGGTTTTGTTTGGCGGCACGATCACCAAGGATTTCAAAAAGGCTTTTGACTATATTGAAAAAATAGTGATGGGGGTGCTAGGTGCCATCTTCGACATTTTCGATAAATTCGAGGATATTTGTGACAAGCATCTCAAGGTTGTGCTCCGAATTTTTGAAACGGTTTTTGGTGGCATCTTGCAAATCGTTAACAAAATTGGAGACACCCTCACCAGCGTATTTTCGTCAATGGAAAACATGGTTCTTTCGCTGCTGAAGGCGTTCACCAACATGGGCAAGGCCATTGGGAGAATCTTTGACAAGGTGCTGGCGCTAGGCGGCAAGGCGATGGCGCTGGCGGGGAAAGCTGCCGGCGCGGTTGGGGGGGCAGTCGGTGGCGCGTTGAGCTTCGTGGGGCTTGGGGGCGTCAATAAACCGAAAGGCGTCAGGCCTCAAGTCAGTGGGGCTAATGTAAGCAGCAACCTGAAGCAGATCACAAAGCAGATAGATGCTTTGGAGCGTCGCCTGATACAGATAAACACTTCCCTCAAGGGCAAATTTACCAATCAATAAGAAAACGCCATGGCAATCACATACGACGCACCAGCATCAGGAAATGGCTATCCGGATTTCCAAACCCCGATTGCTACCTCATGGACTAGATGGCGATACCCTCAAAGAGCGCTGGACAACTTCACCATGATCATTTTTGGTCGGACGTATATTCAACAGCAAGACTATTGGAGCCCGACGGCGCTTGACACTGAAGACCTTTATCAATCCGGCTATTATCTTTATGAAGAAACGGCTTTGGAATTGCAAACCCCTGGCGGATTGGTTCAGTGGCAACGATGGTATGGAAATGTCCCCGCTGCATACAATACATCAACGTATCAATCGGTGACTTTCCCTGGGTACTATTCAGAATTTGATGCAGACGCACCAGTGTCACCGGCGACCAGCGTCTACCGCCCACCGCTGACCAAGGTGGTGAATGTTCGGGAGTATCATCAATTCGTTTTATCTTCAACGCCTTGGACGACATGGACAACGGCGGGCATCCCCAAAATGCTGATTCAAACGGAGGAGAAAGCTGAGGTGAACTATGTCGATGATAACACCTTGGTCAATGGCGGTGGGCTGAGCCATTCAACTTCGACGCCTAAGACCTTGACCTATGCAGAATATCTTCAGAAGATTGCGGGGACGGGCGGGAGTGATGACGAAATTGTAGTGAAAGAGCCAATAGTGAAAAGGGCATACGGGGCCGGAAACATTTGGGAGCTGATTACCTATTATGCAACCGCTGAGTGATGAGTGGAATCATTGAAAGTACAGGCAAAGGAGCCATCCCGAATAATGCATATTTGTTCGCGGGAAATTTCGCAAAGGGAACCGCTCCCACTTTGCTGGACGCTGTGGAGGCTCAGCGGGTCAAAAGGTTCGTGGAAAATTTGGTCTTCCGGTCGATGTACCAAATCCAAACAGGCACGCCAGATGAAAATCTATTGCGGCTTAACCTCACCGACCCAGGCAAGGCCGTTTGGGAATTAGATGTCCGAACTGCATTGGAGTGCGACCCTGACCCCACGCTGTCGGGGGATTTGATTTTGCTGGATAATGGGATCAGGGCAACTCGCCCAGGAGGCAGCGGAACCGGCCCATATTTTTATCAGTTCGGCACAGATGGTTTCACCGTCGTTCCTGAAAATTGGCCAGCGGCAACGTCTTCAGGATATGGCGGAAAGTTGAGGCTCGCATTCGGTGCTCAGGTGGCGGGATTCAGGGCGCGGTCAATGGCGGCTGATTGCATTTGGACGCTCCCTTCAGCAGACGGTTCATCCGGTCAGGTGCTCTCAACAAATGGGTCATTCTCAATGTCTTGGGTTGATGCGGGCGGGGGCGGCGGCTCAGGCACGGTTACAGAAGTTGATTCTTTGGATGGTGCATTCATTTCCGTCGCGACTGATCCCGTTGCCGGCATCACCACCACGGGCTCAGTCACCGCCGATTTGTCAGCGACCGGCACGGCCAGCGCCACGACGTATCTTCGCGGCGACAATACATGGGCAGCAATTCCATCGGGCGGAACGGTCACTAGCATCACAGCGGCGGCTGACAGCGGCGCAGGGACGGCAATCACAACGTCGGGCACTATCACCCTCGCTGGCGGAACAAACGTCACCACGAGCGTGTCAGGGACAACGGTGACCATAAGCTCGACGGATGAGTATGAGGGGACGGTCACAAGCGTGGCCACAAGCAACGGCACTTTCGTGGACGTCACCGGAGGCCCGATTACCGCGACCGGCACAATCACCGGCGATTTGTCAGCGACCGGCACGGCAAGCGCCACAACGTATCTTCGCGGCGATAACACTTGGGCTGCTATCGCATCGGGCGGAACGGTCACAAGCATAACGGCGGGGACAGGCTTGACCGGCGGCACGATCACCACTACCGGCACGATTGCGCTGGAAACCTCTGGCGTCACTTCTGGAACTTATGGCGGAGACACGCACGTTGCTCAAGTGAGCGTTGATGATTATGGGCGAATTACCAGCATCGCAGAAGTTGAAATTGCTTCAGGCTCTGGAACGGTCACAAGCGTCGCCACCACCAGCGGAACATTCGTAAACGTCACCGGTGGAACCATCACCACGAGCGGAACCATTACCAGTGATTTATCAGCGACCGGAACAGCCAGCTCAACGACATTTTTGAGGGGCGATAATACATGGGCCACGCCCGCCGGTTCAGGCTCTGGAACGGTCACGAGCGTTGACGTTGATGGTGATGATACCGGCCTCGTTTTCGGCGGCGGCCCAATCACCACGAGTGGAACGATCACGATGGGCGGCACTCTTGCTGCGAATTATGGGGGAACCGGTTGGGATGCTTACACAGTCGGTGATTTGCTTTATGCAAACACGACATCCACGCTGGCGAAACTTGGCGTTGGAACGAATGACCAAGTGCTCACGCTTGCGAGTGGCGTGCCGTCTTGGGCCGATGCATCAAGCTCATCTTACACTTTTGACATTAGCGACAATACGAACACGTTCACTGTCAACAATTCTGACATCGTTTATTTCCTCAGCACTGACGGCACAATCACAATAGATGGTTCTACTGCTGACCAGCTTAATCTGAGCGTGACGACCTCATACATCGACACGTTTGGCGTCAGCGACAACACGACGACAGTTGACATCGGAGACGCGGGGATTGTTTATTTTCTGAGCACTGATGGGTCTGTGAGTGTCAGCTCCTCATCCACCGCCGGTGGGGCAATCATTGATCTTGAAGTTTCAGGCGGCGGCGGCTCAGGAACCGTCACAAGCGTGGCCACTTCAAGCGGCACATTTGTAAATGTCACCGGCGGCACAATCACCACGAGCGGCACAATCACCAGTGATCTTTCAGCGACCGGCACGGCGAGCAGCACGACTTTTTTGAGGGGCGATAATACTTGGGCAACGCCGAGCGGAGGCGGAGGCGGGATGACGTCGTTTGACTTTTCAGACCCAAGTTATAACACGTTCTCAGTTGTCGATGGGGACACGGTTCAATTTTCTAGCTCTGATGCGTCTGTGAGCATTGATACCTCCACTTCTGGATACATTGATCTGACAACTTCAGGCGGCAGCGGGATGACGTCGTTTGATGTTTCAGATGATGCGGCAAATACCTTCACCGTGTCTGACGGCAACACGGTCACATTTTCCTCTGTGGATGGGTCAGTGGACATTGACACATCATCGGCCGATTATGTTGATTTCAGCGTCTCCGGTGGCTCAGGAACGGTCACCAGCGTGGGAACCACAAGCGGCACATTCGTGAACGTCACTGGTGGAACCATCACCACGAGCGGATACATCACCAGCGATTTGTCAGCGACCGGGATGGCCAGCTCAACGACATTTTTGAGGGGCGATAACACTTGGGCAACGCCCAGCGGGGGCGGAGGCGGGATGACATCGTTTGACTTTTCAGACCCAAGTTATAACACGTTCTCAGTTGTCGATGGGGACACGGTTCAATTTTCCAGCTCCGATGCGTCTGTGAGCATTGATACTTCCACCTCTGGATACATTGATCTGACAGCTTCAGGCGGCGGCGGCTCAGGAACGGTCACCAGCGTGGCGGCGGGCACTGGGCTCCAAACTGATGTGGCTTTTGGGGCAGCAATCACAACCTCAGGCACTGTCAGCCTTAGCACAACATCTGTGACTGCTGGAAGCTACACCGGCGCTGACATCACTGTGGATGAATATGGTCGCCTGACCGCTGCTGCTAATGGCTCTGGCGGCGGAGGCGGGATGACGTCGTTTGATATTTCAGATGACTCATTCTATTCTTTTACAGTATCAGATGGGAACACGGTCTATTTTTCTTCTAATGACGGTTCAGTAACCATCGACACGTCCACCACGGATTATGTTGATTTCAGCGTGTCGGGCGGTGGCGGCTCTGGAACCGTCACAAGCGTGGCGGCGGGCACTGGGCTTGAAACTGATGTGGCTTTCGGCGCAGCAATCACAACCTCAGGCACTGTGAGTCTTAGCAATACATCAGTGTTTGCGGGGAGCTACACAAACGCTGACATCACGGT
>TARA_R110000824_G_scaffold156733_5_pt1 | contig 11674 bp, 14 predicted proteins | sample TARA_R110000824 | Tara Oceans TARA_R110000824 (sample SAMEA4397747) | marine metagenome | biome: Polar Biome; feature: [MES] marine water layer (ENVO:01000295) within the mesopelagic zone...; material: water (ENVO:00002006), including particulate matter (ENVO:01000060) such... | reverse complement strand
ACTTATTTTGGACGCGGGTTCGATTCCCGCCATCTCCACCACATAAGGAAAAAAGAAATGTCTATATTTGATTGGTTTAAAAAGAAAAAAGAGCCGGCTGTTAAACCAGCAATCGAGCTTGAAGATTCTATAGAAATCGCCCTCTGGGATATCAAAGAAAAGTATGATCTTGAAACCGAAGAAATAGTAAAAACTGTTTTCGAAAAAAGAAATAATATAAATTATATGAATAAACACACAAAAAATAAGAAATAAGTGGTATTGTAGTGAATAGATTTTATATGCAATTTTGAAAAACTAATTTGGAGCAAAAATGACTGAAAAGAAACCAACCGTTATGGTATCCGGCGGATTCGACCCGATACACGCTGGGCACATTCGAATGATCTGTGCTGCAGCAAAATATGGAGATGTAGTAATAATCGCCAATTCAGATGATTGGCTGTATAGAAAGAAAGGATTTGTTTTCATGGAGTGGGAACGAAGAGTAGAAATTTTAAATGCAATTAAGGGTGTTGTATTAGTCGACTCCGTCGACGACACCGATGATACAGTGTGCGAAGCAATTAATCGTTTAAAGCCAACTTATTTTGCCAATGGTGGTGACCGTGGTAGATCTAACACACCCGAACAATCCGCGTGCAATAAATTAGGCATTGAATTATTGTGGGCCATCGGCGGAGAAGAAAAATTAGATAGTTCTTCAGAATTAGCCAGGAAAGCAAGGGACTTTCAAATACCCCCAAATAGAAACACAGTTAAAACTTCTGATAGATAATTATAAAAATAATTGTATTATATCTTTGACAACCCATGAAAATAATGTTAAAGATACAATAGCAAACAAATAGTTTGGATTGAATAATATTAAAGGAGTAAAATGTCAATTGTAAGTAAATTAAAGAGTCTAAAGGTAGAACCCACCGCGATGGTGACCTTAACATATAGTGAAGGTACAGATGTTTTCGTTCACAATGAAACAGAAATAGAAGATGCTTTGGCTGAAACAGATGTCGTACAAATATTTAGTAGTTTGGTCGCGACACCTCGCTTATCCGTATACACCAACTATGGTGATCATATCTTAAGCGAGCTTAGGGATGCTGGCCATCTAGATGAATATGTCCGCGGAAGTTTCGAATTTGAAGATTTTGTATCGGAGGTAGTCTCTGAAAACATTTATGATTTTGATTTTATTGATCGCTCAGTTGAGAAATATGATCATAAACGCGGATTCTGTACCTTAACTGCTGAAGTTCAAGTCCAAGCGGCAAATTTGATGGAAGTAAATCCATATATTAGCCCGAATTGGAAGGTTTCTTTTGCAACAGAAAATGGAATACTTAGTCTTAGTGCCTGAACAGACAGATACAAAAACTAATTATAGAAGTAGGCTGGTAATCTTTTTAGAGAAAACCAGTTAAGCATTGGGGTGTAGTTCAATTGGCAGAACGCCTGGCTGTTAACCAGGAGGTTGTTGGTTCAAGTCCAGCCGCCCCAGTACATTTGCGGGAGTAGCTCAGTTGGTAGAGCATCAGCTTGCCATGCTGGATGTCGCGGGTTCGAATCCCGTCTCCCGCTCCATTTCCTGTTCATAATCTATATACTTTGTGGGCATAGAGAAAAATCTTGAAGTTATAACAGAAATGTTAATCCTCGCGATGGTGGCACTACTAGCCGCCTTCTTTTGTTTCAGAGTGTTACTATTTCCAAACCCAACCACATCTGCAATAGATAAAATTTATGAAGCTGAAGAAACCTTATCAGAAAGGTGATAGAATACTTGTAAAAACTTTTGCCGGTCTAGATGTCTGTGTTATTCTAAGAGAAAGATACCTTGTTAAAGACTCAGAATACAAATTAGGTACTGATGGCTGGACGGCACAAATTACTAATCAAAAAGAAGTAAACGATTTACGCAAGAGTGGTGTTCCATATAAAAAGGATGAGAAGCCAATAGTCTTTATCGCCGATTGGGAGATAATCAAAAAAATGCCGGCATAGCTCAATTGGTAGAGCACCGGTTTTGTAAACCGTAGGTTGGGGGTTCAAGTCCCTCTGCCGGCACCATTTATTTAACATATGTCTTCAAAAAGACTACAATAAAGATGAACAAGCTAGATTAGATGTGAAGAGAAAACACTACTAAAATATCGTAAGAATTTTTAGACTTTAGCAGCAAAGTAATCAGATAGACTATTTATAATAATACCATAGGAGAAAAATGGCTAAAAGAAATTATGTCCTTGACACCAGCGTATTGCTTACCGATGCAAGCGCTATTTTAAAGTTTGATAATAACGATATATTCCTTCCATTAAAGGTTTTGGAAGAAGTCGATGGACACAAAAAACGACAAGATTCAGTGGGTTCCAACGCTAGGCAGTTTATTCGGCTTATGGACGAGCTTAGAGCTAAAGGTTCTCTACAAAAAGGTATCCGGATAGATAAGGGCTTGGGAATGATTAAAGTAGTTTCATATAGTGACCTCGAAGGAGTAATATTTCCACCAGATCTTGATATTCGTCTTCCAGACCATACAATTATTGCAACAGCAAAGTCGATTCAGGCGATGTTCGATAATAAAAAAACAATAGTTGTCAGTCGCGATATCAATATGCGGGTTATCTGTGATTCTATCGGCCTTGATGCAGAAGACTATATTTCCGAAAATGCAGTTAGATCTACAGAAGAACTATATAACGGGTTTATTATACATGCAGTCGATGACCAAATCATCGATCGTTATTACACCGGCGATGACATCATTATCTCCGCAGATGAAACAGATGAGGTGTGGTGTCCAAACCAATATATTATGATGGTTTCCAACTCTAATGAGAAGAAGTCTGCATTAGCGCGCTTCAGAGACCACTTCACTCCATTGCAGAAGGTAATCCATAAGAGTATCCCGGATTGGAACATAGAGGCAAGGAACAAGGAGCAGGCCTTCGCAATCGATATGCTCTTAGACCCTAATATCAAAATAGTTTCTTTGATTGGTCGTGCCGGCTCTGGAAAGACTTTGATGGCCATCGCGGCTGGATTACAACAGACAATCGGATTACATGCAGACAACAATCATTACTCTCGGCTTATTGTATCTAGACCGATACAACCGCTAGGCAAAGATATTGGCTTTCTTCCTGGTACTATGGAAGAGAAGATGCTACCTTGGTTAATGCCCATTCAAGATAACTTGAAATTTTTAATGGGTGACAGAACCTCCTTAGAAATGTATATGGAAAAGGGTAAGATTGAGATCGAAGCTCTTACTTATATCCGCGGAAGATCAATCGCAAATGCTTTCATTGTTATTGACGAGGCGCAAAATTTAACAAAACATGAAATTAAAACTATAATTACTCGTATCGGAGAAGGAACCAAAATTGTGTTAACTGGCGATATCGAACAAATTGATAATGTATATGTTAACGAAACTTCTAATGGTTTGGCTCACGCAGTAGAAAAATTTAAAGAGTTCCCGATCGCTGGTCATGTCACCTTTAGGAAAGGCGAAAGATCTGAATTAGCAACTTTAGCCTCTAAAATCTTATAATTTTAGTTTACAATTAGTTATCTGAGCATTATATTAATTAAAAGGAGAATAATATGTCTGAAGAAAAAGTAATTAACGAAGAAGAATTACATACAAATGAATTATTGGGAATGGTGGTATCGCCGGATTCCAAATTGAAAACACACCTTGTCGAATATGTCGGCACTATATTTGAGAAGGAAGAAGTAACGGTAAACATGATAGCTGAAACACTAGCATATGAATTCCCAGAGTTTATGGTCGCGATCGCCGAAGAGAACTTTTTAAGAGGATATCAATTAGGAATAGATGATGGAGTCAAACTCAATACTGACACGATTACAGAAAACCCAACAGAATAAGACAGACTTTTATACGCCTACGGGCCTGCATGTATATTTTAAAGAGTCTCCAATCAACGACAAAGTTGATGTCGAATCTGTAGTAGCAAAATTAGAGTCAAAAATCCCTATGCATATTCTATCCTGTGTAGAAATGATCATAATCGGAGATTTCAAAGAGTTTCATGAAAGGTCGATTAATGCATTTTATGATTCAGGTGCAATATATGTATCCAATCTACAAGATGATAACGAAGATATTTATGATGATTTAATTCATGAATATGCACATGCGGTAGAAGAAGAATATGGCTATTTTATTTATAATGATAGAAAGATTTATAAAGAATTTTTGAGAAAACGCCGGCACCTATATCAAATTTTATGGAAAATGGGCTTCAAAGCCCCAAAAGCATTTTTTGATAATGTTGAATTTGATCAAGAATTTGATGACTTCTTATATAAAAAAGTAGGATATCTCACTTTAGACAATGCTCTTCAAGGATTATTCTTGTCTTCATATGCTGCAACGAGTTTGAGAGAATATTTTGCGACAGCCTTTACTGATTTCTATATGGAATCCAATCATAAATTCTTAAAAACAGTCTCCCCTGAACTGTATGAGAAAATTATGTTGCTTCAAAGCACAGAAAAGCTTGACTTTTAATCCATAGTTGGTTATATTATTAGAAAAGGTATTTTCTATGTCACATATTTCATTTTCCGAACTCAAGGATTGGGTTCATTGCGCATTCTATCACAAGCTCACCCGCGTCGACAAGATCGACGGTTTTGCTGGTAATGCATACACCGCTTTCGGGTCCGCTCTTCACTCTGTCTGTGAGAAAAAACTGCTCCATGAAGAATTAACAGATGACTTCTTTGTTAAAGAATTAAAGAAGAATATTGCTGATTTAGATGATGATATAGAAATCGATAAAAAACTAGTTCTTGATATGGTAGGGCAAGGAAATCGCATTATCCCTGAGATTCAGGATGCACTTGATAATTATTTTGAAGAATATGAAGTAATGGCCGTTGAAATGCCACTTATGGAATCGATCGAAGGTGAAGACCAATATAAATTCAAAGGTTACATCGATGCTGTAGTCGCCACTCCTGATGGGAAAATCCACATATTTGATTGGAAGACCTGCTCTTGGGGTTGGAATGCAAAAAAGAGAAGTGAACCAATGGTAACATATCAGCTCACATTGTACAAAAACTTCTTTTGTCAAAAAATGAATATCGATCCCAAAGATGTAGAAACTCACTTCGCGTTACTTAAAAGAACAGTTAAACAAGATCATGTTGAGTTCTTTAGAGTAACCAGTGGTCCAAGAAAAACTGAAAATGCCCTTAAACTATTAAACAAAGCGTTGTACAATATTCAAAATAAGCGCTATATTAAAAATCGCCTTTCTTGCACCGGCGGTTATGGTTGCAAATTTTATAAAACTAAGCATTGTCCATAAACGAGGTATAAATGACAAAGAAAAAAATATTGGTTATAGCTGACCATCCACTTTCACCATCTGGTGTGGGTACACAAACAAAATATATGATTGAGGCACTCTTAAAGACTGGAAACTATAGTTTTTGTTGTCTTGGCGGGGCTATAAAACATCATGATTATCAGCCAGTCACAGTCGATCCTTGGGGAAAAGATTTCACTATTATACCCATCGATGGCTATGGAAACCCGGAAACGATTCGCTCGGTGTTAAGAAAAGAAAAACCAGATGTTCTTTGGTTTATGACAGACCCTCGATTTTATCAGTGGCTTTGGGAAATGGAAGATGAGGTGCGGGCCCTTGTTCCCATGGTATATTATCATGTCTGGGATAATTTCCCAGTTCCAATGTATAACAAGCCATTCTATGATTCAACAGACTATGTGGTGACTATCTCAAAAGTCACTGAAGAAATAGTAAAGACATGTTCACCAGATAACTTTGGTGGTCATATCTCACATGCAGTTAACTCAAATATTTTTAAAAAGCTAACTGAACAAGAAGATATCGAGAAAGTAGACGCAATACGACACAATTTAATTCAAGCATCTAGCACCTATAACAGCCCAAGCAAGAAGATCTTTTTTTGGAACAATAGAAACGCCCGCCGTAAGCAGAGTGGGACACTAGTATGGTGGTTCAAAGAATGGTTAGATAAAGTGGGCCATGATAAGGCAGTCTTGCTAATGCATACAGACCCGCGGGATCCTCATGGGCAAGATCTACCTCATCTAATAGAACACTTAGGCCTAAATCAAAGTCAAGTATTACTATCAACGCAAAAAACTAGTTCTGAAGACTTAGCTGTAATGTATAATGCGGCCGATTTTACAATTAATATTTCCGATGCGGAAGGATTTGGGTTAGCGACATTAGAATCATTAGCATGTGGGACCCCGATCATTGTTAATATGACCGGTGGTTTACAAGAGCAAGCTACTAATGGTAAAGAATGGTTTGGCTGGGGGATTCAACCAGCCTCCAAAACTATCATTGGCTCTCTCCAAGTACCATATATCTATGAAGATAGAATTTCACAATCAGATTTTGAAAAAATGCTTAGTAAGGCATTGAGATGTAGCAAAAAAGCATATAAAACAATGTCTGATGGTGGTATCAATCATGTAAAGGAAAACTTTAGCTTTGACAATTATGAGAAGCAGTGGACGGAATTGATGGATAAAGTAATTGAAGAGAGTGGTTCCTGGGAAACTAGAAAGAATTATAAACGCTGGCATTTAATGGAGGTTGCGTGAAAAAGAAAATTTTACTTGTGGGTCCTTTACTCACTAGAAGCGGATATGGTGAGCAAGCTCGATTTGCGCTCCGATCCTTGAGGAGTCGAGAAGACTTGTTTGATATTTATATTAAACCGTTATCGTGGGGTCAAACCTCGTGGATCACAGAGAGTGATGATGACAGAAAATGGGTTGACAAGGCTATTGAAAAGACTATAGGGTATATGCAGGCAAAGGGCCCATTTGATATATCTCTACAAGTAACAATCCCTAACGAGTTCCAATCGTATTCACATAAGGATATCGGATATACCGCTGGGATTGAAACTACACAAGTAGCTCCAGTCTGGACACAGAAGTGCAATGAAATGCACTCAGTTATTGTTGTATCCGACCACTCAAAGAACATTTTAGAAGCTGCAAGTTTTCACGGACAGGATGAAACTGGTAACCCGGTCTCACTTGAGAACACAACCAAATTTAGCGTGGTAAATTATCCAGTAAAATCTTTCGATTCTCTTCCGGATCTCGAATTAGAATTAGAACATGATTTTAACTTTTTAACAGTAGCACAATTTGGACCTCGTAAAAATCTCCCCAATACTATTAAATGGTTTTTACAAGAGTTTGAAAATGAAGAGGTCGGTCTTGTTATAAAATCGAACATAGCCAAGAATTGTTTGATGGATCGCTCTACGGTATTTGATAATTTGAAAAAAATTATTAATGAATCCGGAGTCTCTTCGGATAGAAAATGCAAAATATACTTATTGCACGGCAATATGACCGACGAAGAAATGCACGCTTTATATGTTCAAGATAAAATAAAAGCAATGGTCGCCATTCCTCACGGAGAAGGGTTCGGTCTACCAATTTTTGAAGCGGCATATAGCGGACTTCCGATAATCTCAGTGGGCTGGTCTGGCCAATGTGATTTCTTATACGATGAGGACAGACAGATGCACTTCTATGATGTTGCCTTTGATATAAATAAGGTACCCGCAGAAGCCGTTTGGAAAGGTGTTCTAGAAGAAAATAGTGGGTGGGCGTACGCCCGTGAAGCCTCGGCCAAAGAGAAAATGAGAGAATGTTATAATGATATAACAAATAATGTACCTGATTCAATAGCCCTTTCTAGTTGTGACCGTGCACAAGTACTTTCAAATACGAGAACACCTGAATCCATGTATACTCAGTTTATCGATTGTATTATAGACAAAGCTGAAATTGATGCGCTAGCCTCAGAGGCACAGGGTCTTTTAGATGATTTAGACTTGTTATGAAAAAATATATATTTATATCGGATTTGTTTTTAGATCAATATCGCGGCGGTGCAGAATTGACAACCGACGCTTTGATGCGTCCAACAAATCAGACACCCTTGGTTATACCGATACCGTGTTCAAAAGTCACCAAAGAATTTATAGAGAGTGCTATAGAAGATAATTGTCACTTCATTGTTTGCAATTTTTCTAGTCTAGCCGACAAAATAAAATTGTTTATGTGTAAGAATACTTCTTATTCCATTGTTGAATATGATTATAAGATATGTGATCATCGTTCCTTCGAATTACACGAGTTGATTGAAGGTTCTCCTTGCGACTGTGAAACTCGGATATCTGGAAAAATTAATACTGCTTTCTATGCTTATGCAGAAAAAATATGGTTTATGAGCGACGCACAAAAAAATCTATTTTTATCTAAAATTAGTGCTTTGAAAGAAGAAAAGTGTGAAGTATTGAATTCTGTTTTTCACCCCGGCGATTTAAAATTTATGTATTCTATTAAAGACAACGAAAAAGATAATAAATACCTTATCTTAGGATCCCAATCCTGGATTAAAGGAACAGAAGAGTGCATCCAATATGCAAAAGATAATGGGATAGAATATGAGATAGTTACAGGCCTCCTTTACCATGAGTTATTGATTAAGATGTCTACTTCTAAGGGTTTAATTTTCAGACCTCTTGGAAACGATACCTGTCCACGCATTGTGATGGAAGCTAAAATGCTTGGTTGCGATTTAATATTAAATGATTATGTACAGCACAAAGATGAAGTATGGTTTAAAACTCAAGAATCTTGCTACGAACATATGAATTCAAGGAGTGATACTTTTTGGAGCCAGCATGGACAATAAAACGATCGTCATAATGGGAAACGGGCCCTCACTCAAAGATATTGATTTTAATATGCTTGACGGGATTGACACTTTTGGATTAAATTCAGCTTATCGGGCTTACGAAAGGCTTGGTTGGTGGCCAAAATATCATGGGTGCTTTGATTACAGAGTTACAAAAAACCATCAAGACAGTTTTGTGAATCTAATAGAAAATTCATCAATTGAAAAATGCTTTTATATTCTAAACATCAGTGATAACCCAGGTTTTCAATATGTTAATATGAGAGAATACGGCACCACAAACATGTGGAATAAATCCCCTGACTCTTTCAATGAATTTCATGATAATGGCAATTCCGGAGCTAATGCCTGTTCGGTGGCTTCTTGTTTAGGTTATAAAAAAATTGTTTTAGTTGGCGTTGACTGTAACTATGTTGAATTTGTAGAAGGCTCAAGTCTCGATGGGACTGCCCTAAAAATGGATAAGACACCCGATAGCAATCCAAATTATTGGTTTGAAGATTATCAGCAAAAGGGCGATGAGTATAATGTACCACGCGGCCTTGAATTCCATCTTCCAACATGGAATACCTTCGCTTATAGAGCAGCACACGCCGGTATAGAAGTGCTCAATTGTAGCCCGATAACCACTCTTCGCTGTTTTAAGAGAATGTCTATAGAGGAAGCATTAAAATGAGAAGAGATAATTGTCTAGTTTGTGATAGTGACTCTTTGGAAGAGATTATAGACTTAGGGAACCAACCTTATGCGGATACTTTTATACACAAGAAGAATAGTGATAATTTGCTACCAGTTTATAAACTATCGTGTGCATTATGTGAGGTGTGTGGCCAGGTCCAAACCAGAGCAGTAACTAATCCAGCAGAAAGATATAATTTATTTGATTATTCTTACACTTCTTCTAATTCTTCTGTTGCAAAAAATCACTGGAGAAGTTATAGTGAAGAAGTAATAAAGAACTTGTCTATCTCTGATGGCAATAGAGTTTGTGAAGTTGGCTCAAACGATGGGTATTTACTTCAATTATTTCAAGAATCTGGACAATTTGTGTTGGGTCTCGACGCCTCTGAATATTTGGTAAATATAGCCAATTCAAACGGTATTCCCACCGAACAGTGTGTTTTTGATTTCAAAAAATCAGAGGATATATTGGAGACCTATGAAAAATTTGATTTGATTATGGCCAATAATGTCTTTAATCACTCAAATGAACCTTTGTCGTTTGCTTCTGGCGTCCATAACCTTTTAAAAGAAGGCGGCTACTTTGTTTTTGAGGCGCCGTACTGGAAAAACACTGTGGACTCACAAAAAGTTGATCAAGTTTATCATGAACATGTGAGTTATTTTACCGCCACCTCCACAAAACAAATAATGGAAAGAACTAACTTTGAAATTTGCGATATAAAGGTTGTGGACTATCACGGAGGTTCTCTTAGAGTCTATGCTAGAAGGGTTAAATCACACGCCCCCAAACATTGTGAACAGCTTCAGAAGTTGATAAGTGAAGAGGCTCATTTATTTGAAAAAGAAACTTACCACCAACTTACAAATGATTTACAAAAAAAGAAAATTTCGTTTTTAAAAGATATTTTCGATATAAAAACCAAGGAACAGTGCCCAATAATAGCAATTGGCGCAGCAGCAAAGGGCAATACCTTTCTAAACTATATGAATTTGGATTCTACAATTATTGACTGTGTCACAGATAGCTCGATTCATAAGCAAGGTAAAATGACACCATTGACCAATATTATAATCACATCTGATGATGTGTTGGCCCAGTATGACAAAGTATATGCGATTATATTATCGTGGAATTTATCTGACAAGATAAAAGAGAAATTATTTCTCATTAACAAAAATATAAAATTTATTAACTTCTATAAGGATTATCAGTGAAACAGAAAAATATTTGGGAACAGCCCACAGCACCATTAGAATTACATTCGGATGTACGAGGTGATATTACAGATATCTTTTACAAAGATAATATTCATCATGTAGCGGTCATTCGTTCTAACAAGGGCGCGATCCGCGGCAATCATTACCACAAGGAAACTACTCAATATATGTTAATAACAAAGGGTGCCTTGGAGTATTGGCATAAGCCTCTTGGTTCTGATGATGAACCGAACTGCATTCTCTTGAAAGAAGGAGATTTTATGGAAACGCCTCCTAATGAGATTCATGCTCTCAACATAGTGGAAGACAACGAATTTGTTGTGTTCACCACCGGCACCCGCGGTGGCCAAGATTATGAATCGGACACTTTTAGAATCGATGGTAATATCATAGGATGATTTGATGAATGACCCCCTAAAACTACATCTTGGCTGCGGAGATAATTATCTTCCAGGATTCAAGCATATAGATCTAGACCCAAAAGAACATTTAGATTGGTGTGGTCCTATATCTGATTTGGGAATGTTTGAGGACGAGACTGTGGATGAGATATATTCATGCGGCTCCTTCCATTATTTTGATAGGGAAGAAGCTGCAGCCGTCCTTAAAGAATGGAAAAGAGTATTAAAACCTAAAGCAAAATTAAGAATAGCCGGAATTGGAGATTTTGAAAAAATTATTCAAGTATATCTAGACAGCGGCAGAAATCTCAATTCAAGAGGCATCTTGGGCCCCCTATTTGGCAGATGGTTTCTAAAAACAGAATCTAAACACATCTATCAAAAAACATGTTACGATTTTGAATCACTGAGGGGGACTCTTTTGGAAAGTGGGTTTTCTAGTGTAAGAAAGTATGATTGGCAAGACTTCCTACCAGAAGGCTACGATGATTATTCTAAAGCGTATATCCCTCATATGGATACATCTGGAATATTGTTATGTTTAAATGTGGAGTGTGAAAAGTGTTAAATTTATATTCTTTAGTCGACCCAGAAAAA
>TARA_R110000824_G_scaffold121987_1_pt1 | contig 11677 bp, 12 predicted proteins | sample TARA_R110000824 | Tara Oceans TARA_R110000824 (sample SAMEA4397747) | marine metagenome | biome: Polar Biome; feature: [MES] marine water layer (ENVO:01000295) within the mesopelagic zone...; material: water (ENVO:00002006), including particulate matter (ENVO:01000060) such... | reverse complement strand
TCTGCTAATTCCGTTTTAAGTTTTTCATTCTCAGCTTTTAATTTTTCCAATTCATCTTCTGCTGAAAATTCTACTGTTTCTTTAGTAGTAATAGTTTTAGGATTTGTACCAGGCTCAGTTACTTCAGTCATTTCTTCAACCTCATCATCTCCACCTTCTTTATCTCTTTTAAGATCAGCAACTGCGTCCTCTAAGTTCTGGATTCGTTTCTCCATACCTGCCCAGTCTTCTACGTCCGCTTCTTCTTTTCTGTCATCATCTTCAGGAGCTAATTCAACTGATTCTTCTGACATTTCTTCTTCAGTTGTTTCTTCTTCTTCCGTTTCTGACTCGATAACTTCAGCAACAACACCTTCATCTTCAACTCTAAAACTTATACCGTCTTCCGTTTTATACGTTCCGATTGGTAAAAGTATTGTCGTTCCGTCCTCTGTAAGAACTGAAATATCCACACCCGCTTCTAACTCCTCTGCGGTGCTTACGAAAATAGTCCCGTCTTCCGACTTCGCCTGCCAAGCTAATTTGATTTCTTCCTCAGCTTTATTTAAGCCAAGTGCTACTAAAATTTGTTCTTTAATATCCATAGTTTCTTTTTTAGGTTCTGCTATATAATAGAATTATTGTTACTTTATTTGATTTTCGTTTATTATCTCATTAAGAGCTGATAAGATTTCTTCATCAGTTGGTTCTTGTTTTTGCATTGATTCATACTTTGAGGTGAAAAATCCTTCAATTGACAATCCCTTAATTGAGCCGCTTTTGATCTTACTCCATAAATCGTCATTGGTTATGGACATTTTGACCATCCAAGTTCCTTTCGGAAGTGAATATCCGTAAAGAGCAGCTTTATCTGTTTTAGTATCTTCTATTATCCAACTTTCAACTGTTAGAACCCCTGATACTCTGTCTTGGTGTTCGTAAGTTGCTTTATGATGATTGTTGTTTTTTAAATAACTATATGCACATTTTTTAACTGTATCTTTACTAAAATAAACATAGTAATCAGAGTCAGTATCAGCGTCATATCGGTAGATGGACTTTAGAGGGATTAGGGCTGGGCTGATTAGAACTTTTTGCTCTTCATCTATCTTTGCAAGAGTTAAGTTATTCTTAGCTCTACTCATATAGACCATATTCTCTTCAATGGCAGGAGCAGATACTAAGCTGATACAATCAATTGCTAAAGATTCATTTGATTCATCTATTACTAGTTCTACAATAGATGTAGTCTTTTCGTAATAGTCTTTATTGGCTTCTTCACATTCAGCTATTGAATCATATTCACAGCTTCCTGTTTTTCCCCATTTTACTTTTCCGTCTTCACATTTTTCACAAGGCATATTATTAAATAGATTTTAAGTTAATATATTTGATTTGTTAAATTGTTGCTCTACGTCTTATATTTGCTAATTGGTCTTGTGACGACGTCATTTCGTCAGTAATTACAAAAGCACGGATAGCATCAGGAGCTTCTCCACCTGACAAATCAAAAGCTCCTGACATCATTTGAGGTGCAGGAGTACCACCACCTGCTGCTCCTAAAGCACCTACACCACCACCAGCACCCCCACCTCCTTCAGGATTAGTAGATATAATTTTGGCTACTGCTGCTGCTCCCATTACACCTGCTAGTCCAGCCTGAATAGCATTATAGGGTGGTGGTAATTTCATTGCTGCCATTATACTTTGTTGAGTATTATAAATTGTTTCAGCTACAGCTATTGCTTTTGCAGCAGCAGTTCCTTCTTTTGCTAATCCTTTTGCTGAGGCGAATCCCATAGCTATTGTATCTAGTTTTGTGTCCGCAACCAATTTGTTCAAAGCTTTTTCTTCATCCGCTACTCTCTTTGCTTCTTTTATTTCTGCATCTGCTGCTACTTTATCTGCTGCTGCTTGAGCATCATCTATAATCTTTTTTTCAGCTGCCACCCTTTTAGCTTCTGCTATTTCGGCATCTGATATTTCTTTTGCTGCTACTTTTGCTGCTGCTTGTAATTCCTTAACAATAGCTTGTTCTTCAGATTTCATTCTTTTACGTTCTGAAAAATTAGCCTTCTCTAAATTAAATACAGCTGCCTGTAAAGCTGCTTCATCATCTAAATTTTGTTGAGTAGATTTACTATAAGAATTTTCTTCAATTTGAAATCTTAATTTTTCCTGAGCAACGTGCAAATCTTTCTCTAATTGTTCTGCTGCTAACTTATTAGCTTCACGCATAAATCCAAGTCTTTCTTCTGCTGAAAACTTTTCAAAATCTCTAGCTTTTAAACGAAGTTCCATCATATCTTTTTCCGTTCTAGCTTTTTCAACTATTGCTTCTCTTTCAAATTTCTGTAATGCTAATCTGTCTTTTTCAAGTTGATTAGCCAGTTTCATTTCTTTACGAGTAGTTTCTCCAAAGTCTTTTACTCCATCAGCAACTTCTCCTATAGCATCTTTAAATCCTTTAAAATCCCCTGTCATTAATTTAAAGACAGCCTTACCTAAATTTGACATAATGTCTGTAACATTTCCTACAACCACACCCAGCTGTGAAGTTATCTGCTTAAATTTACTTGCACCTTCTTCACTATCTTTAAAATATTGAACTAAAGAGCCAATAGCTAGTAGAAAAACACCTATTCCTGTTGAAATAAGACCTGCCTTAATTGTGCCAAACATTACTTTAGCTGATCTTCCTGCTGAAGCAAATGCTGCCTTTACGCCATTTAAAGAAACCCCCATTACTTTAAATTCACCTGCTGCTGAAGCTGCATCTTTGCCTACTTCACCTACATTAGATTTTACTTCTGCTTCTATTACTATTTTATCTGCCATAATTTCTATTTTTTAATATTGCATTTCATAAAGGTTAAGTGTGCAACTCCAGCTAATATTCATATCTGCTACGCCTGTTACTGAAAACTCCATATCACTCCCACTAAATGTTACATTTCCTGTCCACCCTGTAACTGTTCCCCTACTCACCACAACAGCTGTAGATTCATCTAATATTGCTAAATTTATAATTCCTGTAGAAGTTAAAAAGATTCTATCACCTTCAGCCCCTGCTGCTGTACCTCCCGTTCTTACTCCTATTAACTGTGATTTAAAAGAAGTGTAAAGCTTTGCACCTGCATTTCTAGCTATAGTAGTTACGTTAGAATCACCATTAACATATAATGGTGTCGTATCTTCATTTGTCGTAACTCCTGTTAAAGTTATAACTGAGCTTTGAGCATATCCTTTGCCTGCTCCCGTAAAGCCACCACCGCCAATAACTACTTCGCCTGGTCTTTGTGCTATTCCATAATTCCCTAATACAGAAGCATTATTTACTCCACTAGCAATTTCGTTACTGTCACCTATTATAATATTATTTCTTGAATCACCTCTTACAATATTCCTTTCTCCCATTATATAGGTGTTATTAGTTCCTGTTTCTGTTGAATTTCCTGACCCTTGTATACTATTATTCTCATTAATTATATTTGAACCCATCCTTGCACTATAAGTAAAAGCAGTACAAGTTCCTGTAGCTTTATCGTAAGTATATCCATAAGCCTCACATTGTTGTTGATTAGGTGAAAGTTCATTTATCCCGTCAGTAAAAATAACAACCCCTAAAGAATTAGCATAACTAGGTTTAACAAAAAATCCGTTTAAATATGGTATTGCCATTATATTAAAAGTATAAATTCAACAATTGATAAATCATTTGGTTTGTAGTCTATCTTGTTTACTCTAAATTCTCTGTTTTTTATAAATACGGTGTCGTAGAAGTTGAATGTATTTATGTCACCAGGACTTAAATCAACTTTAAGCGTCATAATTCTTGTATCAGGATTATAAAGTTCATTCAAATATGGCAGCCAATAAGTGTTAAATAAATTATCAACTGGTGCATTTCCAACCCCCTGCATTAATTGGCATTGTCCAAAATGAAAGTCTGTACTACTTGGAACTGTTGGAATTTCTGTTAAATGAGTAAATTGTAAATATTGATTTGTATTTTCTGAAGAACCCCCATTTTGTGCAGGAATATAATAAGAATCTTTCGACATTGTTACTTTACCGTTATTATACATTATTCGTGGTGAATTTTCAAACCCTTCAGAAGTATCATCATCAGGATTGTAAGAATAAATAGATGGCACAATAATTTCATTTGATAGCGTATCAAATTGCTTTGGAACTGTTGCCGCAAATGGATTTGCTATTATTTCTTCTTCGCCCTCTAATATGCTTTGTAATCCGCCTGTTGTAAGAGTAGCATCAAATAGTTGGCTTCCGTATAAATGGTTCTGTGTATTCACTTTAATATAATTAAAAGCCCAATCATCACTATCTTCTACAAACTTGAAAATAGTTGTTTTTTTTAAATTTGTTAAAGGCATTAATTTTATTTCGGAAATATCTATTTTATCTGTCCAATCTAATGCTGTAGAATTAGTATCAAAAAAATTAAGAGATGCAGGGTTATTATTACTTAAAAAGATATCTTTGTATGGCTCGATTATAATATTAGTAGGGTTAGACTTATCAGGATAACTAATTAAATTAAACATTGTAAATATCCCTTTTAAAAATTCCCATTGATTTGTTTCTCCTCTTAATGATTGCAACAAAGAGTTTGTAGTAACAGATGTTAATCCACTTGCAAAATTCACTGTACTTGCATAACTTCCTAATTGATAAACTACAGGTGAGGCAGAACTTGACTTAAATTGAGCTTCTAATGTATCTCCAGCATCCATCACAACAGTTATACTTCCTTGATAGTTATAATAAGCACCTAATCCTGAATTAGTAAAAGTAGTCTGATGAGAATAATTTGGATTTGTTGGAGAAGCTAGTGGTGTATGAACCCATTGGAGCGTTACAGTATAGCTTGAAGCAATTGCTAAAGGAAAATTGTAATTTATCACATAGGTTTCTCCTGCTGTTGTTGCAGTTAATACATTAGTAGCAGAATTATAATTAGGTGGCAATATGTAATTCCAAGCATAGTTATTTATAAGATTAAGATTTGTAAAAGACGTAGTAGCATAAGTGTCTGCTAGAGGAGAAGATCCAGTATAAGATGGACCTGAGCCCGTTACAGGGGGAAAGTTTTCCGAACCCCAATTAAAATCCATAAATAAATCTTTAAAATCAGCAGTATTAAAGAAATCACTTGTATAAGAAAAAGGAGTTGCCTCAAATATTCTATCTATTAAATATTTAATTTTTATAAAAGGTCTAAATACGTTTTCCAAAGAAGGAAGTTGAGGCATACCATTATTAGGACCAGCCCCACCTGAAGGATTGTAAGCAAAAGGGATTTGATGATTCCAATCTACAAAAGGATATTTTAATACATCTGTAAATTTTTGTCCTGCTGTTCCTGCAAAACTACCAACAGGCAAATTGTTTGAGAGTTCAAGTCCATTAGTATTCCAACTTCCCTTAATCTTTGATTTATCGTAGTCGTGCATAAGTTCGGAAAAATCTAATTCATTAAATTCTGCATCTTTTAATGTATCATTTAAAGTTATTACTTCTGAATAAAGGTTTACATTGTAACTAATCTCCTCTTTTTTATCTTGAATGTCTATAACTTTTAAGAACCCTTCAAATAAAACAAAGCCATCTTGCTTTAATATGCATTGTGTTTTCGCATAAGGGTTAAAAACTAAACCCCCTGAACCTGCTGCACTTCTAGTTACTTCAAAAAGATTCTCAAATATTTGGTTGTTCTTTTTAGTTCCAGGAAGCATAAATGCTTTAGTGTAAGATTTTACTTGTTCTGCTACATTTTTAAACTCATCTACACTTAAAGTTAAAGGCAAGTCCTCATCTTCATATAAATCACATATTACTTGTCCATTACCTAAAAGATTAATAGCTTGTGAAGGTGTTTGGGATACCGCTATCACAGATACCTTTTCTATAATTATATCCCCTGCTGCACCTCCATCATTGGTTGCCCAAATAAAAAATACAAGTGAGCTACTTTGTGCAGTAAATAACAAAGGATAAGTATTTGTAGTCCCCGGATAATAGTTATTACTTTGAACCAGAGCATTTGCAGATACAGAGTTAATCCAATCAACACGAACCCTCCCTACAGGAAAGCTGCCAAACCTTATTCTTACTCTATAATTTACTCCAACTGTTAAATTAGTAATTTTCTGATAAACACCTGTACGGCTTGTCCCAAATGCTCCACCTAATAAATTCAAAACTAAATTACCTCCCGAAACTGTTGGTAATGCTCCATAAACACCAGAAGCCCCATATCTCCACCTGTACCAAGTATTTGGTATAGAAGCAGGAGCATAAGGTATAAGATTAATTCCATTAGCTGATTTAAAGGGGCTGGTAGTGCTATAGGAACTTGCTAATGACATACCTGCAAAAGCAATCCCATTTACTATCTTTTCATTAGGGTCACCAGAAATCGCATTAAAACCACCTTCATAATTTTGGGGGAATAATATTAATTGTACGCTCATTAGATAGATTGTGTTCTTAGTGTTTTACTTTTTTCTATTTCAAAAGTATATTGCATCAGCTTATCATTAGCTATTGTCTTTCTTGTGAAAGTAGAGTTGGTTACTCTTACAGGCGTTACATATTGATTCAAGGCACTATAAGTATCTGTTTGCAATCCCTGCAATAAATACACTTCAGGGCTGTTTATTAACTCCTCAAACATTACATTGTCATCTTCTGAAACAAAGTTAGTGTTCATTTTAATTTTCTCAGTTACATTTCTTCTAAAAGCTTTTTTACCGCCTTTATAGCTTGATATTCTGTAAATAGATTCATTCCAAGTACCTCCGAGTTGCTGATAAGTTGAACCCTGTGTAGAGATACTTCTGACTGATTTTTGTGTAAAGGTGTAGTAATCCCATACTCCCCATTGGTTTAACCAACAAAGCCTAATACTCTCATATCCTTTTTCATTAGGGCAATTAAGATTTATTGTTATTGATTCTGTAGAGGGAGAATTGCTACTATTTGTCATCATTACTTTATAGTGAGTCATTCCCCACGCAACTACGGTAGCCCAAGTAGTAGGATTCATTTGCTCTACATTTCCAGGAAAGCAGCCTACATAAAGGATTTCATTCTCAGAGTCCGATGTCCAAGTATTAAAAGCTCCATTCGGTGCCGTTCTGTTATATTCAACTGATGTGCCGTGTACAACTCCAGCTGCATTATAAAAGAAGATTTCAGCGTGGCGAACATTAGAAGCTGCTCCTGAAGATGAGGTAAGAACGGCAAGAGTTCCATAATCACCATAATTTGCATATTGAGTTGTCGGTGCATTTGTTAAAAATCTACCTGAAGAACCTGCTGGATAAAAGTCATCAATTTTTGCATAACCGAAATTGGTAGTCCCTGCACCAAAATCTAATTCATCTGTATACTTTAGATAACCATTAAAAAATTTATAAGAAGTGCTAGAGTTTTGAGTGCCTGTAGTTATAATTTGCCCATATGTGTTAGAAGTAATATCTTGGTCTAAAAACTCTACCTTAAATTGAATGCCTAAATTCCTAATGCTACTTGTGTTCAGAGAAAACCTATCGATAAGATGTATTGGCAATGGAACAGCCGAATAGTTTCTTTTATATGTAGAGCCTGAAGCAGAACCTGTAACAGCTAAGTTGTCTGCCTTAACATAGTTTTCTAAAATATTTCGTAAATTAAAAATCCCTACACCAGCATTGTTAGGTGTGGTTTTAAAATCTCCAACTATATCTGCTGTTGTGGATAAATTAGGCTGCTCTTTACTTATATGCACTTGAGCTATAAATTTTACTTTTGTTTCATTTGCTACTGCTGTCGTATTAGACACTACAAAAATAATATCCTCTCCTGCTGTAAAGACATTCCAGAGTGGTGATTGTTTTATTGCACAATTTGCCATTTATGTTGTTTTAGTTGTTGCTGTTGTTAAACCTTCTATTATATCTTCTTTGACTGCTCCTAATAAGTCTTTACCAAATTGCTTCATTCCTAAGAATAAAGGTTTTTGGAAAAAGCTTATGCCTTGTATGCCTTTTCTGTATATGCTTCTTGCTACAAGATAGCCCATACTCTTATGACTCATAAATCTACCTGTCTTTTTATCTTTCCATTGAAAGCCTTTTTTCTTTATCCATTTACTCATAATCCCTGACATTCCTCCTTTGGATTTACTAACGGGTGACGAGCCTGTGCCAAACTTATAAGGACTTTTTATTACTTTGCCTTGATAATTTTTAAAGCTTCTGTTTTTGTTAGTTCCTGAAACTCCTTTATCTACAAAAGATCCATAACTATTCATATAGAATTGTACTGCAAAACCATCAACATCTTCTACTACTTCAAACTTAATGGAGTTCTCTAAATTAGTACCACCCCCTTTAGCTTTTTGTAGATTACCTTTAGCTCTATTTACTACTTGTTTACCAAAGCTTTCTAAGTACCTTTCTATATTATCCGTTTTCATTACTCAATAGAAGCTGTAAATATTTCTACTCTAGGGTCATAAGTTGCACCTACAGGCTGCACTTGTATAGATGTTAAATTTTCCATAGTACCGAAACTTGGGCTTGTATCTTCTTCAGCTAAAGCAACTGCTTCTGCTTGACATAATATATGAGAAGTCCCTGGAGTTAATAATACAGTATAATTAGTGTTAGTAGTTACTATCGCCACTTCTATCCACCCTGCTGTATCTAAGTTAGTAACTCTAACATATTTACATCGGTCTACATCAATTGCTCCTGCTGAACTATAAGGCTGCGCACCAAAGGTTGCTATGGTTGTTGTGTTTCCATTAATACAAGTTACTATCCTCTCAAATGTATCAGTAATATCTGTTACTGTTAAATTATTTGTTGATCCTCTTAAAGCACCATTAATGGTTACTGTTTCGGAAATTGTTACTACTAAATCTGCCATTTTTTTATATTTTAATTGTTATTGTTGGTGGTATTATTTTTATTTCTACTTTACCTATCTTTATCGTATTTAATCTCTTTAAGAACTTTAACATTAATAGCCTGCTCCTCTATTCTCAACTGGTATTGTGCAAGTGTCAAAGTCATTCATTACTTTAATTCCTATTGTAAAAGTCCATCCACATAATAGATTATCAAATCGTTCTTGGAATGGTTCAATCGTGAATTGGTCTTGTGTAAAGTACAAAGGAATATTAATATCATTCACTCCCACTAAAGACTGCCTCGTACTGTGCCTAAGCATACCAATAAAGTCAGTACATATTTCTAAGGTCTGATTCCATACTTGCTGTTCGTTATTCTTAGTATCTAGTAATTTAGTAAGACCTTCTGCTTGATGTGTTTGCCAATCTGACTTCTCAGATACTAAGTCGCAAATAAAAATCTGAAAGTTGTAGTGTAATTCTGATTCACCTGTTGTAACTGATGTAGGATTTACGTGGAGCAAAGGCATCTTTTCCATCTTCTCCAAGTTTATATCGTAAATATCTCCAACCGATACAGTAGATATTTGTTCGTGATACTCTCCTAATCTACATAAAGTGTCTACTACATTGTTATACGTCTTATTGGGTACTGCCATTTTTCACTTTGTTTTGTGTTTGTAAATCTGTTTCATAACTTAACCAAGTAAATGCTTCTAAAAGATTAAGCTTTGTTATTTGTTCTAATTTTGAAATATCTGCATTGCATAATCTGTACATCACTCCGAAATATCCCCACTTTTCAGCGAAGCTTTCTGTTGCAATTGCGTCTTCATTTCCGTCAGCCGATCCATCAAATATGATGGCAAAGTCATTGATAATGCGTTCCCTAAAGCAAAAAAAAACCGCAAGGCACTTTGCACTTGCTCAGCTGACATCTTTCTCATCTCCTCCGCCCTTATAGTTATGTTACCATCATAAGCTGCTATGGTATAAAGCCCACTTTCTGTTTCTTCTGTGATGGGTCTGTAAAGGACTGCCATTACTTCAGGCAAGTTTTTCTCTACATCATTCTTTATCATAGTTTCCAGGTCTGCCCACTCTCCAAGCGTTATGCTATTTAAGTCAGGGTGAAATCCATATCTTTTACCATCTATTTCAATTATCTTTTTTAAAGAACTGTTTTGCTCTTGTTGTAACTCAGACAGCCTACTCATTATAGCTGCTATGTCTTTTAACTCCAATTGCTTAATCAACTGCTTTGGAATAGTAGACAATGCTGCTATTGTTTCTTCTGCTTCTTTTGTCTTTGTTCCATTTGCAAAATCAATTAGTTTTAACCACTTCTCTAGCGTTACATCTTCCCATTTACTAATTAATTTAAACTCCTTTACCTTTCCTTCCTTCTTAATTTTAACCTTCATACACTATATAATAGAATTTATTGTTTTTTAGTTTATTAATGTTATGTTTGCTGCTTGATTGATTCATTTTAGTTTTAAAGACCTCTCACTAACTCCTCTCTTTGTCGTGATACTTGTAAGTGAGGGGTTTTTATTGCACAAAATATTTCCCTGCATTAGGATTGTCTAAATGATAAATGATATTATATCTTACTCCATCAATAGCGTGATTCCAATTGTCTATATATAATTTTGAACCTTTGTCTTGGTAGGCATAATTATTTAATTCTTTAGCTATGTTCGTACTTTCAGGTGTTATGACTAAATGATAATCTTGCATTCTAGTTATTCCACTTTCAATAGTTCCTTTTTTAACAGGCTTTATGTTTACTCCTAAATGCTTTAAGTCTGCTATTAATCTTGGTTCTGCACTATCAGCAATGATAAGTTTGTCATCTACTTTATCTAGGATTATTTGAGCAAGCTCTTGTGACTTTAATCCATTCCTATAAATATGTTCTTTTAAATATATTCTTTGTTTCTTTTTATCAATAGCCACTTCTGTTAAGCTATCAGGGTCAACACTAAAGCCAAAGTCCATTCCACAAGAAGTCTGTAAGTCATCAGGATTAAACTCTCCAATACTCCAATTATCAAAGACAACTCCTTCTGCCTTGTCTAACCAGCCGCCCATAATTTTGTGCTGATACTTTTTAAAGTTATTATGCTTTATAGTCTTAATACGCTCTAGGAAGCTCTGTGAGAGGTTTTCTTCATTATCTAGGTATGTACTATGGATATAACATACGTTGTCTTTAACACCATTAAAACCAGCTTCAACACCTTTGTCCTCAAAAAACCTATTGTAAATCCAATGTTCTTTAGTAACAGGATTGAGTATAAGTATTACTCTGTTCTGAACGTCTTTTTCTCTAATGCTTAAATCAATAGTGTCAAATATATCTTCATCTATTAATTCTTCTGCTTCATCTAATACGAAGCACGACACTCCCTGAAGTGATTTAAGTGAAGCCGTTTGATTTCCTGCTGATGTCTTTATTCCCCTAAATAGTATGTCTGATTGATTGCCTAAGTTTAAGACTTCTGCTTTATTAACACTAAAGATATTTTCAAAACCCAATAGGCTTATCTTTTCCAAGAACTCAGGAATGATTGATAGGTGAGCTGATACCATTGTGTATCTCGTGAACAATACCCTGATCCCTTTAGCCATTGTAAGTAGAGTTAGAAATACTGTAACAGCAAATGACTTCCCTGATCCTCTACCGCCTGTTATTATAAAATAGCGAGCATCAGAGTTAAATAGTGGATTGTATTTACTATTCAGATTCAGTTTCTACAAAGTTTATTA
>TARA_R110000824_G_scaffold77088_1_pt1 | contig 11691 bp, 16 predicted proteins | sample TARA_R110000824 | Tara Oceans TARA_R110000824 (sample SAMEA4397747) | marine metagenome | biome: Polar Biome; feature: [MES] marine water layer (ENVO:01000295) within the mesopelagic zone...; material: water (ENVO:00002006), including particulate matter (ENVO:01000060) such as...... | reverse complement strand
TATGAGTTCTTGGATCCAGGGATGTCTTTCGATGAGGAGGTTGTAGCTGCAGTAAAACGATCGCAGGCTAAAAAGGCGCAGGAAGCTGAGCCACAGAAAAACCTAGAACTCAAAGAAACGTTATTGTTACTTGATAAGATTGATACTCTTGTTGGAGATCAACCGAGAACAGAAGCCTGGAAAAAGTATCTTAAGAAATGAAACTCATACTTGAAAACTGGCGGAAGTACCTCAAAGAAGAAAATGGCGGGAGTTATCGCGTTTATCACGGCGCCCTTGATGCTACTTTTCCAGAATTTAGAATAACTGGCCCAGAGGAGAAAATACATGATTTTGGTTTTTTTGGCGATGGCTTATATTTTGATTCCAGTCTCACTCAGGCACTCGGTTATGCCGGCGGACTCGGTGACTGGGATACTCGCGAACAAAATATTGAAATTATAGAGGATGCAGTCGCAGGAAAAGACGCTAGTAATATAATGGAGTCTAGAGCCGTACGGATCATTAACAAAAAAGGAAAAGAAAATGCCGGCGTGTATGTGTTAGATTTGCAAATTAACAACCCATATTACTGGAAAGGATCGCCTATACCTTCAATTATCCAAAACCCTTACCTTAATAAAATGCCGGAGGATATTGCAAATGGCGTGGCAAACGAACTGAAGTATTCTAGTTGGAAAGAACTTGTAGAAGAGATGGAGGTAAGCGCCGATAAATCTCGCTGGGAAAAAATCTTAGCGTCGGCTGTGTCCAAAACAATTAGAGAGCTTGGCTATGATGGTACCATAATGGAAAGAACCGGCTCCCCAGGAGCTGAAATTATTGTTTTCGAGCCAAATCAGATCAGGAATGCATTAAAATGAAACTCCTACTTGAAAACTGGCGGAAGTATATAACAGAAGATTGGCGCGATACATCGTGGGAAGCCGATGATGAGAAAGTTACAATCGGAGATGTTTTAAAAATTATCGGTAGAACTTGTGAGGAAGGTAGAGGGTGTGTGGAAATGCGTGCCTCAGAACTAAAATCAATGCTAAAACGGAAGCCAATTAAAGGAAAGGGTATTGACCCGAAAAAAGTTGAAACAGCAGATATTAGTCATCCACTAATCGTTGTGGTTGACAATGGTGAATATCAATACATTATGGATGGTAACCATCGCTTTGCACAAGCCGAACAAAAAGATAAAATAGTCCAAGTTAAAGAACTATATACAGACGAATATGAAAACCTGTTTAGAAAAGTATCCATAAGGATTGGGAAATAATGAAGATCCTACTTGAAAACTGGCGGCAGTATTTAAACGAAATTGGCGGAGGCGAGAATCCATATCAGTTTGGTGACCCGAAGCCACTAACGCGAGGGCAAGAACTCTTCGCCGCGCACGGCGCCGAGTGGCGAGGCGATCCAAGCATAATATATGAATTCTATACCCCCGAAAATCATTATTCCGTACTCTTTGAGTGGACTCGAGAAAACAGAAATGACTGGTGGGTGATTTCTTTTGAGCTGGAAGTCATGGGCCGCGGCCAAGATCGAATGTCTCTCACGGGCGAAGGAAAACCACTTCGAGTGGTGTCAACTGTAGTTGCAATTATAAAGGATTTTATTCAAAAATATACGGAAAAATATGTTGACAATTATATTAAGAGATACCCACGGTCAGAGGATGGGCGCACCGCCACCACGCGTGAAGAAGCCATGGCCAATGCGCCGGGAACACTTAATTTTAGATTTGTTGGGATTGCAAAAAATGAGGAACAGCCAACCAAAGGTGTCGAAGCGACCGGCCGCACAAGGCTTTATAAAGCATTTTTAAAAAGACATATGCCTCCGGGGACAGAAATAATAGATTTTACAAAAAATGAAATTGGCTTTAAAGTTCCAATTAGGACGCCGGAAGAATAATGAAACTCCTACTTGAAAACTGGCGGAAGTATACTGCTGATGAACCCTCCGTTATTCCAACACGCGAGGAAATGGTTGATTTTCTTACACATACACCCAATCAAAAAATACGTTTAGACAACCCTATCGAAAGCGAAAAGGGATTCGGAAGAGTAGAAAAGGTGCCTTTACCCTTTGATTATGGCGAATATCGTGATATAATAAACCCAGCAGATAATATGGGATGGGATTTGATTATCGTGCCCTCGGAAACAGAACGCCTTATAGCTGCAGCCGAGGCAAAAGGAGAGCCTCGCGAACTCGAATTTACGGCCAACCTTCTTATGCCCGTAGGGCATGTAGAATATTCAAAAGATCGCCGAGACAAGCAAGGAAATGATAAAATCATTATTGCCCCAAGCCTGAAATATACAGAAGAAGACAGAGCCACCATAGATAACTTTTTTAATAATCTCGAAGGATTTCAACCAGTTAGGTGGTATTGATGGAGCTTATTTCAACTCACTTTATTAAAACGCAAGACGTAGGATATCATGGTAACCTTTTCGGTGGTGTAATGCTTGCGTGGCTTGACGAAGCTGCAGCAGCATTTGCTGCTCAAGTAGCCGACTCTCCTCGCATGGTTACAAAACATATCGCAGGGCTTACATTCGAAAAACCTGCGAGACCAGGACAAATAATTAAAATCTATGGCGAAGTAGAAAAGGTAGGAAAAACCTCTTTAACATTAAACATGGAAGCCCGACGACATTCTGTTTATAATGGAACTCAGAGAATGATTGTTTCCACTCAAATGACTTTTGTGCGCATCGATGGAGATGGAGAATCTATCCCGATTAGCGAGAAGGTGAGGCAAAAACATAGAAACAAAGGTGACTTCTCATGAAAAGAACTAAAAAGTTAATAAAAGATATTATTCTACTTCGCGCACCAGAGCATATTTATATTGTACTAACATTGGCTAAGGTTGGTGCTTTAATTGCTGGAGCGGCCGCAGGATATTATCTACATGAAACTCTTAATTGAAAACTGGCGAAAGTATTTGAATGAGGAAGTTAAATTCCAAGAAATATTAAAATTACTGCCAGAGCCAGATCTGACAGCAAAAGCCAAAGTACTGCAACAACAAGTTTTGAAAGAAAATCCAGCGATGCGCCCATTGTCGGAAGACGAGCTTCACATTACACTAATACACCAGAAGATTTTAGAGCCATACAGTGAAACCTTAAAACAGTTGCGGCTCCCACCTCTTGATGAGCCCATCATTTTAAAAGAACCGCCGGAAAAGCTAACTGCGCCAGGGAAAGAGTCATGGGTTGCGTGGGTTGAAAATCAAGATGTTCTAAAGGACTATGTTAACCAAGTTATGGAATTAGTAGGAGCACCACCGAATCCTGAGCCGAGCCGCGTATTTCACATGTCTCTTACAAACCTGACAGGAAACCCGAGAGATTCCGTAGCATGAAACTATTAATTGAAACATGGCGAAAGTTCCTGAATGAAGAGATACAGGATGAATATCAGATTTTTCTCGATATGGACGGCGTTCTTGTTGATATGACTGAGGGGGTCGTAGATACTGTTAACACTAACCTACAAAAAGTAAAAAATGGTGCCTCTATAGATTATAACAATCCCGAAAGTGTGCATCCTGGCTCGAAATCAAAATCCCAAGCATTGCGTCGACTTGTAAAAGAAATGGAAAAAGAAGGGCGAGAGGAAATAACAGCAGAAGAGTTCAATCATTTAACTGACTTGAAAGATGCTCGCGCACCTGAGTTCTCTGGCGCCAACAAGCAAATTGAAAGATATTTCCTCGCGGCCGCATCTAATAATCAAGACTGGTGGGCCAATCTTCCTCCGCTAGCCCACGCACAATCTCTCGTAGACTTGGCCAACAAAGCCTCTCACGATGGAAAAACAATGATTTTATCGGCACCTATCGATGATGCTTCGGTTGCCGGCAAACAAATCTGGATTGAGAACAATCTAATAAACGTGGATCCCGCGAAAGTAACCATAGTCCACGACAAGGGAGCCTTCTTAAAGAGCTTAGAACTGCCAGATAATATTATTCCTGTTTTAATTGATGACCGAGTAAAATATCACAAACAGTTTAGAGATGCCGGTGGAGAAGTGATACCATGGGATATTCACGATCCTGCCGGATCTTTAGAAAGAGCAACCGAAAAGCTAAACTCTATTATATCCAAGAAAAAGAAAAATGATTAGCTTTACACAAGCAGCAACAGAGCGTCTTAACGACGTCATAGACCCACACGAAAATGTACGCGTAGCGGTTATGGGCGGGGGCTGTTCTGGGATGTCATATTCTTTAACCATTGGCGCCGAAACAGATGAAGATGATATTTTAATAACTCTCGATAGTGTTAGTATTTATGTAGATCCTCATAGCGCTGGAATACTTGAAAAAACAGTCATAGACTATGTAAAGACTTTACAAACTGAAGGCTTTGTGTTTAATAATCAGAAAGCCAATACCACATGTGGCTGCGGAATGTCTTTTTCCTAAGAGTCTCGCCATAAATTATTCGAAGCAAACTTGATTACTTCTTCTGCAGAATCCTCGTTATAACCATAATTCTTAATCAGTGTTTTGACCATTTCATTATACTTCTTTTGTTGTTTGTTATCGCGACTCTTGGATTTCGTAACAATACGAGAAATATCTTTAACGCTTTCCACAAGCTTATTTTCGATGGCTTCTTTTAAAGGGCCATAAGCGCGCCAGTCAATAACTTCGCCTCTACGAAGCTTAGCAAACATGTAAGAAGAAATATCAGCCCTGAAGTTGTTCTTGGCGCTGCCCTTGATACCTATTTGTTCTTCAATGCTCACCAGAAATTTCTCATCCGGCTCCATCTCCTCATTGGTTACGTTATCCTTAACCTTGGTGGCGTTAACATATGCCTCGGCATGATCGAGATAATTGTTAAATAGGGACTCGGCTTGTTCTTCGTAGGCGGAAACAAAAGCTTTTGTGATCTCTTTTTCTAAAATTCTGAGATATTCTTCGTGAAGGCCCTTTTGTAAGAATGCAAGATATATGTTGCGGTCTTCTTCACTACTTATTTGCTCTTTTACCTGCTTAATAAGAGAATCTCGAATAGAAATGGGAGTAATCATGTCTTTGTCTGAATCAGCAAGGGCATTATCAATGGCCTTCATAATGAAACGAGTAGAGATGCCTGTCATTCCTTCATCGCGCTGTTCTTCTCGAAGATCTTTGATATCGACTTTTTTGATCGATCCCTTCTCAATAATTTCTTCCCCATTATAGAGTTTCATCTTGGTGAGCGCGTCAGCTTTATTGGTTGGTTTTAAACGAGTCAAAACCGCGAACATTGCAGCCAAATCAAGTGTGTGAGGGGCGATATGACAGTTAAAATCAGAAGTTTTAAGCAATTTCTTGTAAATTTTGATTTCTTGTGAATATTCTAAGCAATAAGGAACATTGACGCGAACAATTCTATCCAATATAGCTTCATTGGTGTGTTCGGACTTAAACTTAATCCATTCGGCTTCATTGCAATGAGAGATAATGACACCATCGAAGTAAATCATAGCTTGCTTACCAGGACTTGGCACTGATTTCTCTTGCGTAGCAGTAATCATAGTATGAAGAAACTCAATTTCGTTTTTAAAGACCTCTACAAACTCTACAATCCCCCTATTGCCAACGTTGAACGCTCCATTTAGGCTTAAAACGCGCGGATCGTCTTCTGGATAGAGATCCAGCTTCGAAATATCCTCAGATCCTATTAAAATGCTACTATCTTGTGTATTGGGGTCCATTGGAGGCACAACTCCGACGCCGCGCCGCCCACGAATCGAAAATGATGATGTAGTGATTGGGACTTTAGTATAATCGCCATCATAATCCTCTAAAAGGTTATGTCGGCATACCGGGCACAAATCACCTTCTATTTTCACTCCATATACCCCTTCAAACTCTTCTCGCAGCCCGCGCGGGATAAGATGAAGTGGTTCTTCGCGAATGGGGCAGTCGGCAATGTGATAGACGCCTTCTGCGGCCTCGAGGGCTCTTTTTATGTGTTCGACAAGGGCTGACTTGCCTGCGCCCACAGGACCCAACAGAAGCAGCACCTGGCGGCTCTCTTCGCCCTTCATGGCGGCAGAATGAAGGAATCTCATCACCTTGTTGAGTGACTGCTCCATGCCAAAGAAAGAATCTTGGAAATAATCATATGTACGAAGAGGTTCGGCGTTAAAAAGTTTTCTACAACGCATATCATCATCTTGCATACGAGTAATACCGTGTTTGGTTATAATATCATAAAGTCTTTTGTGCGCAAGAACCGAAACATCCAGGTTTAGCTCAAGAATTTCTAAATAATCCTTTAAAAATCCATTAAATCTCTCTTTGGAGTGCTCTTTTTGGTGTTTTGTCACTGCTGACAGAAATATATTTGTTTTTTTCACTTTTAAAACTCCCACAATTCGCCTTCGAGGAGAGTATAAAGTTGTACTTCGTCACCCCACAGCTCTTGTATGTATTCGAATACTTTTTTAGCATATTGCATTTCTAAGTCTCTTCCGTCATGCTCGTGTCTCAAAATCAAAGTATGGTCTTTCTGCATTTCCTCAACGTATATTACAGGAATTGAATTAAGCCCTACAGTCTTAATTAGAGAATCGCGAACCTTTTCCCATCCTTCTTTATCAGATGTTTCATCAATACTGCTATGATCTTTGTCTTTTTTGTAAGAATAAGAGAATAAATTGAGTTCTTGGCACATTTCTTCATCCAAATAGCTTCGGAGAAAAGTAATATCATTATGAACCTCTCTAGCTAGCAAACAAGCGTCAAATCCATCCCGTTCTTCGATCTTTTTAAATATATTGTAGCCTAAATGATAGGGGTTTATACGCCCTAAATGGGTACGTACTACTTGATTATGAAGTTTAATAAAAGGGATATAATATTTATCAGGCAGATTAAGTTCTTTAACGATTTTTTCATGCATTAAAACCGCCCATCCTTCATTCATAATCTTTGTGAGGGCTTGTGGAATGAAATAATGCGAACTTTCTTCCACAATAGACATAAGATTTTTCTGCCATTCATTAAGATTCCGGCTGTGCTCAGAAATAAAGGCCATTATGTTATAATCATATTCTAACGGTATTTTGTGAAGGTCAAAGTCATCATATTCACCATTTTCGTCTTCTAATATTCTTTGAGCGTATATTTGCTTAAGTTCTGCGTAGGAATGTCGTTTTATGCCCGGATACCTGGGAACTTGGTATTTAATTGCGTGGCATGCGTCAATTATGGTCTCAACCTCTTTAATTCCGATTGAGGGATCCTCAATTAGCTCTTTAACGTACTTGGCCGCGGCTTTAAACCGAGGAATAATCAGTTCAGGTGATGTATCAAAGAACATTCGGTTGTTTTTGAAGAAATCAGAGTGCCCTACACAGTGTGCCATGGTAAGAATGTGTATATACATCTGATTTTCGGCCATTAAGTAAGAAATGCTGGGATCTGAGTTAATAATCATCTCATATGGAAGACCGCTTGCGCCGGCGTTGTACAGCGTATGGGTCCTTTCATAGGCTTTTCCGAAAGACCAGTGCCGATAATGGGTAGGAAGCCCCGTATAGGACATTGCGCTTATCATTTCGTGATAATCGATGATTTCATAATCAATATCATACCAATTTAGGCCATAATTACGCGCAATTTCGCCAATTTTGCTATCCCAGGAACTTAATTCGTCTATAGTCCAGTCAGTCACTCTTTTGCTCCAAAGATTTTCTTAAAAACAGACCAAATTTGAGTTGCTTTGGTCAATAAAACCCTTTTAAACTTGTTATCCATAAGAGGAACGCATAGAGTCCATATAGAATCTGGATTTTCATTTTCCCAGGCGGCAAATAATGGATTATTCCAGTCAGGGACATTACCTGATTCTTCTTCGGGATGGGTTCTTCTATTGTTAATCTCGGTATATACTAACATTTGATTGGTTTCTTTTAAAGTATTCAACAAATTTATAGTTTTTTCATTGTCATCGGTCCAATTTTCACCATCTCCGGCGTAAAAAGTGTAAATATTCCACGAATTTGGGTGATATTCTTTGTTTATTATCTCAGTTTCTAGTTCCAAGGCACTACTCATCATAGTTCCGCCCACACTAATGCGTTTAAAGAACTCGTCTTCGGTAACTCTTTTGGCATGTATGGTGTGAGAAATAAAAACTACCTCTATTCTCTCATATTTGTGACGTAAAAACTGATAAAGAAGGAAGAAGTAGCTCCTAGCTATGTATTTTTTTTCAGTTGACATCGATCCAGAGACATCCATCAAGAAAAATACGACTGCAGCCGTGTTTTCTTTGGATTTTGGCTTCATATAGTGGTATTTTAGGTCAGTTTTGTGGAATGGAAAGCGTTCATCACTCTCCGGATCGTAGGTACCGACCGCAATTGCCTTCTTTTTCCGTCTAATTTTGCGTTTTAGGGTCTCTTTTTTGGACAACCTGGGCCTAATTCCCTCAAAACGGTACCCTTTACGCTTTAAAGCGTCCTCTGAAAGGTATCTAAACCTCTTTTTTTCCAATTCGGGGAGCTCTAAATCGGCAAATAGGTACTCTGCTAGCTCCTCTAGGGTGATTTCGACGTCATATTTCTCTTCTCCAGCAGTGTTTCCGGGGCCCCCCGAGGGCCCTTTACCGGCCCGATTTGGCCCTATTTTCTGACCTCTTTTAATGTTGTGGTCGCCACCGCCCCCCACCTGTTGATTTTTGTCGTTATTTCCATAAACAAAGCGGTATTCTTTAATACCACGCACTGGAATACGTATTTTTTTCTTTCCATTCTGACCAATGATACTTTCTTCGGCGATAACGTCTTTAATACTTTCCTTGATTGCCTTTTCGATCTTTTTTTTATGCCGCACGCGGTCGGCGGCCGATCGATCGACAATAGATTTGTGTTCGCGGAATGTGCCCATAGTGTATCCTTAATAAGTATCGTCTTAAACGGGAACTAGTTAATTATACTGAAGGAGAAAGACTTTTGGAAGAGAAGAGGGACATAAATATTGGAGATCTAATAAAAACAGACTTCCCTCCTGGCCGAGGGAAAGTAGGTATCGTGGTTGCGCAAGGCGCAGACGAACATCAAGCAATTTTATATAACTGGGTGCGTGTTCAGTACGTTGTCGACTCAGGGTACGAATGGGTTCAAAAATCAGTCATTGAATTAATTACCAAACATTAAACAAAGCGCTGTTTGAAACTATTTATACTTTGAGGGTTCGTTATGAGCAAATATATTTGGTTGTTAGATCCAGGACATGGTGGTATTATCAGTGGTGCATATCAGACTCGCGGAAAACGTTCCCCCCCTTTTCCAGACGGCTCTATTCTCTACGAAGGCGTCTTTAATCGCGATATAGCAACACGCATTAAAACACTATGTGATGCTGATGGTATTGAGTGTGAAAATATAATCAACTCAGAACACGATGTACCTTTGGCCACTCGCGTCTCGCGCGCAAACGGCCGGCATGCCGCCGATCGGCGCTGCAGATATATATCCATACACGCAAATGGCTGGGGTGACGGCGTAACCTTTAATTCGGCACACGGGGCAAGTCTCTTTCATTATATGACGAGCAAAACCGGCAAAGATATGGCCGCGGCTCTTCTAAAACACATTGTTCAAGAAACGGGATTAAAATCCCGCGGCGTTCAAGCTAATATGAGTTGGGCTAACTTTTATGTCCTCCGTAATACAAGCATGCCGGCTATTTTATCCGAAAACGGCTTTATGACTAATCTAGAAGAAGCTACTAATCTGATGAGAGATGATTTTAGGCAAAAAATAGCCATTGCACATTTTAAGTTTATTAAAGAAATAGAATCGTCGTGAAAGGATTCTTCGAAGGCTGGCGAAGATATATCGCCGAAGACGTCGACATCAACGTGCTGGATAAAACTTCTGAAAAAAATATGATCGGAGGCCGCGAGGCTCAGCAGTCGGGTGTAAATATTATTGATCTCCCCCCAGTTTCAGCTCTCCCCGTCGCCCAACAGTTGGCAGACAAGCTTGGTGCACAACTTGGAAAAGAACTCGGTCGCGGATCCATGGGCATTGTCTATGAAATTCGTACCGAAGGCGGCGAAGGCGCCGATATGATACTAAAAGTCACTCAATTCCCGCATGAAAAGAAAGGATATACCCTTACACGATGGAAAAAGCGCGAACTTAAGCAAAATCCAGAGCTTGCCTCCATTTTACCTGAAGTGGGTGATATAGTGGATATTATATATGATCTTAAGGAGGGTTGGTTCAAGGGTCGATCCATAAAGATTTATGGCATTCCTGTTGAGCGCCTGGAGCCTCTCCCTCCCCGTATCAAAGAACAACTCTTCGGCCGGGCCAGCCAAAAATTTAAAAACCCACAAGCGGAAAAAGACTGGATCCAGGCCATTACTAATCCCAAACTTTTAATTCCTGTGTTACGAGAAACATTTAGTGACGATCATACAATCGATGCCGACAATCAGATACAGAGTACGCACAACGAAAGAGAGTATGCCTATTTTGAGGGGCGCCTGGATTCGGGGATCGAATTTGAAAAAGAAGTATTAGGTTTAGAACCTCCGACAAACTTTCGAGACTACTCGACTCGGTGGCTCCCCCAAATCAGTAGGCGCGCCATACAACGAGCACAGCCAGTTACCCGATATTCCAGTGCGCACCGGCCCCCGGATAAGGTAATCCAGCGTCAGTCTGCTTCTTTAGCAAAACGTCTTGAAGCCCGTATAAAAATTCCACAATATCCCCCGGAAGCACTCAAACGCTTTGGGACGGAAGGAGCATATCCAAAAGAGGGTGCACCCGGACCCGTAGCAGACTTTTTTAACAAACTAATGGAATTAAAGACCCACGGAGTAGATTTTTGGGATACTCATAGTGATAATGTCATGATGAGACCCTCTACAAAAGAAATTGTAGTCGCAGATGTTGGATTATTCGCTTTCGCCCCTCGCGCGGGGGCGACCAACGTCTCCGGTGATCTTGGCCGCGGCAAAGAAAGATAAGATATTATTCCAATAACAAATACAAAAACTATTTACCGTGAGGAATCTATTATGGATGAAAATATAACCGAAGAGCCTATTGAAGCACATGTTAACACTTCCTCTATCGAAAGTCTATTGCAACAATCTAATACTAAACTTCAAGCGATTGGACAAAGCATTGATTTTTTGGCGGCAGTCATGACCGGTCTGGATCCTGACCAAATCGCTATAGCTGGCGAAATAGACCCTACTTCCTTTAAATCTGCTGCAAATATGCCCGCATTGAGTGCCCCGTCCAAAGTAGATGAAAAAATGATAAATATTAGTACCGCATTATTAGAAGAAATTATTGAAGAAGCCATTATTGAAGAAATCAAAGGAGCGAAGCAATGAAGATTAGCAAGCAGAGGTTAACTGCCATTATTAAACAAGAGCTCAAAGAGATTATTGATCTTCCAAGTGACTTATCCACCCCCGCGGCACCCGAAGAACTGCGAATGGACGAACTATCTAAGAGTTGGGAGAAACTGATTACCGATCGGATACTAGATGGTGAGACTGGCATCTGGTCAAACACCGAAGTAGTCGATCCAATCGATGGAGAACGAAGGCTACTAGACGAATTCCTTTCTATTCTTGGAAACTATGTTGTCAGCGATGAGATTGACGAAGGAGATGCGAATGATTTGGTAAGAAGCATCGC
>TARA_R110000824_G_scaffold342721_2_pt1 | contig 11691 bp, 21 predicted proteins | sample TARA_R110000824 | Tara Oceans TARA_R110000824 (sample SAMEA4397747) | marine metagenome | biome: Polar Biome; feature: [MES] marine water layer (ENVO:01000295) within the mesopelagic zone...; material: water (ENVO:00002006), including particulate matter (ENVO:01000060) such... | reverse complement strand
TACGAGCAACTGATGGACTAACCGCTTTAAAAGGTATTAAATATGACGAGCTTGAAGATTTATATAATGAAGCAACCGGAGTTGTAGATTCAACAGTTAAAACAGTTGACCCTGTTACAAATGAAATAGAGAAAGCGAGATATTCTTTGCACACAGTAATGTCTGCTATATTAAGACAATTGCCAACTATAAGCTTATTTTCAGAATCTACTAGTGGATTTATTTCAAAGCAAAGATGGGGATGGTATACTACAGGAACTACTATAACATTTGCAGAAGCCCATTTTAATCCATGCGAAGTTATGCTAGTAGAATCTGCTGCTTTCTTTAGCCAAAACACGCAAGGAGTTAAGCACATGAATTGCTATGAGATTTTAGAAAAGATTTTGCATTACATGAACGCTAGAATGCACATGGAAGATGGCCATTTTTATATTAACCAACTTTGTATTTATAACGAATGGGTTGATTCAAATAACACTTACGAAACTTTATACGGAGCGAGTGGAACAGCTATTGCAGGAGGTAGTGTAGCTGGATTAGCCATTCCTTTAAGTAGTCAGTTTAATCAAAGAAGCCAAGCGTTATTTAACTTCAAGAGAATTATTAAAAACATTACTTATAATATTAATGGAGTAAATGCAGGATCGCCTTTAAGCTTAAGTCCTTTGCTTGGTATCGGAGCAATAATTGAAGATGGTATATTTAATCCTGGCCAAGATGCTTCTGTAGCTTATGCTATTTATAACGATATAACTATAAATTCTATAACGTCAGTAGAACACGAAACTAATTTATATGTCCAAGCTGGCAATGCAACAACTTTCACTTTTCAATGGTCTGAGAAACATGTTCCTACGGCGCCGCCTGCTCCAGTAGGAGCTTGGGTTGGAGGTCCGGCCGATAGTTATTATTTAGAAGTTGCTATGACTATTTTTATTGAAGTTGATGGAGGCGCAGATCAATATTTAACTTTTAACCCGCAGACAGCAAGGTTTGAATGGACAACAAATGACGTGCCTGTATTTGTAAATTACGACTATGAAATAATGCAATACTTTGGTCAGGCTTATTACAATACAGTTTATGCTGGTTCAAGTAATACAGAAATCATGGATCCTTGTCCGGCTTCAGGAATGATTAAATGGAAAGCTAAAAACGTGGTCTCTCTAATGAGTGCTGAATATGGAGGCATGGTAATACAACCTCAAGCTGCTGCTTCCTCGGGAGTTGTTACTACATTACAATCTAATGTAGGAATTCAAGGAAACTATGGACCGCCGGAAAACTTCCCAACTTGTTGTGTTCAGATATTTAATGCAGGAATTGCTCCAGTACAACAAGAATACGAATATACAAACTCAATATCTGGAACAGCAATAAACTTTGGAGACGAAATAGTTGATTCTGTTTTCTTTATTGAACAGAATGCAATGACAGGGAGCGCTGCGAATAATATGATCTACATTAAGAAGAGTTTGACGTTCGAGCAAAACAATTACAATGTTAATTTTGCTGCAACTTGGTTTTATTACTATTTAGGTTCTGGAGCTTTGCCTCTTGTGCATTTGCCTTCTTTAAAAGCAAGCACTCTTTTAGCTTTGTCTTCAAAATATAGAATTACAATGGAGGCTAAAGTCTTAAGGAAATCAATACTGCCGGCTGCTCCTTCTCCTGTTCCCTGGAAATTTGACTATTTGTTAATTGATACTGTTGAAGGGGTTACACAAAACATGTTATGTTTAGGAGGTAATTATGTAGCTAGGCCTGCAGAATTTAATGCAAGTTGGTACTTCTTTGACTTTGCCCCGGCGAAGAATACAGGAAACAATATTCTTGTTACAACACACACAGGATTTGGCCCTGGAGTACATTTTCATGACCCAGTAAAAGGAGGCAAAGGAAAAACTAAAAGACACGTTAAAGGATAATATTATGATCGAAAAAAATACTAGTTACGTAAAAGACTTTTTGTTTAATGAAGCTTATAATTACATAGGCTCAATAGCTAATCCTATAACCGCTACAGCAAGCTTAAGGACTTTTAATATTAATGCCTGGGATGGCCCTTTTTGCCCTAAAGGGTCTCAGTTAACAATAGGAAATACTAACTCAATAAATTCTTTTAATATTACTTTAGCGGCTGACTTATATGCTACTCAAACTTCAATTTCTTGCGACTCAATAAATCTTACTGAAGATATTGCTTCTGACAGTATTATAATTGTAAGTCAAGCGGATTGGGTTGCAAACAAATACCAGCGATTTTATTCAACTCATTTAAACATGAACTTTAATGCAAATGGCGGCAGCAAAAATACGAATGACTATTTAGGTACTTTAACACAAGGAACTTTCACAACTGACTCGGGAAGTATTTTAACCTCTGGAACAAACAAAGGAAATAGTTGGGGAGGTCGTTATGGTATGTTAAACCCTACAGGCTTAAACTTTAGAATTCACGAAATAAAAGTTAACTCAGTAAACAACTTCCCTGTTGATACAACTTTAACATTAAGCTTTTGGAAGAAAGCCTTTGACGTTAACGGTAGTGCAAACTCAACTACAATCGAAATTGCTCAAACAACTTTTGCTGGAACAGCTTCTTTTAATTATGGTTTACAATTTAACTCTGGAGATATAAGCGGAAATGGCAATTCTGCCTTAGCAACAAACGACGTTTTAATTCCTTCAATTCGACAATCAAAAACACAAACAGGAAACAAAAATATCTATTGCGATATAGAAATAATATCATCAACTTATTTTCAATAAAATGAAGCCACTATTAAAAGAAGTATCAGACGTGCTAATTATAAACACCTCTGCATTAGCAATAAGTTTTACGACCGTTGAAATGGGTTTAAAATTATTGCTTTTATTGTTATCTATTATTTATACAATTATAAAAATAACAAACACAAAAACAAATGGGAAAATATAAATGTGACTGTAAAGAGTTTGAAGTGAATCGGACAACGATTGCTGTTGTTAATGGCGAAGTAGTAAAGCCTGAAACATATTGCGAAGAGTGCAAAAAATTTGCTACTTTTATAAAAGAACATAAAGGCTTTGGCGGAATTATTAAAAAGCCTCAGGGAACTGTAGCAGGTAAATTTTAGAGTATGTTTAATTTAATGACTTGGACTAATAGTTTAGAAAAATTAAAGTTAAAGAAAATGAAGCATTTTACATTAGAAGAGTTTGATTCTCCTGACCAACCTGGATCAGGAAAACACATGAAAAAAGAATTTCTTGAAATGATAGAAGAAGCGCGAGATATTGCAGGAATTCCTTTTAAAATAAATTCAGGATTTAGAACTCGAACACACAACGAAATGGTAGGGGGACGAGTAGGCTCTTCTCATTTAGCAGGTTGCGCTGCGGACATTCATTGTACAAACTCAGGCAATAGAATTAAAATTATAAATGCGCTAGTTGCCGCAGGTTTTAATCGAATTGGGATTGCCAGCTCTTTTATTCATTGCGATAACGACATAACAAAAAATCCAGCTTTATGGCTATATTAGGAAACCTTTTAGGAAGTTTATTTTCAAAAGCTGATGTTATTATTGATGAGGTTATAACAAGCAAAGAGGAGAAGCTAATTTTAAAAAACGAATTTCAAAAATTAATAAACGAACAGGAAGCAATTATTGAGCAAGAAGTTACGAAACGATGGGAGGCAGATATGAATTCTGATTCTTGGTTAAGTAAATCAATTCGGCCGTTAGTTTTAGCTTGGTTAGTTGTTAGCACAACAATATTAATTTTTATAGACGCAGGAGCGATCCAGTTTATTGTAGAAGATAAATGGGTTGATTTGTTACAGATAACTTTAATAACTGTCATAGGAGCTTATTTTGGCTCGCGTGGGTTAGAGAAAATAAAAAAGTAATGGAATTAACAGCAAACGAAATTAGTCTCATTAGAAGGCTTAGAAACGACGAAAATAGAGTTTTAGTAATTGGTGACTTACACGCTCCTTTTACAAGAGAGGGATATTTAGAACATTGCCAAGCTACGTATGACAAATACAACTGTAATCAAGTTGTGATAATTGGGGACGCTATAGACAACCATTATAGTAGTTTTCATGAGCAAGATCCGGATGGATATTCTGCAGGAGAAGAATTACAAAGAGCAATAGATATTATTCAAAAATGGTATAAACAATTCCCAAAAGCAAAAGTTTGCATTGGAAACCATGACGCAATAATTGGGCGAAAAAGTTTTAGCTCAGGACTTTCAAAAAAATGGGTTAAAGATTATTCTGAAGTTTTAGGAACTCCTGGTTGGGATTTTAAAATGACTCATACAATTGACAATGTTTTATATGTTCACGGAACAGGTTGCAGCGGAAAAGGAATAACTAAAAGATTGCGAGAATGGCAAACGTCAATTGTCCAGGGGCATATTCATACAGAAGCATTTGTCGATTGGTATTGCAATAAGGATAAAAAGCTATGGGCGATGCAGGTTGGTTGTGGAGTTGACGACCGAAGTTTTGCGATGGCTTACGCGAAAAACTTTACTAAAAAATATATTGTATCTTGCGGGGTAGTATTAGAAAACGGAACATTGCCTATTGTTGTTCCTATGGAGTTAGATTAATAATATAAAGAGGGTTGTGCCTCTTTGGTTTGTGTGGAATAGCGCTTTAGAATTAAGTTTTTAAGGCGCTATTTTTATTGTGTTTTATTAAGATTAAAGGTTTTTATAGTAATAGACAACAATTTTATTTATTTTTTTCTTATCTAGTAAACGAAAAAAAAACAAAGTATTTTTAAAAAAAAGTTAAACGTTTTCAACAACGTAAAGAAAAAGGTGTATCTTTACCTCATCAAACAAACACAAACTAACACACAAACACAACTTATTATGAACACAAAAATTAAATCAAACAGAACTTTCGGCGTTGAAATTGAATTATTTATTCCAAACGCGTTAGGCTACAGAGGATTATTAAATAAATTAAATGACGCAAACATTGACTGTAGCTTTGAAGGTTACACTCACCGAGTAATGAGCACATGGAAACTTGTTACTGACGCTTCTCTTAATACAATGCGAGGCTATAAAGCATTTGAATTAGTTTCTCCAATTTGTCAAGGACAATCTTCAATTGACCAATTAAAAACAATCCTTAATATATTAGAGGCTTCAGGTTGCAAAGTAAACAAGTCATGTGGCATTCATGTTCACGTAGGAATTAACGACTTCACAACTAAGAATCTAACTAACCTTATTAAGTTTTACGGAAAGCATCAAGAAGAAATTGATATGATTATGCAACCGTCGAGACGAACTTCATTCAATAACCGTTGGGCTAAGAAAATTGACATTAACGCAATATGGAACAACCTTAATAAATGCGAATCGTTTAGAGACGTTGAGAATCTAATGCACACGAGATACAAAGTGATTAATGTTTTTGCTTTTAGAAAATATGGAACAGTTGAATTTAGACAGCACGGTGGTTCTATCGATGCAATGAAAGTTTGCAACTGGGTTGCGCTTTTATGTAATATGTGTGACACAGTAAAAAAGAAAGCAAACATTCAAAAATCTAAAGGCGAGTTCAAACATACTTTAACCGAAGTATTTGGCAGAGGTCAAAACAGAAAAATCATGCAATTCTTTATGTCACGAGCAAACCACTTTGGGACAGACGTTTCTGGAGTCTTTGATTGGGCAACAACAAACAGAAGAGTATGAGTCAAGCAAGCGGCGTTTAGAGCTCTCCTGAGAGACTCTATTCGCTTTCTTATATAAACACTAACCAAAACTATTTTAAACACTTTAAAACTAATTAAAATGACAAACCAGCTCACAACACTTTATTTTGGCTACGGAATGAATACAAACGTAGAACAAATGGCTAAGCGATGTCCTAACGCAATCAGTCTAGGAAAAAAAACATTAATCGGCTACAAATTTATTTTTAGAGGAGTAGCGGATATTATTCACACAGGAAACAAAAATGATAAAATAGAAGGAGTCGTTTGGAGTATAACTCCGGAATGTGAAAAAGCACTTGACGTTCTTGAAGGCTATCCTACTTTTTACACAAAAATATATTTGCCAATTGAGACAGATGCAACAGACGACGCTCTAAGTTATTTAATGATTTATAAAATGGTAAATCAAAACAAAGTGGCGCATGACCCTTCTCGATTTTACTGGGATATGCTTTTTGAAGGTTATGCTTCTCACGGATTAAACCACGAGCAAATGTATAAAGGTCTCCCTCAACATTCGCATTTCAATTATAAAACAAGAAATAAATTATCAATTAATCTATTAATCAATAACAACTAAACAGATGAACAAAGACGAAATTATTATACAAAGAAGGATTGGAGTTATATTACACAAACTTGACTCAGAGGATCGCAAAATTTTAGAATCTTACATGAGTATTTTGGAAAGCCAAGTTCGTGTAAAAGCAATTGAAGAATCTGCAAAGCCTCAACCAATAAAAGAAGTTGAAACTGCAGCTTTGAAACGAGGTAAGCCAAGAGGCTCAAAGTATTTTTCAGAGGCTGATATTAATAATGAAATTTTTAGACTTAACAAAGACAAAATTTATGTTACTAAAGACGGTATTAAATACCACTTAACAAATATGACTCAAGTATTAAATATTCCAGAAAAAGAGTATCAAATAATAAGAAATAAAGCGATCATTAATTTACATTCAAAAAAATAATTATGCTAGAAGAAGATTATTATTACCAATCTTGCGAATCAAAATATCCATACAATTCTAAAGAAAGCAAAAACTTAGTTATGGAGATGAGAGCGGAATGCTTAATACCTTCTGAAAGTACAAAAGAATTTATGGCTGAATTTGCAAAACGATGCTATAAATGGGATAAGAGTTTTATAAGAACGTTTTCAGAAGAAGCTTTTATTTCAGATTTAATTACTATAAACTATTTAAAAATTATTAAACATGAACATTAAAAATTCAATTGTCAAAGGAGTCCAATCAAATGGAACTTATGAATCAAAAAATTACGGATTATTTTATAAGTATGAAGTTACTTTTGAAAATGGTGATTCTGGAGAATATTCTTCAAAGTCTGACAATCAAAACAAATTTATTCAAGGGCAAGAAGCTTATTACTTAGCAGAGCAAAATGCAAATGGCTATTGGAGAATAAAACCTCAGAACGCAGAGTTTGCTCAAAACAACCCTCAGGCGACTTCTAAGGGGCTTTCTCAGTCTAACCCTAGTGCTAATACTACTTTTAGCAGAGAAGAGCTTATAATTCGCCAAAACGCTTTAGGGCACGCTGTATCGTTATGGCAAGGAGGGGCTTTGTCAGTTGAGGATATTGAAGACCGAGCAGGTAAATTTGCCGAGTGGGTTTTAAGAGGATCAGAAGTGCAAGCTAAACATGACATGCTTGACAAAGCGGGTTTTGATAATGCTACGACAAAAGAAACTGCTAAGCAGATTGATGATTTACCTTTTTAATTATGGCAAAGTGGAACGAATATAAGTACGAAAATGGAAGCCCTTACGAGGGCAACCATTGTCCTGACGGATATTATGGAGACGTTGCTACAATGACTCTTGTTAAAATTCCTGAACCTGATAACAAAATTGTTTACTTATGGCACTTAGTTTTAAAAAACCCAAAACTTAATGGAGTAGCTAGAAAATTTGACTGGGACCAATTAAAATATTATTCAGATGCTAAACTTGAGGGAAACGATGTAATCTTTAAAGGGACTTCGTTGGATTGTTCAAACATGTATGAAAAACTATGGGAGCAAGGCTATCAAGTGCAAGATGATTTTATACTAAAAACTTATGACTAGAAAAGAAAAAATAGACAAGATCTTATATGACAGCCACGTTATTCGAAGTAACGCACAAGGAACTGATATAAGCAAAAAAGAAAAAGCAGAGGCTCAACTTGCTTCAAGAAAATTATTAAAACAACTAAAGGAAATTGCCCCAGAGGTTTATGACCGAATAAAAATAGAACTATAATGGAAAAGGATAAATTAAAATTGTTAGTTAGGAACCATAAAATAAAAAACATGCAGAACGTTTTAACGGCTGTCTCTTATGTTAATTCAATTGATGAAGAGTTAATTTTAGATAAGAGCAGGCTAAGACCTTATGTTGATGCAAGAAGATTATGTTATGTTTTAACACGAGAAATTTACGGTTATGCTTATCAATCAATAGCGAGATTCTTTAATAAAAATCATGCTACTATAATTCACCAAATTGAAGTGCACGCAACTTTAATGGAATACGATAAAAGCTATGCAGATAAATATTTAGAAATCAAAAACAGTTTAATTGATGATTCTGGATTTAGCTCAAACTCTGTTTTGATGAAAGAAAAAAGTTATTACTTAAATAAAATTGAAGAAATTAATTCAAAGCTATTAGACGATGATAAGAATTAAAGTTAAAAAAAATAAAAACTTCACAACGATAAATAACGAATTTATTTTTAATAAAGATCTGTCGTTAAAAGCAAAGGGCCTATTGTGTCACTTGTTAGCATTGCCTGAAACCTGGAAGCTTTATGCTTCAGAAGTCTGCAACTGGCACAAAGATGGACAGAGAGCTGTTTATTCTGCTTTTAATGAACTTATTTCTTTTGGATATGTTAAGCGCCAACAAGTTAGGGAGAAAGGCAAAATTCAATCTTGGGAATATATGGTATTTGAAAAGCCAGATGTGCAAAACGTACATGTAGAAAACGTAAATGAAGAAAATGCACATGAACAAAACGCACAGCTATTAAATACTAATAATACTAAAGACTTAATTAAACTAAATACTAATAATAAATATATTGAATTTTTAAATGAGATTGGTGTTAATGTTGAAGCTTGGGAAGATTGGAAGAAATATAGAAAAGAAACTTATAGAGCTACCTATAAACCAATAGGAGAAAAAGCTGCATTGCAAAAGCTTATAAGAATATCAAACTCCGATAAAAATATTCAAGCTGAAATAATAAATCAATCAATTGAAAATGGTTGGAAAGGTTTATTTGAATTAAAATTAGATAAATCAATTTCTAAAGTTGCATCAACATTAAATAATTGGCAAGAAGCTCGTGAACTAATAAACAAACAGAATTAAATGGATAAGACTAAAAAAATATTTTATCGCTTTAAACAAGACTCAAAGCGGCTTAAAGTGGATTGTGTTGATTTAATAGGGAAAACCTATTTAGAGTTAGGGCAAAGACCAGAAAAAGAGCAAATCGTTTTAATGGCTCAGCTTCTTTACGACGACCTAATAAATTATTTTGGAGGGTTGACTTTTGAAGAAGTTATTTTCGCATTTAATAGAGGAACAAGAAACGCCGAAGACGGCTCAAGCTGTTTTGTAAATGTTAGAACCTGGAACGTTTGGCTCAATCAATATAAAAAGCAAGCGATGTTAAGAAGACAGCAGAGACAGCTAACAGAGTTTCAACAATACAAACAACAACAAAAACAGATCAGTCAAACAATAAATAAAGCAAAACAGATAAGTAATGAATAAAATTGTGAAGCAAATGTTTGAGCTAGCCGAAAAGGATAAGTTCAGAAAAAAGAAAAAAATTAAATGGGACATGTATTTTTTACACATGGGATATATGTCAGGAAGAAATCAAAGTTATAAGCGCAAAAACGAAAAATAAGATGAACATACTTTTAGAAGCAAACAGATTAATAAATGAAGAGGCAGGAGAAAAAGAAAGAGAATACGGTCCTATGAGTGAATCAATGGGAAAAGCTGCTGAGGTGGCTAGCATTCTAACAAATAAAAAAATAACAAATGAGGACATGTATAAATGTATGATAGCCTTAAAAGTTTCGCGATTATCTTATCAAACCAAACAAGATACATTGCTTGACATTTGTGGTTATGTTGCAGGACTTGATAAATTAAAAAACAAATAGAGATGGAGTACGATTTAAAATATTTAGAACTTATTAGAGAAGCGTTAGATTCTGAAGTAATTGTTACAGGAAGAAACGGTAGCATCAAGCCTCTGATTAATAAAACAATTGAAATTGATTTAGCTAAAGGCTTCCCTGTTATTACAACAAAAAAAATACTTTGGAAGAAAGCAATAGCAGAATTCTGTTGGATCGCTCAAGGAAGAAGTGATTTAAAATTTTTAAATGAAAACAAAATTAATTGGTGGGATAGTTGGGCAGACGAAAAAAATAACATTCCAAAGTCTTATGGTTATCAATTGAGAAACTACAATAACGAAGTTGACCAAATTAAATATGTGATTGAAGAATTAAATTCCCAAGAACATTCAAGAAGAGCTTACATGACTTTATGGAATCCTTCAGACTTATATGACCAGTCTTTGCCTTGTTGTTATACAGGATTTAATTTTTATAAAATTGGCGAAGAGTTGCATACAGTTATGAACTTTAGAAGCTCCGACATTTTTTTAGGTTTGCCTTTTGATATTATTGTTGGAGCAATGTTCGCTCACTATATTGCTTCGCAAACAGGTCTCACTCCTCGCAAACTGCACTTGTCAATTGCAAATGCTCATTTGTATATGGAGCACGAAGAAGCAGCAAAAGAGTTAGTTAAAAGATTGCCTTGCATAGCTGTTCCTAATCTATTAGTTGAAGAGTGGGAAACACTAAGTCCGGAAAGCTTTCACATAGTAAACTATGAACATAATGAATTTATAAAAGCTCCATTGATATGTTAGAAACTCCTATCAAGGGAAATGAACCTAATAAGCCAATAGCAAATCCGAGGGGTAACATGTTACAGAAGAGCGTTAACTCCTTAGAAGGCTTTAAAACTGCTTTAAACAAAGTCTAATAAATTAACTAAAACAGAAGAAAAAATGAAAAAAAATGAACAGTTTGAACTAATTAGAGAGTGGGCAAAAGCTCGAGGTATTTATGAAAAAGGAGATACTAAAACACAGTTTGCAAAACTTATTGAAGAGACGGGAGAACTCGCTCAGGGGATTTTAAAAAATGATAAATTAGAGATAAAAGATGCTATAGGCGATTTAGTTGTAGTGCTTACAAATTTAGCTCACTTAGAAGATTTTACAATTGAAGATTGTATTGGATCAGCTTATGAAGAAATTGCTTGCAGAAAAGGAAAAATGATAAATGGAACATTTGTAAAAGCAAAAAACAATTAACCTAACAAGTAAACTAAAAACAGAAAAGATGGTATTAGAAGCAACATTTAAAGGAATACAACAGCGAAAAAGTAAACACGGAGGAACCTTTTTTTATTTATTTTTTGAAGATAAGAAAGGAAACGCACTAAAAGTTATGGCTTATCCGAAACTAAAAAACTTTATTAATTGGTTACCTTTTTTAACTTTAACAAGAGGAGCAATCGTTGGAAATCTTAAATTGCTAAAAGGATATGACAATGTAATTAATGGAAATTGCAAACCTATAATTCTTAAAGAAGTTAAGATTAATCAAATTAAAATGAATTTTGAAAAAGAAAACAATAACAATATCAAAACTAAAAGCAAAGCTAGATAAATTATTTAGCTTGTACATTCGAAGACGATTTGCAGACCATGCAGACAATTCTCAATGTGTCACCTGTGGGAAAGTAGACCATTGGAAAAACCTTCAAGCCGGACATTTTCAAAGTCGGCGCCATCATTCAATAAGATGGGATTTGGTTAACGTCCAAGTGCAATGTGT
>TARA_R110000824_G_scaffold2416_7_pt1 | contig 11694 bp, 6 predicted proteins | sample TARA_R110000824 | Tara Oceans TARA_R110000824 (sample SAMEA4397747) | marine metagenome | biome: Polar Biome; feature: [MES] marine water layer (ENVO:01000295) within the mesopelagic zone...; material: water (ENVO:00002006), including particulate matter (ENVO:01000060) such as...... | reverse complement strand
TGTCTAATCCTAATATCATTGCAAGTCTAATTTTAACTTAAATGTGAAGTCTCTGTCAAGTGTTTTCTTCACAGGCTTGGAGACGGTAGCTATCCCAATGAGGTTCCTCTCTCCATCATAGATCCCAACTTTTGTTATATATGTTGTTTTTTCGAATATACCAGGAGGGTCTGGATAGGGGCTTTTCACTGTATTTTTTATAGTTCGCGGATTTTCATAGAAAACAGAAGAATTAGAACTTATTTTTCCAGATCCTGTGTTGTAAACCACATAAGAAGGATTATTGGAGTGGTTAAACTCTCCTTTTTCTGCGTGGGCCATCATTGTTAGGGTCTCGATATAGTTGACTCCTTCGAAGTCCATTCGATAACTTACATAGGGGATATTTGATCCCAGATCATCGTTCATCCCGGTGCCATAAAATAACCAGGAGGAAGTCACAAACGTTGGATTATCAAGGTAGTTGCGCGCAACTCCGGATTCAAGCGACCAAGAGCCGGTCAACAAAATAAAACCCTCGTTGTACATGACTACGCCGGCTACAGAACCAGATCCGTTGCTTCCGGGGGGCCCGGTTTGAATTAGTTCTCCGTTTCTATTAATATCTTGGAGTTCTCCGATTAGAGATCCGGAAACATAATATTTAAGACTTATTGAGCCATTTTCCTTGTTTATTGAGGATCCATAAAAAATAGAAGGAATTGAAATTAAATTTATTGTTTGAGTTTCCTTGTCTCCATAGGAAGAGCTAAACTGGTATTGGGGGCTCCAGATATAATAATCTAGAGATGTCTTAAGAGAATTTATTTTTTCTCTTCCAAAGGATCCATTTATATAGTCTCTACTGACGCTGGCCGAAAGGGGGTATGACCCAGATAAAGTGTCTCCATATAGCTGTGCGTTAAATGTAGTTGTGGAAATTGTTTTAAAATTTGACAATGTTCCATTTTTAGTAACAAATGGGTAGATGAGGCCTGTTTGGGAGCTATTTCTATCAACGTTTAGCTCGTAAAGAGACTTGAAGCCCGTTGGGATACAAGGGACACTTCCAGTAAAAGCTCCTGAGATCTCAGATTCGTTCTGATAATATACCTTTCCGTCGTATATATCAAATTGATTTTTGGGAGAAGTCCTTATTGTATTGTTGAAGATGTCATCGTCGCCAAATTTCTTAAGAGGCATTTTTTTAAACCTCCGATCTAATAATCGAGTCTCACACGGAAAATCAATTCAGTCGCGGGATCCTTCTTGAGAGGTTCGGACAATTTTGCAACAGCCAAAAGCTCATTGTTCGGTGAATAAAGGCCAATTGTCGTAATATAGGTTACAGGAGGCTGGTCAACGTTGTTGTTCTTAACGATAATTTGACTTTCCGACAAATATGTTTGGTTTGAGCTATAATTATATTCATTGTTTGCTGCGCGGCAGAAATAAATCGTGGAGTTCAACTCTGTCGTGTTCTGGAAGTCATTATTAGACCAATTGCTTCGAACGTTGTCTGCGGTACCGGTAATAGAGAGAGCCGATGTGAAGTCCAGATAAGAATCAAAAATTGCTGCGGAACCGGTTAGAACAACCATCCCTGCTTGATAAAATATGAGACCCACAGACGTCCCGTATGGAGCCACAGAGGAAGTATATAGCAGTCCGTATTCGCCTGCCGGGGAATTGACTCGATATTCAGTATTTGCACCATAGTCTGAAATGGTTATTGGCGAAGAAGCGCTGTTAATAGTTATTGAATAGGATTGTTTTTTGATTTCATCCTTTATTAGAAGTCTAGAGTAACTAAGAAATACACAGGCGTCCATGGTTCCGGAGGCTGCACCACTGGCGCCGAGGTAGTCTCCATCGGAATCAAATTTTCTAATTGATCCAGTCTGGTCATAACCCACCAAGACTTGCGCCATCTGATTATAGATATTCAACTTTTTAGAATTATCTGCGCCGGCGCCCGAAAGAGCACTTGAATATCCATAAGTAATATCAAAAATGTGATTAGCTGACGAACTCATATACGGGTAATCGTAAACGCTCTCGAACATGCCATGAATATAGTCTTTTTTGATATTCAAATCGTTGTATGTTCCGGAAACAATTGTCCCAGTTAGTGGAATTGCTTCGTTTAACAATGTTCTAGTCATTGCTATATCATTTGTTAAGAGTGTTTTAAATACAGTTGCCATTTTTTATCCTTTTATGTCTGCGGTTATTATGGGGAGCATGTGAACGATCCCACCGAGTATAAGTATCTTACGGGTACATCTACTCTGTACCCTGTCGTTAAGCCGGTAACTCGGATCATCGTGTCGATGAACAGAAATCCGGATGTGTTAGCGCCGATCGAGGCGATGGTTCCTCCCAATCGGGTAAACCAAGAACTGTTTGATGCGAGATTTTGACTCACTTGGATTTGAAATTCCAATATTGAGCCCTTTGGGCCGCTAATTACTTGTTGATTGCCGGTTGTTCCGGTCGAGTCGTTGTCGTTGTTAGTAACAAAATTTCCGTTGACAGTTCTAGAAAGATAGTAAGAAGCTATTTGATCGTCATCTATGAAGGACGGGTTTGCGATGGCGGTACCTGTTTTGTCTACGATCTGGCCGAAACGAGAGTCCATCTCAATTAAATATTGATTTTCGTAAAACTCGTTTGTTGGAAAAGAGGATCCCGCGAGCGTGTTGTCAACACCCTGGTCCAATCTTATATATGAGAGAAGATCCTTGGGCTTATAACCGTTTAGGATCCCGCTGGTAGTGGCAACAAGGCCGGCAGGGGCAGCCCCTCCGGTGGAGGTTCCGTCTAATAGCGCGCACTTGGTGGACTCGTTAACGGCCACCAAATAAGAGTTATAAGCCTCATTCGGCGCCGTGGTTTGTTGGGCGTTGTTTATTTTAATCACAGGAAGATATAACAACGTTTGGTTGTTTGTGTAAGTCTGCAAAAAAGAGTTCATTGTCGAGGTGTTGTTGGTAAACGCTTCTAAAACGGGCAGTTGCATAATGCTAAGGTCCTGTTTTCCGCTAGTTGCATCGCCGTCATAAAGGCCATAATTAATTTCTTCGTCGCCGAGGGCGAACTTTACGATCCTAAAAGTGCCGTCTCCTCTTGCGAGACTCTTTCTCCCGGTATCTGTCAAGACAGCATCCAAGATGATGTCGCCACTATTATCCAAAAATGCCATTAGTATTCCCTCTCTCTCTATAAATAGTATTGTATTGATTAAAATTACAAATCATTTATATTTTCGTTTTCTATATCAAAAGTTATTCACTTTCGTTTTCTATATCAAAAGTTATATTTAAATCAAGTTTTTTGCCGGTCTGCTTAGAAGTTAATCGTATTTTGAATATCTTGTTGTTATCTTTGACAAACAATTTTGGCTCCACAATACCTAAAGATATTGAATCTGATACCGCCGCTGGATCGTTTATTAATTTACCATCGATTGTTAAGCCGGAATCTTCATAATTTACCATCTGCTGGGACAGTGCTGGTACTAATTGAATGAATTTCTTAAACCCCTTTCTCTGAGATTTCGGTTTTGACGGAGGCACCATTTCAATAGTATCGATTAACGGATAAATGGTTGGATCGTCGTTGACCATTTGAAATCTGTAAACTGGAGATGGATATGATTTGTGTCCATGAATATCGAGGGCCCTTATCATATAATAGTATACGGTATTAGAGACTATTGTGTCTTCATACGATGACCCCCACGAATATATGAGATTGTATCCGTCTCTATGTAGAGTCGATGTTGATGCGCGGAGGGTGCTGGAGAAGTCTTCGTAGGAGGTTGGCATTACCTCTGTTCTATAAATTTCAAAACCGCCTGTTTCATCGTCTGTTTTATACTCGATCATCGAATCTGCCGGGTAGCCCCTGGACATTCTTAAAGCTTCTATATAACCACTCTCCTCCGAGGACAGGATGACGGGGGGCCCTTTATACTCGCCGATTTGAGCCTGCATATTAATCATTATTTTATTATCAATGCCCTTGTAGGGAATAAAGCTTACATGTGGGATCATTGGTGGGTCGTCCAAGATTGATCCATTGAAAGAGAACAATTCTGTTTTTATGAGTTCCACGGTAGGTTCCGTTACAACGTCGACTTCAAAAAATTCAGAGCCATCTGTTGATATTATATGTCTCCAAGAAATATTAGACCCTTGCACTTGATTTTCATCATCAACAGCCTTTTGCCAAGCCTCATACGCTCTTAAAATGTCTCCATGATCGTAGCCATTATACATTGAGTCTCTGACGGGATAATATTCTCTTGCTAAGTCTTCGACTTGGCCGCTATTTGCAACACCTCCTTGCTTGAAGTTTTCAGAATCGTTCAAAATTTGAAATTCTACGTCTCGCCGCCAAAAAAACGACACTGAATCAGGATCATCTATCCACGCCTTGAGATGCATCTCCGTGATTGTGAGATTTTCCGCGTCAGTGCCACCCAAATTCTGACTGACCACATAAGAATCAATTAGATTTTCATAGTCTTTGCGAAGATTTAGGAGCGTAAAATAATTAAGCTCTGCGTTTGCAAGGGCCAAGTCAAACTCGCCTACTGGTGGCTCAAACGTTGCAGCCAGAGTTGAAAGATCATAATAATATTTTGTTCCCACAACAACATTGAGAGCGTGAATTTTATAAAAATACTCTTTATTATACTTCACTTGTGTGTCAATATATTCTATAGGGTCGTCCTGATTGACGTTTGGAATCCAGAACGTCTGAATTGGCGTTGGGGCGGTTTCGGACTCATATTTCTCAACCTGATAAAAGATAATCTCAGAATAACTTTTCTTTCCCATGTTTAAATCTTGGAAAGATAACAAATTCGCCTGGACTATTTCCTTTGTTTTCCCGAGGAAGATGGTAGATGCCAAGATTTTTTGCAAATCATTGACATTCCCTTCCGCTATGTCTATCGATAGCGCCTCGGATCCTAAATAAAACTTATTTTGAGACTCTCTAGATAAATTTGTTGTTATTCCTAAAATATCTCGGGCCCATTCTACCAAATTAATCGCTGTGACGCTCCCAGTAGATTGTGTTACCGCATACGCGTCGGCTATGCCGGATACGCTTTTCATTCCAAGATTCATATGTGACCATACGTCTGGGCGCAATATTGTAGCTGGAGTATTAGACTCGCCGATTACCCTAACTAAATTAACCATGGTCGAATCTAAATTTGATTCTTCCAGTGCGGTGTAAAAACCGAAGCTTCCTCCAAATAATGAATTTGAGGGGCTCAATTTGATTTCCATGGGAAATCTTTTATCATATCCACTCAATTTTTTGAGTTCATCATAGTTATCCATCGGGATGATTATATTTTCGTAATTCGTATTCGGATCTGGTAAATCTAGTATATAATCATCAAAATAGTCATCCGGCACGGGGCCGTTGAAAACTGTTTGATAAAAATTAGGTAAAGATAATTCGGAAGTATTTGGGCTAGAGGTGGCATCCTCGTATTTCTTTTCTAAAAAATTAATAAGAAATTCCTGTTTAACCTCCTCTGTTCCCATCGTTGGGTCGGTTGTCGTTGAGAAATCTTTTGTGACTGTCGGGATTGGCGTCTCAAATATAATACTAGTGATTGAGGATTGTCTTGCCGAGTGAGATGACAAATGACCATAAAAGTTAGTCATGAAGTATTCGCCAAAGGTTTGACCCGTACCTCCATGAGAGAGATTTCCGGTGCCGGCTTTTGTGCTCCCAAATCGGCTTCCTGCGTTGGAGCCAGCAAATGGTAATGCTGGCGTTATTGTGGGAGTGTTTCCGAATATGGTTCCTTGGGTGGGCGAAGTTACGGATCCTTCAAAATCAAGACCTTTGATTTGAGTTTGCAACGAGTCGAAGGAGGGTGCCTTTGAGATTGTTACTTTTTGTCTCGCTTCGTATAAAGATGACAATGACTCATTTACCATGGGCGCGCCATAAGAGGAAGAAAATAAAATGGAGGATCCATTTCTAAGCGGATCATCAATATCTAAAGTGTATGTTTTTTTACTATTTGGCATTTTTTTCTCTTAATTATTCAAAAAGGTTGTACCAGAAGGTTGGTTAGGATCGATTAGCGGCGCGAGGCCGGCTGCATCTATGCCCAAATCCGGATCCAGGATCCCGGGTAGATCTATGTTTTTTGTCTTTGGGCCGCTCGGGGGTGGCGGATCTATCCTTTGCTGCGGCTTGACTGTCAGTACCGACATAGCCGGTGGTATGACGATGATCGGCGGCAAGAAAAACAACGATGCCTCACTTCTTGTTATTATGAAATATGTGTTAGTGTATACAATATTGAGCCCATCATCGATTTGGTTGATAGCTGAGTGCCGGAAGAAAAATCTACACAAAATGGCGCCATAAGATTCTGAATTTTTTAGCCCTCTGATTATTACTGGCCACTCATCTTCCTCGGGGGTGATGAAGTTCGGTTTCTTAATCATGATGTTACCAGATGAATCTTTTTCATATCCGTCAAAAACCTGAACAGCGGCTAAATCGTCAAGCGAGAATTTGGCCATCGGACTATAAATACCTGTTTCCGCATTTAGAACGCCAGTGCTCAATCCTCGAAGAAGGTCCTGCGTTTGTGAAGGAAGGGCTTTAGAATTGCCGCCAAGCAGAGACTTTGCGTCCGTCGCAAGAGGGATTGATTTGGGTGCGTTATATATTTTTGCTGCGGTTGTTTGATTACCATTTGCTTTTCCGGCGACTCGATTAAGGGATCCATTTGTTGCCACTATATCCATAAAAGCTTGAGTAATTGGCTGCGCACTTGCTTCATTCTTACACATTTCCAAATTTATTGAACCATCACCGTTCCCGCCGCCATAACATTCGTTGTTTACGACGGCACGGGTGCCCGGGACAAACAGATCGTCGCTTCCTAAAATTGTACCGGCCGAAAGGAGGGATTGTTTCTTTTTCTGGCTTCCCGCTTCTAGACTGACTTGAGCTGCCATGGGTGTTGTCTGACTTTTTACCTCTATTCCCAGCTTGTTCATCACATGGTTGATGGTGTCCTGATTAGTAAAGGACGAGGGATTAAAATCCCCAGTCGAGGTTGCCACTAGAGTATTCTGCATTCTCTTATATTGCTCCGGATTCCACGCCTCTACGATGTTGGACGACCTCTCTATAACCTGACCCTTCCTAGAGTCTATGGTTGCCGAAGATAAGTAAACTGCTCCACCTCCTTGATCACTTTCTGTTGTGGGGGGCTGGATTCTTCTTCTTGCATCAACTCTTTCTTGCTGTAGTTTTATTCGCCTCTCTCTGAATTCCGCCTCCTTTGAGAGTTTTGAATTCGCGTCCAGAACGGATGGCCCTATTCCGGTTAATTTAACTAAACAACTCTCGTCATATAGAGCGCGTTCGTCATCCAGACGCATGTTCCACTCATCCGCTGTTAAAGCCAGAGGGCCAGGAAAACTATCGATAACTTGTTCTTTTTCTGGGGCTCGGAATGAGCTTAATTTTGCTCCGTTTGCAAAAGTTATTTTTGCCGGGGGGGCGGAGACCGGGGTTACATATCCTGGCGACCCAACAAATCCTATCCTGTCAGCAGATGGCATCTGGGACAATTGGGCATCGAAAAGTTCCACGAAATAATCTTCTAGATTTAACACCGAGACTCTCGCGTTTTTTGAGGCGCCATTTTGAGCCACTAGCGATGTAAATGTGTCTATTTCAGCGCTTGATCCCATCATTGCTCTAATTTTCTGAATCAATATATCAAATGCGCCAATAACGCTCGTAACCGTTTGGGGAGTCGCGATACTTGGGTCCAAAAGACTTTCAAAAGAAAAGAGTGCGGTTTTTTCATCGAAAAGGTCCGTGAATGTTGTAGGTGACGACGTGATTTTGGCGGTGGCGGTGGCGGCGGTGAAGGCGGTGGTGGCGGCATCGCCGTATTTAGCTTCTGACGACTCTCTGACGGTAGAGTTCCTCATTGGTGGACTAACTGATTTAAAATCCGAGATCGTTTCCATCGTGTCTACAAAATATTGTGGCGCCACTACCCAAGGCGTAAGATTTTTGTTTTCTACTCCTCCGAGGGATCCAACTGTTATTCCCATCTCTGTCTTAATATCGATAATCTCTTGTGCGATATTATACTTTCCGGACCGGGTCCTGGCGCTAATGATCTTGTTGACTTCTGTGGGATTTAGGTCTTCGGTGCTGGTGGATGCCAGAGAAGCATCCTCAAACAATTTTTGATAATACTCAGAGACATTCGCTATATTAATATCTAGATTTTGGGGATTGAAGCTAGTCTTTGGTACTTGGAGAATATTATAATATCCCACCAAATAATCTCTAACTGTTTGCAGCCTTCTTAATCTTTCGTTGAGAAAGCGAACCGTGCCATCCTCAACTTCAAGTCTGACGCCATATTGATAGGCCCCGTCAGTCAAATTTTTGGCGGAGTTGTCCGTTACTGAAATAGTTCTAGTTGTTGTTGGGGAGTTTTTTATTACAGCGAGTTCGGCTACGCGGCCAATTGTGGTATTATTATCATTGCCGGTTATTCCTGGTCCATATAATTTTCTATCCTCTAAAAAATTATAATTTTCTGTATCCGAGGCAGTTCTTGCGATGATTTTATTCTCATAATTCATGTCACTTCTGTGAATTCCTAAGATTGGAGAATTCAGCCTATTATAACTTCTTGTCACTTCCACTTGTCTTCTTATGATTTCTAAGTTTGTTATTTTTGAATACAAATAAATTTTTTGCTTTGTCGATTCTGGGACAAAGGGGTTTGTTAGAATCTTTCCGAATTTAGATCCCTCTATCAAGAATTTATTATAATCAAATTCAAACATAAAACGACAATTATTATGCAAGTCTCTCGATAAAAACGCGTTTGATATGTAAGCATCGGGGTGAGGTATAGAATTATTATAGGTATTTGTCCCTTTTACTGTTATCGGGAAGAAATTTTCCGAAGTCAAATCTATATTTAAAGATGAAAGTTGTTTTAAAATTCTTAAATCTTGTATTTTAGAATTTCTGACTTGTTTTTTTTCTAAATCGAGGACGGGTTCGGTGGGCTCGATGAGACCCTTGTTGTCCAACTGCGCAGACGTCCAAAGGGTATCAGTAGGGCTGTTTTGTTGCACTAGCCCTGACCAGACGGTTCCCGAGGCGCCTTCGGGGAAAGGAGAGGTCACGATATAAATATCAGCCATTGTTTTTACTCTCCCACCCACCAAAATTTCTTCTCGGGATATTGGGCCATCAGTTTGTAAAGCGGTGCCCAGGGAAGAAAAATCTATTCCCAAGGTCGCAGCCATGTCATCTAAATCTAGATAACACTGCACATGGTAAGTCAAGTTAGCGGGAGTTTCGAGGCGATCGTTTACTTGAAATGGCAGATAGTATTTAGAATTGCCGGATTCGCTCTGCACTGTTATTTGATCGCCAGAAGTCAATAAGCTAATTTCTCCTAAAAAACTTGTTCCGAAGGATGCCAAATCTTTAAGCATACCATCATATACCAATGTCGGTGACGCCCCGCTATCGCGGGTAATTCGTATTCCAAGATATTTTAGAATATCATCCTGCGTACTAAAAAGAGAGTTACTCACTGGTATTCTTAATTGCATTGCTAAATTGACACTCAATATGTCAGTAACTTCACCAGATATAGATGCCGAGGTGGTAGAGTCAAGTGTGATTTTATTAATGTAGACTATGGGTATATTTGATTCTTTATCGGTTGTAGAAATTATGGTGGGTCGCGGGATGAACTTCGTGGCGGTAGAAAAATCAGCAGGGCCGGATTTGATTGCTCCTGCGGCGGTTGTGACACCAGCGGTTTTTGTTGTTTCTATTGCCATTAATTTCTTACTCCATCAATAAATAGTTTGTTGTTAGAAAGGTGCTTCATTAACATTTTTAATCTTCGCATACCGGATCTGTTACTTGGCCATATGGACTAATTGTAACTGGGGAAGAAATAATGTTTTCGCAGTCTATTTCATGATCTATATAGATTCCTTTTGATTTTACGTTGCTAATCGCTGCGCAGATGGCAGTATTTCCGATATTCATGTCGGTATTTATGTCAAAATAATATTGTACATAGGAGTCGTCCACGTCCGGAAAGATTGTTTCTGGTAATTTTTCACTTGTTATTAAGCCATCAACAATGTTCGACTTATTCTCAACAAAAGACAAACTTCTATAGGATCCGTCTGATGGTTCTAAATAAAGAACTTCCATTTCAAAATTTTCTTTTTCAAAGTTTACCCCGTTCTCTTCTATCATCAACAGCAAATCTTGGTTGCCATTTTTAACGGAGATATTTATGGTTGAACCGTTTGAGAACGAAATGGAATCAGTACCGGGGGGTCCTGATTGGCCCGGGATAAGGTCGCCGGGAACGAGTTGATCTTCAGAAGCTTCTTCGCTTAATACGCGTGTGACGTAGGTGACTTTTATGTCTACTTGGGGAATAGGCAGGTCTTGATATGCACCAGTTAAAAAATATGTAGATTTTTGAATTCCTTCTCCAGTTAGGGCAAAGATTTTCCATGCGGGCGCTGATGTTGATTCAAAGTCGGAATGTCCCAGCGGGTTAGGGAGCGCGAATTCTCTTTCTGGTGTCGCTTGTATTCTAATTCTATCTATTTCTGGCATTGACCCGTTTAAGCGGCTCTCCATGTCTCGATATCTAGAGAAATTCGCCTCAACCGAAGATCTAAGGTGCTGTGTCTTCCCTTGTGGAGTATCTTCCTGTATTCTTTGCTCAATGTCATTTTGTTTTTCGGAAATTCCTCCGGCGGAGCCATCATATAAGATGTTATCATCGAAAAAAGCGTAGTAAACCGGCTTGAATCTTCCCGTTGACAACAATTGTTTACCAAATTGCGTCAGTTTGATGTCTAAAACTTCTTCTTTTTTATTAAAAAATGTCATTTTTTGATTTTACCTATAATGCTTGGCGAAGGAGGGGAACTTTCTGGGCCCTTTGATACTATACCTGGGTTTTGTTTTATTTCAAATACACTCTGGTCAATTCCTCCGTCTTGAAGACCTTGTCCAAAGCCTATTTTGGCGCCTAAACACGCAAATTCGACTATAGAAAAGAAATCGTATGGCCAATTGTAACTATATTTGAACTGTTCTGTCTTAGTTCCGTTTTCTTTTGAAACTTTACTAAAATAATTATTATTTGCCCTTTGTTTTACTTTGAAAACCATCCACTGAAGGCCATCTTTTATAGGATCGTTTTCTCCATTGCCAAAAGACCCCATAAGTTCATTTGAAAACAATTTATGAGAAATTGTTGCTTCTTGTTCTACAAATTGTTCACTCCTCGTGGGTGGTGTTACGTTTTGCCACATATATGATAGATCTTCTTGTGTGAATGTGTAATCAAACTCAAAAATATACATAGCGAAAGGAGTAACTTCTCCAAGATTTCGCACAAAATCCATTCTGGGTGGAAGTACATATTTTTTCATCTTATTTACCATATCTTTTATTGTCTCTGAAATGGTATTCGCTTCGTCCTCATCTCTTTCTATTTGATTTGCGGCGGCTGTTGCGGCTGCTGTTGCGGCTGCTTCGCGTCTAGCGATTTTTCTATCGTCCTCGTTGTCCAATAGTTCGTTAAGGGTAGTATCGAGGGCGGCAGACGATGCACGCACTGCCAAG
>TARA_R110000824_G_scaffold14605_5_pt1 | contig 11695 bp, 11 predicted proteins | sample TARA_R110000824 | Tara Oceans TARA_R110000824 (sample SAMEA4397747) | marine metagenome | biome: Polar Biome; feature: [MES] marine water layer (ENVO:01000295) within the mesopelagic zone...; material: water (ENVO:00002006), including particulate matter (ENVO:01000060) such as...... | reverse complement strand
ACAACTTGACCTGCTCCGAGACCTGTGACGACTTCGGCAATAATACCGGACAATACACCATCTTCAAAGAGGACTTCTTTAATACATTCTTTGACTAGGGGTTTTAATGCTCTTTTTAGTTCTGCTTTTTTCATTTAGTATCCTTCAAAATATCATTTAAAGCAAAGTTAATTTTATCAACCTGGGTAAGTTCTTTTGTAAAAGTTGGAACTTTTTTAGATTCTGAAAGATTCATAAAAGCGCCAGGAGTAGAAGGGTCAGCAACCATATCAAAGCAGATAAGTTGAAAATCATCTTCTACTGTAAGCTGTCCCATAGATTCTTTAACAGAACCCATACCTCTGGAAGAAATACCCAGTTTAACGCCAGAGTTTAAAAGATCTTTAAGTATTTTACCTGATGGAGTATCTAAAACTTCAATCTTGCCCATCACGCTGTCTCCATCCCACCACATTTTTGTGATAAGGTGAGAAGCATTTTTAAGATTAATGACTGAATCATCGGGATGGTCAAGCTCGCCAAGGGCACGTCTCTCTCCCACAAGGTTTTGGTAATGTTCTATTTCTCTTGCGAGGACTTCTTTGGGATAAACTCTACCGTTTCCGTTTTGGGTGCCAGCTTTCTGGCATATCCCCACAAGAAAAACTGCGCCTTCGTTGCGGAGCTTTCTCTCGCCCTCAGTAAGGACATCAAGAACACAGTTGCCGTCAGGACAAAGTTCGTAAAATTCTCTAATAAGTTGTTTAGTCATATTTTAATTCCTAAAAAAGAAGCAGGACTCACTCCTGCCTGGGATTGCTTCCGCTGCAACAGCGGCGAACTTCTGTAATATTTTGCTTTTTCATTTGACATGCTCCTGAATATAAAATACCACAATAAATAGTATCTTTAAGTACTTAAAGCATCATTCATTTTTATTTAAAGATGCTGATATCCCATCATCATTTATCACACGGTTTAAAATATAAGAAGTTCCTGATGAAAGACATCCCATAATAAAAAGATTTGTAATGGTTGGTTCATACTGCCACAAGGAACATAAAGGGCTTAAAAATACGAGAAAAACTCCCGTCCAAAAGCCCGCGCACATAGCGCAATGAAAAAGTTTACCAAACCCTCCCAGAAAATCTTTGGACGGTCGGACTTTATTAAATATAGAACCGCAGAGAATGATTTGTGTCATTCCATAGGAGCATAAAATAAAATATACTAAATCCATTCAATCACATTTGATACTGTCCAGCCATGCCGTAAGGATTAACTCCCGGCACGATACTCCCCTTTCGCGGCTCTTCTGGAACTTCTCCAAGCTCAGTGGAATCTTTATCAGTTGGTTCAGTGAGATGTGCTTCTTCTTCCTTCTCCATGTTATCTTCGTAAGCAAAAATTTCTTTTTCACCATTCATAAACTTAGAAATAGAATAAAGTGCAGCATCTATAACATTAACTTCTTCTGATTCTGCTATAATGGCTTCCATAGACATGAAGATATTTCCGCCTTTAATGCTATCGTATTGAATAACGCCATCTTTTCGCAAGTAGTTGAACAGTTTATCTTGAGAAGGATAAACATGCTTAGAATATTCGCCTTTTGGGAAAGTAACCACTTTGTTGCTTTCTGGGACAATGACAATATCAATATCTTGATGATCAAAAATCATAATATTTCCGTCAAGCGACTTTCTAACTTCAAGAGCAACTTCTTTAAAGACTTTTGGTTTGATTGATATGTTTATTTCTTTAGTCATTTGTTTCCATCTCTTTTAGCAAAGATTGTATTTTAAGAATATTTTTTAGTATGTCGGGATTGATCATCTGTTTTTTAAAAGATTCAACGATTTCAACCACTTTAAGTATTTTCTCTTCTACATTCGTGTTCTCTTTTACTAGGCTGCTCTTTAATGAAGAGTTTAATTTATTTTTTATTCTTCCTAGCTCTTCGTTTAAAAACACTTTCATTTCAAGACCGTTGTCTGAAAAAGAAGTAATATAGGTATTAAGAAGCTTCTTTTGTTCCTGTAAAAGATTATTCCCATACTTCTCGTTATATTTTTTCATAAAAACATTAAATGTAAGTTTATCCGAAGGAACTTGATTGCCTTCTTCTGCCTGTTTAAGATCGTCTATTAATTTATTTTCTAAAATAACTTTTTTCTTTGGAGACATATCCATATTTAAAAAGTTATAGATGGTAGCCAAGTTTTTGTAGTTCGGAACAAAGTTGCTGAAAATGTCCTTCGTGACCTTGTTGTTGATCTCTTTTATAAGAGAAGATTGAGCCTGGAAAATCTTATCTTTATTTAATTTGCTGTGCTGCGCTCTTGCTTCGTGAATAACCTTTTCTTTCATCTCTTTGTCCAAATCTTTGCATTCTAAAATAGATTTGTAAATTTGGAGTTCTTTGTATAGTTCTGTGTTTTTGTTGAAGAACTTTTTTAATGTTGTCATGATGATTTGCTTTTTTTCTTTATTTTCGGAAACTACGCTTTTTACTACTTCTCTTAAAAGGCTTTCGAATACAAACGCAGTATTTCTTTTTTTATTATGTTTAAACTTCATCTTTATTTTTGTTCTCCATCCCTGCTATGAGGTTGTCAATATCAATTTTTGTCTGGAATAAAAGTTCTTCTTCCTTTTTATAAGTAGTAGCAAGTTTCTCTGCAACTATTCCATTGCCTAAACTTTTTATATCTTTATATCCTGGGATGCCTTGGGATTTCATTTGACGCGAACGAGGACCCGAGTGTTCTTTACCTCGACCTCCAGGAGTATGCCACTTTCCTTTTGACTTAGATGTGGTCGTTTCTTTCTTTCCCATTTTATCTACTTTCGTTATTTTATAGTCGTTGTCTCTTTTTGACGGAGCAGTAATAAGCCCGCCTGTTGGAGACTCCTCTTCACCTGTTTCTTCTCCTCCTAAATCCCCCAAGTCTTCTTCTCCACCGAGGTCTCCGAGATCTTCTTCGTCTTCACCTCCTCCAAAGAGATCTCCTTCGCCTCCGGTATCAAAGCCTGCCCCTCCGCCGAGGGCACCTGCTGCTTCTTCTGTTGTTCCTTCAAGTGCAGTATCATATTTCTTGTCGTAAAACTTCTCTCTCTGTACACGATTAATATCGTCTTCAGACATATTAAATAACTTTTCAAAAATCCAACGCTTGCTGAAAAACCCTTCAGTTGCCGCAGAGGCGACTTCAAACTTTGTCCTCCAGTGTTCAAGTTCTTGAAGTTCTGAAATCTTTGAAGGATTATTTAACACAAGGTTAAATGAAACTAAATCAGCACCTCTAAATCCTAGAGTATAAAGATGAATAACCCCAATCTTTTCTAGCTCAGAGATAATAGATCTTTGTAATCTTTGAATTGTTCTGGCGAAGCGAATATCCTTTTGAGATAGTGTGGTTTTATCTTCGCCAGCTTCATCTGTTGAGGAAAGATAAGAAGCAGGAATTTTAATAGCGCTGAAGAGTTTATCACGAAGATATTTAACATCGTCAATATCTCCTGTATAAGTTCCTCCGGGAAGATTTTCAATACGAGTATTGGTGTTACCTCTAACAGGTACCCAATAGTCTTCTTCAACAGACATAGGGTTATAACGGAGGTCAACTCGACCAGTGTCTGTGTCAACCACTTGGTTACGCTTCATCTGGGTCATAACTTTTTGCATGTATTGTTCTACGTCTTCAGGCGATACATTCCCAGTGTCAATATAAAAAACTCTTCTTTCTGGGGCTCTGACAATACGATAAGCCATCATTGCGTCTTCAAGAAGAGTAAGCTGTCGCCAGATGCGGCGGGCTGGGTCTAAAACCGAAGTGCCGTAGGGAGCGTGCTTGTCGTTGCCTAAAATACGAAAATGAGCCATTTGCCAGTTCTCGAACGTAAGCCCGCCAGAGTTCCACTGATATTGCACATAGTTCGGGTTCGTGGGATCTTCACCTTCTAACCTTTCTATCTCTTTGGCAGGAAGTCCGATAACATTTTTTACACCTGTTTCATCATCTAAATCAAGATAAAGAAAATAATCTCCATATTTGCACATTGTGCGGCACCATCCAAAAAGATTGAAATCAATATTTAAAATGTTATGATAGAGATTCTCAAGAGTAAAACGTATTTCCTCGTTGGGGCATTTAATAGTTAATAATTTTCTAAATTCGTTAGAAGTGGTCATTTCATCGGCATAGATGTCAAGGGCAGAATGAAGTTCTGGTGAATACTCCATTTGGTCAAAGTCCATGTACCTTTCCATCCTGCCTTGATTGTTAAAAAAGCTTGCCCCTAGATTCTTATAAGGATCATAAACACTTTTTTTGAATTCTAAGCCGCCAGCGGATTGAAAACTAAACTTATCCAGCTGTCGCCGTCTTAGCTTTCTAGGGTTTTGCCTCTTATAGTCTGTGATTGGACCTGAAAACAAGCGGGTAAGCTGTCGAAACAAAGTACTTTGAGGATTTTTAGTATTTTTTTTGTTAGCCATGTATTAACCTTTTAGAAGCCAGTTGTAATCTTTATATTCTTTTAGTTGATTTCGCATTTTATTGGATTTATATCCCTGCATTCCCGGTATTGTGGTGTTTATTTCTTTTTTAGTTGTAGTCATTGCATCCAAGAATGCTTTCTTATATTCTAGTTCTCGTTTATTTGTTTCAAACGCTGTATCTCGTACCCAGCAGCTAATCGCACACGCCATAACTAAATCATCATTATATTTTCTCATAGCTTGTGGGCGACCGTGGTGCCAAATGAATGTTTTCATCTCCTCAAGTAATCTGGTTGAATATATCGTAAGTAGTTTATTTCTAATGAATTCTTCCATTTTTGCTATTATTAGCGGGCGAGTTTTGCTCGTTGTGGTGAAGCCAGCTACAGCACTATTAGAATACTCTGCTGTAACCTGATCCACGTATTCATGAGACGACTTATAAGAATGATATACGTTGGGATATTCTTTTTCTATTAGCTTGTCCAAAACGGTATGACCTGCGGCTAGGTTTTCTACCACAATCATGCAATCACCATATTCTTTCCCTGCATCATAGAGTATACCAGAAAAAATATCAGGTGTTAACTTTCCTTGGTATTCTCCTACAATTTCATTTGTCTCTATTTTAATAACGTGAAAGGTGGAATAATCTTTGCCATCACCACGAGCGACGTCGGCTGAAATAAGATAAGTTGAGTCCGGCTGGTGCTCTTCCCAAATCCAAAAGTTTCTATCAAATCCAGTTTTATGCTTAGGAGGTTTAACACTATTGGTAATATAAACTAAATCATCTGGATGGAATACCGTTTCACCAGACATATTAAAGTTACATTCTAGTTCTTGAGCTATTTGTCTACGTGACATATTCCTAGTTTCTTTCTCAAACCATTCTTGATCTCGATCTGGATGGACATCCCACATCAGCTTTGTAGGAAAAAAGTCATTGTTTTCTGCAATCGCATCAACGTAGACTTGGTGAAACCAGTTGCCACAACCGTTTGGAGTAGAAAGAGAAATGCATCGACCCCCGGTTGATAGAGTGGAATACAATCCAGTCCACAACTCGTCAAGACCATCGACGTGCGCCGCCTCGTCTACCACTAATAAAGATAAAGCCTCAGATCGACCGGCGTCAGAGCTAGTCGAAGAGGCTTTAATTTGAGAACCATTAGAAAGCTCGAAAGAAGTTCTATTATCAATAGAGATATTAGATATTCGCATCCAAGCGGGCAAATATTTGATAATAGATTTAACTTTTTTTACAAGGTTTGCTGCTGTACTAAACTTTGTTGCGATGACGAGAATGTTCTTATCTCGATGGAACATCATCATCCATGCAATATAAGCAGCAGAGATAGTAGAGATACCTAGCTGTCGTGCTTTAAGGATAACGTTGAAGCGATGGTCGTTAAAGTCTTTTAGCAACTGTTCTTGGAAATCATACAACTTAAACGGAATCAATCCGTGCATCGGATGAGCAATCTTGGCGTAGTTGTTAATAAAGTAAGATGGGTCTTTTCCCGCTTTGACAACCTCAGATAATATTTCTTTTTTGGTTAGCGTATAGGACATTATTTTTTAGATATATTGTCTATTAAGCTTTCCACGCACCTTCTGCGAGGAAATCTTGGAAGTTGCGATTGATGTTTTTCACCGTCGTGTCTCCCTCCACAGCGTCAACGCTAGAGAGATTACCTACTTCATAGGTTTTTGTAGCCACGACAAAGACTCTGACGCGGGAAGTCTGTTGTACGAGGGCGTCTACATCTCCAAGAGATTTTAAATTAAGGGCTTTCTTTGTGATCTTTTTAAATTCTTTTTTAAGATAAGAGGCAATATCTCCCATCTTTCTTTCTAAATCGTTTTCAAAATTATTGTCATGAACGTCTTTCAAAAAAACATCTGACTGATAAGAAATCATAAGTTTTTCGCCAACCATTTTAACTTTAAAGCCGTCAACGATACGACTGTCTAGAGTGGGGTTTCCTATGTCTCTAGAGAGCCCAACAACAATTGGCTCCCCTTTATCGTCCAAAGCACCATCATAAGCATTTGCTGCTGCTTGACCAATCGCTCTAATAACTTCTAAATCTTCTTTGCTAGACATTTTTTTTATCTCCTGTGTTTGGACGCCATCCTGTTTTCCAGCGTTCTTCTCTATCTTCTATATATTGTATATAGCATTTAAAACAACAATCAAATTTTATCATATAGACATCATCTCTTATTTCAAGTGAGTATTCTTCACAAACAGGACAGTTTCTTTTTTCCTCTCTATTAAGTAGTTTTTTTTTGATGAAAAACCCATTAGTTTCAACCTTTTCTACGTCTTGGTCTTTCTTGATCTTCTTTTGCTGTATTTTCTTTACTTGTTCAATGTATTCTTTTTCTTTTTCGGGAGTCCAACCAGATTTAGGATTTTGTATTGCTTCCTCTCCGTATTTCTCAGCAATAGCTTTTTCCAGTTTAGCGACATAGTTGGGATCTTTATTCTTCATTGGTTAATCTTCACGGCTGCATAATATACCCCAACCGATAAAAGACATCCTATTATAATGCCTCCAACAAACCACCATGAAGTGTAATCGTTAGGGCTTTTTTTAACAAGTTCTTGTAGTTTCCCGATTTCTGTATCTTTGATTTGAAGCAAAGATGTTGTTTTGTTTTTTAGAGAATCATATTTTACTTGTAGATTTCCTAGTTTCAAAGTATGTTCTGCGATTAAAAGTTTCTTTTGAAACTCTAACTTAAGCTGGAATTCCTTCGCGGCAAACTGTTTGTCTAGCTTTAGCTTTGTCGCTGCCGGGATGTCAAACAATATTCCAGTATATGGTGCAGAGCTTCCCTTTGAAATGACTGTTATTTTCCCATTGATATTCAACATATCATCAGGATTTGGATCGCCTGCATACGCCACACAAGGTATAAAAATTAAAGTGAAACTTAGTAATAGTGCTAATATTTTATTCAACATAATCAACTCCAAACATTTCACTTAATTCTTTGGCAAGTTCTTCTGGACTTCCTTCGTATTTTTTAACCATAGTTTCCATTTTCTTTTTCTTTTCCTCAGAGAGGTCCTCTAAACTAACATTGTGTTCTTTTTTTAGCTTTTCCATCGTACTAACGTAGGTGTCATAGAGTTCATCTCGCTTCTGTATCTCTGCCGCATGGGCAGATTCAATCGCTTCTATCTGTTTTTCATAGCTTTCTTTATTGATTTCAAGCATTTTGATTAACTTTTTGTTACGTGAAAAGCTGAAAACTCCTGTTACTAAGATCAAAACAAAAAGCACCGGAACATACCAGTGCTTTTTGATCCATATCCAAGCTTTTCTTAAAGCAAGCATAACATCAGGCTCCGTGCTTCCATCTTGCTGCAAGGTCCACGAGTGCTTCTGAGCCAATATACATTACTGTAACGGCAACCCAATCGCCTGAATCGATATGGTTGTAGGCAGACAACACTGTTGCTGTAACCCACGCAAGAAACTTTCGGCTAATAACCTTCTCTGTCATTCTATCTAAAAGTGCTTTAACTTTTTCCATTTTATTTCTCCTTGAAATTTAGCTTTCACTTATTTTAGCATAACCATCTTGTTTGTTAATGATTATTTGTTTATCGACGATGTCTTTTAGAACCTCTAAGTGCGAAATAAGAAAAATTGTTTTGAACTCGCTCTTAATTATATCCAAGATACGAATAAATCCTTCCATATTTTCTTCATCGAGCGCGGTTCCTGGTTCATCAAGAATAAAAATATCACCTTTGGGTAGCGTTGAGACGTTTAAAAGAGCAAGACGAATTGCCATTGCAGCAATTGTCTTTTCGGCACCAGAGCCCATTTCGATAGGTCTGGCGTCGTATTTCGGATGCTTAATCAGGATATCTAACTTGGTGTCTTCATTTTCAAATAACACCTCAAAATCCACTACGCTGGACAAGATTTTCTGAATCTCTTGGTTGAGGATAGGGAGGCTTCGTTTAATCAAGCTATAGGCTATGCCATTTGAATGCATACACTTCATATACAGGTCATACACAGCATATCCTGTATTTAAAGTTTCTCGCTCCTTCTTCTCTATCTCAATCTGTTTATACTGTTGTCCTAATGAACCGTTTATCTTGTATAGTTCTAATAAAGACTCATTGCATCTCTCGCAAGCTGCTTCATTTGTTTTAATGATTTCTTGAGTGTGGTCCTTTTCCTCTAACAACGCTTCAAGATTTTCTATCGCATCTTTATTCTCTTCGTACTGCTCTCTTTTCTCTATTAATGCCTTGATATTATTGTCTATTTTTAATGCTCTGTGGCGATTTTTCTGTATTTCCAGCTTGATATCTTTGATTTCTTTTTCATTCTGGTTCTTTTTAATTTTTGCGTTGTTGTATCTCTCAATAAAGTCATTATTTTTCTCATATTCTAAATCGGTCAGGTTCCTCTCTTTTTGCCCCCTAGAAAGCGTCAGTTCATTTAAGGCTACCTCGGTATGCTTAATCTGCGAAGATGCGGTAAAGGCATCTTTAATGAACTTACATGAGGAATATTCCGAACCACAGGGGACTTCGTTAAGAAGTGAGAGTTTTTTGGTCTGATTGTTGTATTTTATCTCAATAACTTCAATGTCTCTCTCAATACTTTCAAGTTCTGAGATAAGTTCTTCAGCGACTTCTTTCTTTTTGAAGATATCTTCAATATCGTGTTTTTCATGAAAACTTTCAAACCTGTTAATGAAGTCTGTTTTTTCAATGATCTCTTTTAAATATTCTTTTTCTTGTTGTGTTATCCTTTCTTTTTCTAGCGAGTTCTCTCTTATTTCTTTTAGGACATTTTTGATCTGGATGATTTCGGTGGGAATAGAGTTTATTTTATTTTCTATTACAGACAACGCTTCTTTAAGATCTAATGTTTGCATCTGTGCTTCTTCGCACTCTCGTTTTCCAATAGATATTCTTGTCTCGTTGACGGCAAGGTCTTTTCTTTTATTTTTAAGTTCTTTACCAAACTCTCTGTCTTTAAGTTTCTTTATAGCAGATTTTAAATCAGAGGCGTCTTCTTTTGCTTTTTTATATTTTCTTTCAAAAACCTCCAAATCAAGAAACTTGGCTAAAATTTCTTTTCTTTTGGTAGATCCTTCGTTGATATATGAAAGGGAGTTAATCTGTGAGCCCATTGAAGTTAAAAGAAAATCTTCTAATGAGCCAAATAGAGAGCGAATATTTTTGTCTGTTTGAGATCGTGTATCGCCATTTAGTTGTGTGGTCTCTCCCGTAAGATTATCAACCATTGTGAACTCAACGTTTGTTTTGGCTTCTTTGGTGGTGGACCCCTTTAGCTTTTTCTCATATTTCTCGCTATTCCTTTCTATTATTAAGGTGTTCGTTCCAACATCAATCTTTACCAACCCAGAACATTCTTCTTTATTTTGGTTTATTACATTTAAATTTTTTCTTTCATTCTTTGAGGTAGTGTTAAACATTGTATATAAGAGTGAATCAACAATAGAAGATTTACCAGAAAAGTTCTTTCCAAAAATACCAACGATGCCTTCTAGATTGTCAAAATTAATAACGTTCTCTTCGCCATAGTTAAAGAGATTGCTCCATTCTAATCTTCGCAGCGACCAATGGACATTTCGCTTCACTTCTTCTTCGCTGGTTACAAGCTTGTTATACTTTTGGTTTAACTCATATATTTGGCTTAGCGTATCTTCTTCAAGGTTATAATCTTGAAGATATTCTTTTATTAATTTTTGCTGAACTTCTAAATTTCTTAAATCATCTTTGAAGATTGAGTCAATAGCGTTCTTTCTGCCTGTGTGACTAATAACATTGGCATAATAGTTTACTGATTCGGGTTTATATTTTGTTTTTGCAACGTCGATTGATCGCTTGATAATATCAATAGGCAGGTTGACGCTAGAGACGAGGCGGAGACGGCAACCTTCTTTAATCTTTGATTTAGCAGGTATCTTGCCTTTTTTAGTAAGTCTTATAGTAACGAAGGGCTTTGGGTTTTCAATAGCATGGTGGGTTACTTCAAAAGTATCAACATCCTTAATGTTCCAAACCAAAAATCCCTTTTCTTCGGATTCACCGAAGTTCTGCTGGACGAGAGACCCGGCATAACGAATGCGACCTTCAGTATCTACTGCTTGGTTTGGTTTATGAATATCCCCTAACAAGGCATAATCATATTCTGTTAACCTGTCAAGGGTAATATCTCCATGCCGCATCGTCCAGCCTGTTGAAGTTTTAACCCCTGAAACTGCTCCGTGAAACAAAGCAATATTAATTTTGCTATCATCAGTTGGAAGCGTCCAGTTTTCTTCATCTACGATAGAAAGAATATGGAAGCGGAAGTCTTTCCCAATATCCACTTCTTTTGAAAACTTATGAAAATGGATATTGGAGTGATTTAATGCCTCGACCAAAGGAGTAATAGCGTCTACCCTAGAAGGATTGCGAAGGTTTAAATCATGATTCCCAAGGATAATATGAAGAGGTGCTATATCAGCCAACTTCTCAAACATTCCTGCTGCCATGTGAAAATATGCAGGACTAAGGTTTAGCTTGGTGTGAGCAGTATCGCCCGTATTAACAATAATATCCGGCTTTAACTCTTTTAATCGTGAATAAAGTTCATTAAAAATATGTTCGTATTCATAATGATAACGATGATTCCTAATATGTAGGTCACTAATATGCGCGATTTTCATACTTGTATTATAAACACCGTTTATTAATAATCAAGTTTATTAAAGATTTTTAGTTCCATGCTCGTGAAGCTTCGTTTTCTCAACAACAAAATCTTTTGCTGAAAGGGTTTCGGTAATATCTCCGAACTTCACTTTATAAAATTCAATCTTTCCATCTTCCGTTAAGGAATGGGTAATAACTGTTCCAGTTTGTTTGTTTTCGTCAGACCGACGACTTCCGTGAGTTGCTCACGAATGGGAGAGTTTTTTCTTTTTCTCTTCTTCTGTGGTTGTGCCAGAAGATCCAGCTACTGCACCTGCTCCCATAGCGGAGGTTTCTTCAAGTTCTTCTTCCTCAACTACTTTAACGCCAGAGACTTCCTTCTTGCTCTTTTTCAAAGGATCTGTTTCTCTCATTTTTGCCTCATCGTCTAGATCTTTCATGGTTCGACCGCCGCGTAGCGCGTGGGGTCGTCCAGCTTCCACGATTTTGGCAACTTCTTCTTTAAT
>TARA_R110000824_G_scaffold192359_6_pt1 | contig 11700 bp, 8 predicted proteins | sample TARA_R110000824 | Tara Oceans TARA_R110000824 (sample SAMEA4397747) | marine metagenome | biome: Polar Biome; feature: [MES] marine water layer (ENVO:01000295) within the mesopelagic zone...; material: water (ENVO:00002006), including particulate matter (ENVO:01000060) such as...... | reverse complement strand
TTCGGTGAATTACAGGGATGGCGCACTTACATGTACGACCAAAGCTCTGTCGCTTCATGGGGACTGAGTTCCACCGGGTATAGCCAGATGCAATCCGGTTTTTTGTATTCAGGTCTGTCATTTAGTGGACCCGTCACTCAAGAGTACGGGTGGAGTGCCGGGTATATTGAAGCAGTCAATAATCCTAAAACCGCATTTAAAAATCAGATAGTTCAAAATTTTGTCGGACTAGAGCCCACTAAAAGTTATCGGTTATCTTTAAAAGGGACCCTTAAAAATGATACTTGGGCTGACGGCGGTACGGGCCAATTTCAGGCAGAAGATAGTCATGCCTTCCTAGCTATCTTGAAAGCTCGTGGAAAATGGCGTGAACCAGGAAAAAATAATATTCTGTCCCAGTACATGCAGGATTCTGTAACGTACAGTGGCGCGACATACCCCATCTCTAACTTAAATCCTTATTCTAACGACGGACAATCCTTTAGAAGAACTTTTCCTCAATTTCAAAAAACCTTAGACGACTCCACGACGAAACCCACAGACTGGGGGGTCTTACTACGACCCGCTTCTACTAATACCGGAAGGTTTAAAAATGCTGCCTTCGAAAATACTCGCGGCGATGGGGGGGCTTATTATCTCTCTATGGATGTTTTTAATTCTCATCCTGAGGGCTCATATTTTGTTTTGAGTAGTGCACCCAACGTGTTCTTTAACTGGGAGTCAAGAGGCTGGGACAACATTACAACCACCCTCCCGTCTTACAGGTCTTCTACGTCAGGGGCCTACTTTTTACCTCTCCCTAAAACAATTAATCAGGAAGACTACACTACTTTTGAGTATCCTTACGCCATAAATCTCCAAGACATTAATCTAACGCCGACGAATGACCCCACTCCGCTCACCGCCCAGCCTCGCACTGCCACTGGCTTTCGAGGTAAGTACAAAATTACTGCAGGACTTTTCGGGCCTAATGCTACCGAGGGCGAGACTTTAGTTAAAAATATTAGCCTAGCCGGAGTAGGTGAAGGCCGAAATGTAGATATCTGGAAAGACTTATATTACCAGTGGGATACTGGGGAGTGGAGCCCGACAGTAGACTCGGATAATCTTTTTGCTAATCAATCCCGGCTAGGCGATGAAAGAAACTTTATTGCTACCCCCGTGGTAGACGTAGCTAATATGTGTTTGTACGGACTGGGCAAAGACACAGAATACCAACTTAATATTGTTAATGTTTCCGGAGGAGAATTCACGTTGAATGATGTAACTTTAACCGATACCTCATTGATTGCCAACCCAGGAAAGGATAAATGGGTAAGAGACCCTTCCATATTCACCAGTGAATTTTACGGAAACGCTCACTATAATAAGTACACTAACGGAACCGTATTTAAATATTACAGTACCCTTGATAATGTGAGCGACCCATCTTCTATCACGACCCCGCTCCCTCTTTTCGCGTCTCCTCGATTCCGCAGCATCGGTCAAGTTGCTGCTAGTAACGCACAGTACGGTGTCCCCTGCATAGAGTTCCGAAACGTAGACACGACGCGACCTAGGTACCCATGGCTACTTCGCAATTTCACGTTAGCGGAGTATGATTTAGAAGCGTACGATAAATTCGCTTTTGGGCTTGATGTTCTTTGTACATCAAAGGTAGGTAATCCGATTGGATATCTATCTCTAGAAACACGTTATGGCGGGGTCAGCTACCATTACGATTTTACAAGCAGAACTTGGATACCAGGAAGCATGCGTAGAGAAAAATCCTTCCCCCTTGACGTGCTTGGGGGTGGGCTAAATGCCGATGTTACGAGCCGTTGGACCAAAATAGCATCCCCTGAAGTTACTGCCCCTTCCTTTGGCACTACCACAAAGATTATCGCGTCATTGCGCTGTGTTCCTGACACCGTGGGTAACACCGATATCATTATGAAAGATTTCCGGGTGTATAAAACCATAGAAGCTACGCGGCACGATAATACACTGGGCGCACCAACCGAGTACCGAGTTAGCGGGGATACATTCCTTTTCCCTGAGTTTCCAACCCCCATGGACGAGTCATTACAGTCCAAAGGGAAAGCTGGTACCCCCGGGGAATTAGGTCATTTTTTAAATCGAATCCCATACTTTCATGTTTCCTCTTTTGCGCTAAATGAAGTTCGAACGTGGATGAACCCCGGGAATGCTTCGCCGACAGGAGAGAAGACTTTCGAGGAAGCTGTAGCGAATGGAGCATACCTTCCTTCTGGGGGGTTCTATTTCGGACCCGGAGCTTTTGGAACCTCGGGAACCTCGGGGCTCATTTCAGGAACTCTAAATACTATGGGGGTCTTAAACAGTGACGGGTATATTTACCAGCACCCTCACGCAGTTACAAATGAATTCGATTCCAGTGCAGGATTCATCACTTCGTCTTATATTGAAGAGCCTTACGCAGGTTGGACTCATAAGCCTAAGGTTGTCAGGTACGTCCTCAAAGTTCATAAGGATGATTGGAAGTTCGTAGATTACTATATGGGGGGTATCGGGGCTCTTGGGCTGAACGTATTTGATTACACGAAAACTTATGAGAAACTAGGGACTTCTTTAATGGTAAGTTCGACCAATGAGGCATATTCACAAGGAAGTAGAGTGGCACTATATAATGTAGCCGACCCTTCCCGGAATCCAGTGTTTAGATTAACCAATAAAAAAGCTACTTTTGCTCCAGGCTTACATATTGATTACCAAAATACGGATTGGCTAACTATAATATGGGATATAGATTTCCTTAAATAAAAATGAAATTTTCTGAGATAAATAACGACATTAACGGGCACCTAGAGATTTGGAAACAATTTCCAGATGGCTCAGAAGAATTGCATTGGGAAGACAAGAATGTTATCTGTAGTGGTATGGGTGCAACTTTAGCCGAGATGTTCGACGCCGACGGCGATTCCACCGTGGAAAACTTTCAAATGCTCTACTTCAAAGTAGGGGTCTCAGGGAGCGACACGGCAACCGCTTACGGGGACAGTCTCCAACTATCCACTACTGGCGATGTATCAGCCGCTTTAACCCAAACTCAGTACGGGTCGGGAAATTTAGGTGTAGCTGTGCACAATACCATTATTAATGGTGTCGCCAATACTCTTGATGCTTTTGGAACCATCCCCTATGCTTACATTAAAAGAGTAACTGATACTAAGTGTATGTGGCAAATTGTTCTAGATGAGCAGACTGCCAATATAGCCGAACCCCCTTACGGACCAGGAACAGCGGAAGCTCTTAACGAAATAGGGCTTTACAGTACAAACCCCTACCAACAACCGACCAAAGGCTCTCTTTTATGCGCCTATAGGTATTTTAAACCAGTATATAAAACTGATGCCTTTATACTTGTATTCAGGTGGACAATCGAATTCTAATGGTAAGTTATAAAGATATTACAAGTTCAGGTGGCGATGCGATTTCCCCGCTTAATTTCCCCGAAAGCGTGCCTAAGTACGACCCTAGTTCCTTCTATAATTGGGAACAAGATAATATCCCGCTATGGGTTCTAGAAGAAAGAGGAAATACCTTATGGAGCCAAGCAGGATTCCCGGGGGGAAACCCCGGGGGGATAACCTTTGTTTTGTCGTCATTAGGAAACTTCGATGAATCCCAAGGAATCTACGACAATATAAATGATATCCTGGAGCGCATCCCAAAACGACTTAAGTTCCCCGTATTAGTAGAACTGTGCACGTATGGTGCATTAGGCTCATTGGATTTAGCTAACATCACCTGTGAAGGGGATGGAAAATTAGAATTTAGAAACCAGGCATATTTTGAAGACGTTAACGCTTCCGCAGTGGAATCTCTCTCTACTTCTATGGCTACAAGCCCATTCGGAGATGCACCCCATCTCGTAAGTTCCATCTCCATTGATGCCTCCGGTCAGATGTTGGGCGCATCATCGACAAGAAGTGAAACCGTTTTTGGAAACCAAGGTAGCTGGAACTCCAACGCTCGCACGTTTACGATGCAGGGTCCAGACACCGACAGGCAGGCAAATAATCTTACGGTGTCCATCTTCAGCGGGAATGATATAGGAAGCCGAGACGCCGGTGTGCCCGTCATTGGTCTGTATTCGCTGCCTCCATATACGTCTGGGGTAGACTACACCATTCCAACCGGTGACGCTAACCCTGTCTATGGGTCGGGAACTCCCGAGGACCGTCTTCCCTCGGTTCCAGCTGACTACCCATTTATGGAGCAAAAAAGAGAAAGCCAACTGACAAGAGGGCAAAGCACTCTAGTAGGTTATGGCAACTGGTTCTCCAGTATCAACGCCAAAGACTGCCAGGGAACCATTATTTTTAGAAATATACTTGTGGACGGCTCAAATCAGAAGTCGGACAATGACTCTGCTGGGTGCCAGCACTTGACCGAAACTGGCTGGAACATTGAAAGTAGTGATATTATTTTAGATAACACTGCGTCTATTCGTAACTCCACCAATGGTTATTTCTTTAAAAATTCTAGACTAAGAATTACCGGTCACTTTATGGGGTGGAGAAACTACACTAAAACTGGCAAGCTTACTTCCGACCGTAAGAAGGATGGGGTGGGTCTATTAGCTGTAAACAGTGATTTGTTATGGGATTCAACGTATTATCCCAATAGCCGGAAGTTCTTAAATTGGTTTGGAAAGAGTAACCGAGGAATTGAATTGCGCAACAGTACTATGCGCGGAGGAATTTACTCTACCATTGTATCTGGACTTCCTAATGGAGGCTCGCAAACTGAGGGTTTAAACACGCTTACTCCTATGGGCACTGACCTTTTATTCTGCTCGGGTGCAGGAGGCGACTTAATGACGACCATAGTCAATACCCCTGACTGCAATGAAGCGGGAATATACCTTGAGGGCAGTGATGTAGAATTTTATGGGAGATTAAATAGTTACTTAAACCAAGGAGATGGTATAAAAGCAAACCGCTCTCAATTGAGATTACCTCAATTCACTTGCAATCATAACGGGGGGTATGGCCTCAATCTCCAAGGGTCTCAGCTAACCTATGGCTGGGGCGTAGATAAGATTATTGAGGATGTCGGAAGTGATTTTAGAAAATTAGACTCTTACGACGGTACTGTATACACTAATACGGCGATGTCCAATGCAGCTCCCAATACCGGTTTACGCATTCGCAATAGAGCCCAGTTCCATTGTAGCGATAATAACCAAAATATTTTAGCCACTAAATCATCTGCTATTAGTCCGCGGCAAATGAATAATATCCCTGCGTTCTACGGAAGATGGGGCGGAGCCGATTGGACTAATACTGGTGCCGGGGTATTTAACCTGGGCATAAACGTATTGTATACTCCCATGAGCCACTTTGGCGCTACCCCCTATCGGGAAAATAATCTGCCCGGGATAGTTATTACCAATAATTCCGATGCCGAAATGGTCAACGTAAACTATACAGTATCCTCAGTGGATACAGGTAAAGGTAAAATAGCCGTAGCTAGCAATGGGTCCAACCTAATATTTAGGGGAACCTCGGGCTGTACCACTACAATGAATTATTTCCCAGTGAACGATGAAGCCGCCCAATTTAGAAGCTGGCTAGCAGCAGGTGTGGTTGGAACAGATAATTCTAACATAGAAATGACAGGACCCACTAAGATAGCTCGGTTTGGTATTCCCGTCCTAACTGAAAATAATTCTAATTTTTCAGTCAATCCTCCCACTTTAGTAGGTACTGATAACATCATAGATGTGTCGGGGTATAACCTAATTGACCCTACCGGGGGTACTGATACCTCTAGCAACCACACTTCCATAGAGTTACACTCAACACGGTCTTGCATGGTAGCGAATAAGCAATCTAATATTAGAATGTACGCTCTTGGTGGAAAAGTGGTTAGTCCCCACGATGCTACCACGGTTGCAGTAGATTCCGTTGATGTATTAGCCACGGGTTACGCGGATACGTTCTTAGGTGACCAAAATAACCAGTTTGTACTTTCAACTTCAGGAGGCTATGCAAAGTTTTATCCCAATGCATTTGTTAGTGGTCTAGTATTCGACCAAGGACCCGAACTTGCGTTCCCCGCTGCCATGGACCCTACCCTCCGTTATTTATTAAATAATGAAGCAGTAGACCCCTCTGACCGCCACGAAAATGGAACTACGGGCGGCATGGTCGCTCGTATAGTCGGGGGAAGCAATCTGGATGTAAATTTAATTAATTTCCAAATGTTCTGTCAGCCGGGAACCTTATCAGGCGCCTTCTTTAACTTCGCTGGAAGCGGGTGCGAATACATCAGAGATGTTGCTGGGGGAGACGGTGGAAACATCGACCCTCCAACTGGGCCTGGAACAGATGGCGCCCCGCACCCGGGCGCCGCGGGATGGGTTATTGGCGAAATGCCTGACGGCGACTTTATCGGTGGTTCCACTAATAGTGTTAGAAACCAGCGCAACTCCGGACAAATTCTCACTAATAGCCAACAGATGGGGGGACCAGTCAATGATAATGATGGTCAAGGTGATATTTACTCTCCAGCAGGAAAAGGAAACAACCTCAACTCAACATTCCAGGGGAACGCGAATCCGGCAAGCACGGAAGTGTTCGGCGATGGGTTCCTTGATGAAGATAGGTCCACCAGATTAGGTATGTATTACCGAAAGGAAAATGGCAGTCTTCCCAGTACTAGCCTGGAGGCTGACCCATATTGTATGGGAACCCCTATTCATATATGGAATATTGCGGACACCTCGCGTATCCACGCAAGTAATTTGCTTATTAATGGGTTAGACCCTCAAACTGCCTCTATGGGAGAAGATGCTACTGGGACGAATGCCCAAAACTGGCACGGCCCCGGTGGTAAATGGTGGAACGGAGTATCCTTGGATTACTTCGGAGCTGGAGGCCGAAGGAGCACCTATGGAACTTTAGGACCACACTTTTATAACTGTGGTATCTACCGATTGATTCTTTCCACGCGAGGAGACCTTAAAGGAATGTACGATGTAAGTACCCTAAGCGGTAACTCTACTGATGAGAACGGGTGGCATAATACGGTGTCAGCGGGTGGCTCTTTTGTGGACCAAATTAATGGTCAGGGATATACCCACTTCACACAAAACACAAGAATGTTGGGTACAGCGGACCCCCGTAATATAACGAACACTGACTCGGACATGCCTGGAGGTATTTACCAACTTTCTAGTTGTTTAAGGGTATTCGGCTGGGGCCACCCTTCTAGGGTACCCAATAATGGTGTCGCACAGATGTCGGCTAGGGTAGCTGGCTTTAGTGCAGTTCAAGCCGTGTCCTCTAACGTCACGAGTGATGACGCTTATATTTACACTAATGCAGCTCCAGCGTTCCCTCCTCCACCCCTCAATATGGATTGGCAAGGATATATGCGGAACTGGATGGATGACACTGCGTCCAATACCTTTCAAAATGCTAAGCACTTAGCAGAAGATAAAGTAAACGGAATATCCATTTATAGGTCCCATCGAGGTTCACTAGGTGGAGGTGAAGGACGAGAGGCAGGTACGGGTGCCAATAATATATCCTACGGACAAGGGGTTAGGTCCTTAAACTTATTCGATTTTGAGAGGTTAATGTAATGGCACAAAGAATTAATGAAGACATCAGGTTTTATCTCCCAGCAGACCCTTACTACTATCAAGTAGATAATCTGCCCTTAGAAGATTTATTAAATAATGATATTAAGCTTCAGGACCAAATAGATGAATTGAACGTAGAGACTACGACAACTCTATCAAGGACCGGGTTTACTGAGTTGCAGCCCTATATCAATGCTGCCTTGCCTGGCACTGTATCTGCACGCGCGGGAAGTTTCATAGGTAGGGTCCAGAGAACTTCTGCGGGTGGCATTGGGAGTGCGATGGTAGATGGAGCGAATAACGGCATCACAGAAATAGGAGAGCCTCCAACTATACTGTCCCTGAATGATTACAATATAGATGCAAAAAATAAAAACACCGCTGGAAAATCTGTAGGGCGTACATCCGTTTTTAATTTCTTGGGCGGAGATATTGCTATCGATGCATTTAATTACGAGGCTTTTGAAAGTGCTGGGGCTGATAACACTGGAGCCAACACGAATCGAACCCCTCCCCTAGGACGTATTGATTTAGTGGGTATCACTACTGTAAATGGGGCAATGGACGACCCCTACCTTCCGGGTAACCCAACCGGGACCGGGGTAAATGTGGGAAACGGATATCCAAGACTGGCAGTCGTTAAAGGAGCTGGCATTACACAAATGAACAATGGCATCAGGGAGGTTGTGGTGGGAGAGAAGTATATTACCTTAGGCACAGCCCAGGAAGATATTAATGCTTACGGAAGAAACCTTGACGGTACTGTTGTCCCAAACCCAACTTTCGGAACCCTACCTTCCCCAGATGATATTGTCAATGTATGTTTTGCCAACGTTGATGTGAAGGCCGCACTCGAGAGTTTCGCAGATAGGAATGCGAACGCATCATTCTTCCTTCCTCTAGCTTATGTTTATGTGCCACAAAGCCACGTAGCTGGTAACCCTATTCCAGCTGCGAACCTTAAGGATATTAGACCCTTCTTCCGTACAGCTGAACTGACCCTGGCAGAGAGACAATCTTTAGCTAACTCAGTAAATCCTAGTTACCAGAACCCTGTTATAACTGCGGAAACCTTGAGCACCACGTTTAGCACCGAAGTTGACAGAACTCCTGGCTATGACTCGATGCAAGCCCAGATTGCAGAACTTAGCCTTGCCATACAGACAATACAAACTGAGCAAAATGTTTTGCTAGACGACCCTTGGCGGTTCTTCAATGGGATAATGGGCAATAACACTACTTTCAATGTGACCCAAGCCATCAAACCGGAACACCAAGGGAAAGAAATTAAATCCCTTAAAGTTTATCTGACACCTCAGGGCTCCCATGGCGACCTCGGCGCTACGTGGTTGGGCGTTAGAACCCCGACAGACTTCCCCTACTACATAGTAAGCAAAAGGGATGGCGTCGGCCTCGGCGGAAGTGATTTTATGCTTACATCTAATCAAGCTGACGTAACTGCCAGAGTTGATGGAAGTGGACAAGTATTTATAAAAACTGCAGTAGCGGGAGCTAACACCGTCAACTTTTATTGGTATATTTCAGGGTATACTTACTACGGTACCACTGGCTGAGGGTAGTTGTAAGCTCTGCTTTTAATTTAGTAAAGATACCATCACTTTATAAACTACAGATGCTATATAATAGACTATGTGGAAAACCATTTTAAATAATATTAATTCTCTCATCCTTGCAAGCTGGAAAACTATTTTCTTTTTTGCCTTGGGAGCTCTCGCAGGAATCTTCCTGCTCTCATGTTCCGTAGTCCAGCCCGCTTGGGATGGAGTAAAAAACGTCACTGATACTGTCGTCACTACCGGTGAAGACGTTGTCATCTCTGTTTATACAGGTACCAAAGGTCTTGTCGTTCAGGGCGTTGAAGCCGTGGAAGGCACTGTGGAAGGAGGTTACAATCTCGTAGCTGACACACTTGGCCTTACTGATTCTGACGAAGAATAGGTAAAATGAAATTTATCGCAGCATTAGTACTCCTAATAACGACTGGTTGCTCTACATTAATGCCAATCGTAGGTGGAGCAACTGGTGCTGCTTTAGGGTCCGCTGTAGCGGGTCCAGTCGGCGCCGCAGCTGGAGGGGCTCTGGGAGTAACTGGAGCCCAACTAGCATTTCCCACCGAAGGGCTTGGCACGAGTGTAGCTATTGCAGCCGCTCAAGCGGGGGTTCCTGCTCCTGGCACCGCGGCGTCTACCATCCACGAAACCACGAGTTTACTTCATGAGTTAGGATGGTGGTATCTACTACTGTTTATCCTTGTCCCCCTCGTAACCAAGCGGGGTAGAAAGTGGATTAAGAAGTTTTCGGACATCCACAACACGGTTTCTCAGGGGGAAATCGACGTTAGAGATGGGCAACAAGAGGAGCGCCTGAAGAAGATTGAAGAAATGCTCTCTAAAAAAGAATAGGTTTCTTTTAAACCCCTCTAGATATAACTAGGGGAAACTCCCATAACAATTATGAAGTACATCGTAAACGAAACAAACTCTTGCGGCCAAGCAAGTATCTCTGATGAAGCACGCAATAACCTGCTCGTAAGTATGGGCTTTGCCCCTAACCAGGAGATGATTAAAGAAAATCAAATTCCTGTGGATACCATCGCCGCGCAAAGCGCTGATGCTGCCGAGGACACCGAATTGCCAACTCTGTATGAGTGGGATGGTAGTGTGTTCGCTCTTGACGATGAAGTATTTGAAATTGAAGGTGACCTTTTCCTTAAAGCTGTTGAACTAGATGGGGAAACTAAAAGCCACCTAGACGAGTCTCACGCCGAACTCTTTATTAATGAAGTTAAGTTTGACGAAACTGGGTTTTCTCTGGGCGATATCTACGACTACGGCACAGAAATTTACATTAAGCTTGACGAAGGTAAGAAGAAAGGTGACAAGTCTGCTGACAAGGAAGACGACGACGATAAAGGCGACTTCGAAACTGGTGCCCGTAAAGGTGATGAGTCCGATGTAAAGAAAGATGACGACGATAAAGGGGACTTCGAAACTGGTGCTCGTAAAGGTGATGATTCTAAAACTCATAAGGGCAAAGACTTCCTTAAGAACCTCAAAAAAAAAAGTTAAGTAAAAGGTTGAAAGAGTATGACCTTGAAGCAGAGCTGGACGCGAATGATGCTGTTCTTAAAAAGCACAACGCTAAGGAAAAAGTAACGGCTAAGGAAAAAGCCAGAGCCGAAGCCGACGCTGCAAAAGACTCTGCCAAATAATTATGAGCAAATCCTATGCAGAGATGGCCGACGAGATTCTTAAGGGAGCTTTAACAGACCCCGGCAAAAATCCGTTTGACCCAGCCGTAGGACACCAAGCTCATATGCCTGCTATGGATGCAGGCGATACACTACTAGAAGTGAATGATTTTCAGCGGGCACAACTCTTACAGGCCGCCGGTGTAGAAATTTCGGAAATGCCTGACAAGCCGAAACCAAAACAAACGCCAATGCTCAAGGAAGCGAAAGCCCCGAAAGCCCCCAAAGGACTCACTCTGTCTGCGGAGGACCTATCCATTTTATCTGAAGCAAAAAAAATAATTGAAAAAATTCAAGAGGCTACCACAGTAGGAACCATCGGGGTAAACTTGGCTGGTGGGAAAACTGATAAGCCTGCAAAACTAGTTAAAATTCCTGGGGACGTTAATGTAAGTAAAGCCCCTAAACTGCGAGTCAAAAAGACTAAAACCCCAAGTTCGGATTTCTTATCCTACCTCAAAGCCTAATATGTTACTCAGAGACTTCAATGAATTTCAACCTCTTCAAATTTTAAGTGAAGGGAAATCCTCCAAGACCATGAAAGTTCGTGGTATCTTTAGTGAAGCTGAGAAGAAGAATGGTAACGGACGTATTTACGCTAAAAGCTTATTGGAGCGCGAGGTACGAAACCTCCAACCCATGCTAAACGAGCGCCGTCTATGTGGTGAGCTCGACCACCCAAATGATGAGGTAGTTCACTTATCTAATGTATCCCATATTATTACTAATTTACAAATGGAAGGTAATAAGTTAATTGGCGAAGCAGAGTTTCTTGACACCCCTTCCGGAAGAATCCTACAAGAACTAGCAAGAG
>TARA_R110000824_G_scaffold18933_1_pt1 | contig 11706 bp, 7 predicted proteins | sample TARA_R110000824 | Tara Oceans TARA_R110000824 (sample SAMEA4397747) | marine metagenome | biome: Polar Biome; feature: [MES] marine water layer (ENVO:01000295) within the mesopelagic zone...; material: water (ENVO:00002006), including particulate matter (ENVO:01000060) such as...... | reverse complement strand
AGAAAATCACCCGCTTGGTCATCCCCAACAAATATATAAATATTTGTTGCGTCTGTAGTATTAAACATGTTCTTAAACTCTGATGTCCAATTACTAGTGGTGTCTATAAATCTGCCTCTTACCTCATTGGAGAAATTTGGCTCTGGGATATAGGAAACTGTTAAATTAACATCGGGCTGAGAAAATATTTCTTCAAAGGAAACTTCTTGAGATCCTACTTGCTTGGGGCTTTGATTAGGAAAAGTCACTGAGTAGTTAAAACCCTGTCCTATCTTATAGAGCTTTAGTGATTGATTGGCGTATGACCAAGCCGAGGTAGCATCCTGAGAGGCTATGACGGCATTATTTCTTTTGGTATATTGTTTAGCCATTTTAAGTTCCTGTTGGTATTACGCCGAGAGGATCTTCAGTAAGATCAACGGTTAAGGTATTAGAATTATAATAATTCCAAGTGTGTTGCCATGTGGGGGAATAATAAACCTTAGGTCTATTATAAACCGAAGGAATTTGATTTTCAAAACGGCGATATCCCCCTTTATTTTCCAAGAAATGAAGCATAGATTTCATTTGGTTATCAGATATATTACTATAAGTATATCTCATATTAAAAGATGCTATATTGTCGTTTGTTTTTAACCTCTGAATGAAGGAATTTTTATAATCTAAAATATCTACTTTAATGTCTACATTGTTTTGTTCTCCGATGTCAGGTTCAAAAAAGAATTTTTGACTCCAAATTGATGATGCTCCAGTCGGGCTATTAGCTTCGCTAGAGGTGTGATCACCTGAACAATAATAGAAATTATCTAATTTGTTTTGATTTATTCCTGAATAAACTACATCATATTTTTGATATGAGGAAGAGGGGGTCCACCCGACAAAATCTAGATTGGTGAATGTCCCCATTCCCGACCAATTAAAAAGAGTGGGGGCTTGATCAACATTTAGCTTAACAGCAACTTCGAAATGTTGGTTATTAACAAAATTAACGGCATAACTATCACAAAACCCAGAAACAGCTTTATATATGCCAGTTCCGTCAGGTGCAAATTCTATAGGTAGATAGCCAGATTGAGCCTCAAAAAATGTTACTATTCTTTGAGCATTAGATTCATTTACATCATATCTAAGTGCAAATTCCGCAACCAAACTATTGCTTGACATAGGAATTAAATTGTAATAAAAATCATCAGTGGTATAGCTGTGATTTCTAGCCTTAAAATTTACTGTAGACCCATATACAGATGTAAGATTTAATCCACCTAAAGTAGAAGGAATGGAAATTCCTGTAATATTCTCATCTCGGTTATAGAATAAACTTTCGCTCATGAGTGACCCATATAGTTAAGAGTTAAACCAACTACTCCATCAGCGGAAGAACTTAATTGTTCACTCACTAGACAGGCATTGGGAATTGCTAGAGATTGGAGAACGTCTCCGTTTCTACCATTAATAGAGAATGACACCGTTCTGTCATTTTTTCCTGCCCCTAAAAAACTATATCCGCTTTCCAAAAAAGTATCATCGACCTCTAATTGAACGCTTGCTGAATACTCAATAGGATTGATATGTTTAACCTCTACTGGCACTTCTGACCCAATTGTATAATAGGGAACCTTTGAAACTGTTAAAGAATAATCAAAACCCACCACTCTATTGGTAGTGCTATTGTCGCAGGTCGCTGTAATAGAGCCTTGACTGGGAACATAGATAGCAGTAGAGGTGGTTCCAGAGGCACTTACTCCACTTCTCATTTCATCGTAAACAACAAAGTTTGCATTTACTTTTGGAACAGACCCCACGGCACAATTAACGGAGTATGAGGAAAGATAGCCGCTCTCAAAACCATAGGAAGCATTATTGTCATAATTAAAACTTCCCTTCATTGTCTCCCCATCTCCCGTGAAGTCTAAGAGAGGATCATCATAAATTAAATATCTAGAAAAAGAAACCGTCTGAGCAGTTGGCCCATTGATTGTCGTAACGCCTCTTTTATATCCCAGCGGTTTGGAAATTTCACTGCTGTTTTGGTAGCCAATTTCCAAGGATTCAATCCCCGATAATTCTCTGGCGGCAACAGATCCATTTTGCCCCGATATAAAAAAGTGGGACTCGTAATTTAGAGTTGTTCCATACATTATGCTCTAGCCTGTCTTAGTGATCCCCCCAGCCTCTTTTCCTCCTCAATGACCTGTCTTACTTGATCCTTGATTTTCATGGCCAAACTTTGCTGTTGCTCCTGAGCGTTAGTTTCATCTTGGGTTGTGGTTCCATCAGAGTTAACTGTTATATTAATTACAGTTTCTCCAGAACCCTCAGAAACATCAATTAATTCATCAAGTCTTCCCACTATATCTTGGTTACCTCCTCCACCAGAGCCAGCATTAAGAGCCGCAAGATTGCCTCGACCTTCTCTTCGCGTGGTGGCGGGATTCATTACAAACTCTTCACCCGAAAGCACGGCCTTAACTGTATCTGTTCCAGCGGCGGGAGAGACGTAGCCACCAGTGGCATATCTCGTTGCATTCCCCCCCTGCATCCAATTGCTCTGAAGAGCATTCATAGGAGGAAGAACTCCAGGTATCCACCTATTAACCGCTGTTTGTGTATTTGCATTGGGACCAAACCCAATATCAGCATAATTTGACGGACCGCCGACACCCCCTGTTCCTGATCCACCATAACCATGGTCTCCTCCTATCCTAGTAAAAAGCTTTTTATACCATGGATCTGCCCCATCCAGCGGAGACATGTTCTCTGTTCCAGCGGGTTTACCAAATCCTTTAGTAGCCCCGCTTATAGCAGCACTAACGACCATGGAAATGAGTGCGGCCTTGAGAGCGTCTTTTTGGGCCTTGGCTTGTTCTTCTTCTTGTCTATCCTTATCTAATTGTTGGAAATAAAGACCCAACGCCTCTTCTTGCGAACCTCTTTCTGCTTGAGCCATTCTGCTATTCTTATTTCCCCATCTAGTCATCCTTACGCTATGAGGCTCTAAATTAACAGAGCCGACATTTGCCCCGCTCATAACTCTATCGTGCTGACCTGTGGTGAATCCTTGGGTAGCATAATTAAAAAGATCCTTTTTGCCAGTTATTGCTCCTTGCCCGTAAGTTCCTGGGCGGAATAACCCTCCCCTTTGCATCGTTTGAATAGAGCCTTCGTTTAAAGACTCCATAAAATCACTGCCATAGCGAGAGACGGCCCCCCTTCTCATCACGAACTCACCTCCAGTTAGCATTGTTGGAACATCATCTCTGTGTCCCGATCCTCCTTTTACTACTCCCCCAGAATTCATCCCTCCAGCTACGAGGTTGACAAAGCCACCAATAAAACCACTACCTCCTTGTGAGCCAGCTATATTGTTAACCGCTTTCTGCATAAATGCTTTTGAAAGCATTAAAAAGAAATCGGAAGCCGCGCTTCTTAAGCTATCTCCTAAATCCTCACCTCTTGCAATAGCCATAACCATTGCATCTCCAATATTTTGTGCAAAATCATGAGAGGCATCACTTAGAGTTGTCTTAAGTTGGTCCGCCTCTCTGATTGATTTAACTAAATCGAAATCCTCGTCTTTTAAAGCGGCAGCTTCTGATAATCTGCTATTTTCACGAATAGCCAGCCTTGCTCTTGTTTTGGCATCGGTGGCCAAGGCTAAATTAACAGCACCTTGATTTGCACCTCTTTCCAAATCGGTTCCCATGTTTGCCATGATTTGTTTTTCGCTTAAAGCGAAGAAACCTGCGGCTTTAAGGTTAGCTTCAGCATTAGCTAGAGTTGCAGCCGACTGCTTTTTTAAAGCCTCTTCTTGTTCTCCAAAGGCTCTAAGTTGATCCTTAAATTCTGCGCTTTCAGCAACTCCAGGTGCGATAGCTGCCGCATCTGCCAATGCACCTTTGCCAAACTCCTTTGCTAAACTTCCTGCCGATATCTCACCTTGGAAGTCTCTTCGATCAGCTAAGGCATTTAATTGGTCTTCACTAAACTTCTCTAATAATTTTGCAGTGGAATTTATTTGTCTTTCATCTAAATCAATTCTTTTTATAGCACTTTGGTCTATTGCATCTTCTACAGCATTTTGAAGAGCTTGCCTTTGCAAACCCTCGCTACCCTCTGTAGTGAACGCTCCTCGGCCTCTATTTATTTGTCCTAATTGTCTTTCTCTAATTCCAGCTTGCAAAGCCTCCCTTCTATTGAATGAACCAGCTCTAACATCTCCAAGGGCCGAGATATTAACCGCTGCCATTTCCTGATTTATTTTAGATACCTCTACCCTAATAAGTCCTAGTTTTTTTAACTGCTCAATAAATTCTTTAGTTTTCTTTTCCTCTACGTCTAAGGAGTCTAACTCTTTTCCAAGAATGTCTTGGATACTTTTATCACTTTCTTCTAGCAGGGTATTAATCTTTGTTACTAACTCTGCTCTTTCTTTGGCTGTGAAATTTTGCTTTTTCGCAGATTTAGCTATTAAGTCTTGAAGCTCCTGCGAAGCCTTTTCTTTAAATGTAAGTTCCTTACTTGCCTTAGCCATATTGCCCACTACAGCAAGAGTTTTATTTCTTAAGTCAAAATTAGCTTGGAGGACGCTTTCCTCCGTCTTTAAAGCAATCATTTCATCTTCAGTAAGACTTTTTGATAATTCTGCCTTTAATATCCTCTCGTCCATTGAATCTAAAACACTCCTATCTGCTTTAGCTAAATCAATAGCATGTTTTATTTGTTGTTGAGCAATCGAGGTATTTATCCTAGCCGCCTCTTTTGCAGCAGTAACTATATCTTGATCACCTTTTAATTTCTTCTCGGCTGCGGCTTGCTGCTCAGCACTTAGAGTCTTCACTTTTGCTCTTACCTGATCAATAAATTTAAGTAATTCCTTATTGCTTAATATATCAAAGATATTAGTTACTTCCTCAGGCCCAAAAAAATCTGCCGCCGCGCCTTCGTTTTTTGTGATTATTTGTTTTCCCTTAGCTTGAGCAGTTTTATTTTTAGTGTGTAGCGCCCCCACTTGTTTCCGAACTCCTCCCCCAACCCCAGCCGCCACTTCCCTAAGCATCGCATCCAAATCATCTACATCCAACCCTACGGATACACCTAGCTGAAACATCTCGTTAATTCTAGCCTCCGCTTTTTTGTCGGCTATTATCGTCCCTGGAGTGGTGTTTTGATCAGTGCTTTGGCGAACTAATTGTTTAGAATAATTGTCATGTGCATTTAGCCGAAGATTTACTTTTTCTTTAATCTCCTCTTTCTCTTGCTCACTTAATTTGCCTAATGCAAAGGCAGCGCCAGTAGCGGCATCCTTCAACATCGCTAAAGCTAAATTATTGGTTTTGGTAATTCCTGTATTATCTTCAAACACTTGATTTGCAAATTTAAAGATTGATATTCCTGCGCTTAGAGCAGCGCCATATAGTCCCAACTTAGATACAAGCTTTCCTGAAGCGCCACCTATAGATTCACCAAACCCGCTTATAGCGGAACCTGCAAAAGCAGCGGTTGTAAGAGAACTGCCTAAAGATGTTGCTCTATTAATTAATAAACCAAAACCTTCTGTAGCGCCTGAAGTCGCGCCACTTAAAGCAGACATACCTATCTGCACTGCAAAGATTCCACCAAGCATATCTCTTTGGCCTTTCTCCACCTTCTCTCCAGACTTTCCTAATTTATCAATATTTTTAGAAGCCCCAGCAGCACTGTCGGCTAGTTTTTTCTCTGCTTGAGCCGCTCTAGTTCTAGCATCAAATCCAGAAAATCCTCCTCTACTTTTGTTGAAATTAGGAATAAACCCTGTAGCAGCAGGTATCGCCCCAGTCGGCTCATCCCTCATGTTGGTCACAGCAAGACCCATTGGGTTGCCAGCGTTTTTAAGTGAGGAATCCCGATTAATTCTTATTTGATTGATTGGAAGACCCGCCGCAGCTTCCCTTCCTATTGCATTTTGTAAATCTCCAGCGAAGTTAGGTATATAACCCGCTGCGCTACTTTTAAAACTCCTCCCAACTCTTGATTGAGCGGCTTGCCAACCCGTCTGAACCCCTCCACCCGTTGTAAGGGATTTTCCACCCGCTTTTATCAATTCTTTTCTTCCCGCGTATGTCATAGAGTCCCCAGTAGCGCCTTTTCCAAAATACTTTTGTATTTTTTTGGCCATGCTATTATTGGTTCTTAAATTAGAACTAATTTTAGCTTCTAAAAACGACACAGCACTACCCTTCAGATAAGGAGATATATCACCTATGTTCCTTATTGCATTTTTACCCACGAAATCAAACGTGGCGGTTTCACCAAAATCGAAATCTTTACTTTTCAACAAAGCACTTAAGGCTGTTTCAAATACAGCGCCAGCCAATCCACCTATAGCCCCCGTATTGGCAAGTTTTGAAATCTTTCCTGCGGTGGGCTTTCCACCCGTCATACTTTTTGATTCTTGCGTAGCAAGCCCAATGGCAAATTTTTCTACACTTTTTTTAATATCGCCCTCTTCACGAACCTTTTCTCCTGCCGTATCTATGCCATAAACTGGAAATTTATAAGTAGTTCCCCCAAAACTTCCCATCGCGGAGCTTTTTCCTAGACCTTTTCGCGGAACTATCATTCCAGCATAATCAACTGGAATCGGTTTTGATTTAGCCGCAAAATTAGGAATATAGCCCCCCGCCGCTCCAACTCTCTTCGCATTCGCAGGAAGGCCCATAGAACTAATCATGTTCTGATTAAATATTGCAGAACCACCACTTCCAGCAAAATTTGGAACCATATATTCACTGTTATTAGCCACCATGGTCCCCCTTTGCCCCCCACCAAAATTAAAATTGGGTATAGTAACAGGCCGAGCCGATGAGGGCGCTCCCCCCACCCCTCTATTTATATCTCCCCGTTCAGAGCCATAACCCATAGTAGCATTAAAATTGGGGATGTAACCTCCAGCCCCACGACCCCGCGTTCCAGCCCTAACCCCAGGTGCTACCCGCCCCGCAATCATTTGCATTCTTTGCATTATTGCATATTGCTCATTGAGGGCGATGGTGAAGAATTTAGTTTGAGCAGCCCGTTTTTGTTCGACACTTAACGTGCTGTTCTCTATACTTAAAATTTGTTTTTGGACCCCCTGATTATTTAAAAGAGTCGAGGCTATTTGACCTTGCAATGTAGCCTGTTCTTTAGCGGCCATGTTTAACCCAAAGAAAGTTTTAAGAGAACCTGTTCCAAATCTAACCAAATCGATAGTCAACTTAGCAATAATAGCACCTGCAATGGCCAACCCAGGACCACTTAAAACCGCTCCTATTCCTTTGATTAAACCTTTTGCAAAATCACTACCCATCCCCTCTCCTTCTAGGAGATCCCTTATGTTGGTTACCAGTGAATTAAAAAACCCTAAAATATTTTTGAGACTGTCAGTGACACCAATTTCGCCAAGAGTATTAGCTAATTCCTTGAGGTTTACTGTGGCTTGATTAATCGCCGCTGAAAGAGCCTCATTGAGAGCGACGTTACGCGAATAAGCTTCATTAGTTGCATTGGCAGCAACCTCAGTGACCTTAATAGCAGTCGAAGCTTCTCTATTATAATCTTCAAGAATAGCTAGGAATGGAGCGATCTGGAATTTGCCCACTAAACCTTCTGCAATTTGCAGTCTTTTAGCATCAGGTAAGGTTTCTAAGGTTTTAGCTAAATTTTGAATTAACTTGGTTGCACTCAATACCTGACCAGAGGCATCTGTAACTTCGACGCCAAGATTTTGCATGGTTTTAAGCTTATCTAGACTTTGAATTCTAGTAAAAATTGTTTTAAATGAGTTACCAATAACCGCACCCCCTCGGGCAGTTCTTGCTTGCACAGCCGTAATAACCCCAATCAATTCATCGAAAGAAACACCCGCTTGAATAGCAACCGAACCAGAACGCTTAATACCTTCGATAAGATCCCTTTCAGAAACCGCAGCAGAAACCGCCGCCGCTGATAACTTATTCAGAACCTCTGTGCTACTAATCCCTTCTTTTCTAAAAGAGTTTATTGCGGCAGTTAACCCAAAGACAGCTTCGCTAGCTCCGAGACCAGACAGGCGGCTCAAAATCAAAGCGTCGTTTAATCTTTCTACAACTACTTCAGCCTTTAAACCTTGACGACTTAATTCCAAGGCAGCAGTTGCGACAGTATCAAAAGACTGTTCAGTATTTCTCGCAACCTCAAAAATTTCTTTTTTAAATGTGTTTAATTGTGCAGTCGTCCCCCCCAGAATAGAATTAATATTTGTTAGGGATTTTTCTACTTCTATAGTAGTTGTAACTAATGCTTTAAACCCCCGAGTAACCGCCGACAACACACCAACTGAAGCACCGAATGCCAATACTCGCGCATTGGCGGCTTCCATGGATTTTGTAAACTGATCCGCCTTACCAGTGATACGCCCCAATGGTTGGGATAAGCCCTCGATGCTTTTAGCACCTGGACCCATGTTAACCTTGAGGCTTTTTCCTGCTTTTTTAGCAGCAGCCTCAATGCTTGCTTCTAATCCTGTTTGTGTAACTGGTATCTGAATTGGCATAACCGTAAACCTTTGTTGTATTTACACAAAGATTTACACATCATGCCCAGCTAATCGCATCATTTGTTTCATATCCAGTTTACCACCATGCTTTTTAGCTTCCTCCGAAAGAGATACTGTATTCGAATCTTCCCCCAAAGACTTCATATCTTCTTTTGTAGCTCCAAAAACCGCAGAAGCATCAGCATCATCTCTTAAGCCCCCCTGATTGTTTCCATCCTTGTTTCGTTGAGCTTCAGAAAAAGACATAAGCTTTTGAGGATCTCGTTTAATATCCTCAGGAATATTATCGGTATACTGAAAAATATTATAAAACATTCTTCCGAACAAGACCACTCTAAGCTGATAAATAGTTAATGAGGTTATGGGTTTTTGATAAAAACCATATACGTTCTCACATAATGAAAGATACATACTAAAAAATGGGCGCAAAACAGCTTCTTGTATGCGGGAATCACTTAGCCTGTCTTGGACATCTTTCTGAATAGATTGAAGCTGGGCCACCTCCCATGTTTCCAACTCCCCAAATTCTTCTTCAGAATATAAATGCTTAGTAAGCTCTATATTTTTAAACAGTAGAAATCTTAATATTTCATCTCCACTTCTGATCGAAGCGTAGTCTTCGGCGGTTTGTCCCATTACCTCCTTACGCTTTGTCTGTATTTCTAATTTTTCTTTTGACCTCTCCTCTATGTTTTTGTGCATAGCCTCTCTTTGGGAGGGCAAGAAAAGACCACGCACTGTTCTTTTTAAATTTTGGATTTCGAATTCTAATTTTTCAATTTGAAGATCGTCTTTTTCCTCCCAAATGCCCTCTTTTAAAACATATTTTACTCTCTCTTTCTCTGTCTCTAAACCTTTTCGTAGGGCAATTTGTCGATACTTTTCATAATATTTATGCAAATATCTTTGATCCCTAATGCTCACATGTTTAACGTAAACAGTTTGATTATTAAAAAGGGCTTCGGTGTAACCGTCAAAAGCCTCACCCACTAAAGAAATATAGAACTCTTCTTTCAAATTTCACCTTTTTCCACGTCCTCGATAAGTTTATTAAACTGATCAGGAGTGGAGGCTTGATTGAAAAACCAAAAAGCTAAAATTGTGGTAACTTTTTTGACAACAGCTTCATATAGATCGGTTGGGTTATCTTCTTTTTTATAGTAGTCGTCTAGCTTAACTTCAAAATCTTCGCCCTTAAAATATGCAATTGGCTCCTCGTCATCCTCTCGTTGAATATGAGTTAGCATTAAACTATACCACAAAAGAAGCCTGTTTTGAGCCTTAAGATCTGCGGTGTGATCGAAAAGTGAGTGCATCGCAGTTTCTGCATCTATAATTTGACGCTTAGTAAGCGCCAGTTTTTCCTTTAAAGTTTCTAATTTCTTTTTCTGCTTTGCAGTTTTAGTCTCTACAGTCTCCAGTCGCACATATTCATTTTGAATATCAAAAACTTCTTTATATAACTTTCCATAATCCTTAGCGTCGTCCTCAGTCCACACCCCTCCTGTATCGCTATATTTTTTATAAAGCATGGCCTTGGTCAGAATGCCTTTTTTAACACAGCGACTCATTTCAACGGAATATTCCAACTCCGCATCTTCTAGCTCGCGGCGAGATGGACGCTTGATCTTGATCTGCACAGGAGACTTTTCCTTTACCTTTTTAGTCACGGTAGTTTCCTCTCCTGTCTTTTTATTTTTGCGTGTGTGGGATTTTTCTATCTCCTTCTCTTCATCGAGAGTAAATGAATATAATTCTTTAAAAGCCATAACCTTGTTCCTTATTTAAATATAAAACTAACCGTATAATTATTAAGAGCAGTCCCCAAATTTCTAATTGATTCGTTTCCTACATCTAAAATTCTTTTTCTGATCCAATTCACTTTTGGGGGAGTAAAGTGATTAGCTGTATTGATAACCGCGTGATATTCCTCAGGAATGTTCTCATAAAGCTTTTCATAATGAAAATCGTGATCTTTTTTCATATCCTCCACTAACATCAACATCGTTTTAAAAAGCCTCGAAATACACTCGTCAGACTCTTTATTTAAATTTTTTTTAGCGTCCATGCCTTAATCCTATCTTATTATATAAATAAAAGTGTAAAAATCAATATGGCAGGATTTTTATCACAAGACCAAATAACTAAAGTTAGAGCTTTAGCTGACACTCTACATACGACCTTTGCTCGAACCATTACAGTTTATAAGAACGCCAAGAAAACTCTAATTGCATCTACTACGGCGTGGAATTCTCTTTATCGAAGAACTAATACTGGCTCTAATACGCCTGTTGAATATACAGAAATATCGCAGAGTTTCACCGCAAGAATTTATTATGAAGATATGGATACCTCTTATTTTACAGATGATGGACCCAGTGAGCAAGCAGGAACACAAAACAAAGTAGTTGTTCCAGACGGAACAGTTAGGATTGTTGTAGAAGAAGATGCTTATACCTATTTGAGTGAGGCAAGAAGGGTGGAATTTGACGGCAGAAAGTTTATTATTGAGAGTGATGGCAAACCCCGAGGTTTTACAGCTAGCCAATTTTACACTTTTGTTCTCAGCCCCGTAGACTCCTAATGATAAAGTTACCTCTAGATGTTCAAAACGCCCTGAAAAGACAGGTTCCTAAAGCTGTCCGAAAGGATTTTGAAAGAGAAACAAAGAAAAAGTTTAAAGAGATAAAACAAGAAATGATTAAAGAATTCTTGAGTCACCCAGTAACAGCAGAAATTATGGGGGGTCCAAGCTCTTCAAATATCAGTGGAACATTGGGGGGAGTTAGCAATCTCTTTGCTTTCATTGGGTTTGAGCAAGGAGAACAGCCCATTTCTCCTATTTTAACACTGCTCGAAGGTGTAGATCTTATTTATAATAAAGAAATAAGAAGTAAGGGGATTGGGGTAAGCTTTAATGCTTCTCTTCCCGATGCAGAAACTATTTTCGCCCTCACCCCACTACCGTGGGCTACGGGCAGGAGTTGGGCAGAAGGGATTGAGCGAGGATTATCGGGCTTAGGCTATTTAATAAGAAAAAGTGGGGGTAGATCAGGGGCAGCAGTGCAAAGTCGTGTAAACAAGGTGAGAGGAGGCAGGTTTCAAAATACAGCCTATATCTCTTTTTTGATTAAAAAATATAAAAAAAGATT